>Ga0129302_1002563_pt1 | contig 12904 bp, 9 predicted proteins | sample BlaSprsedimmetaG_FD_94476 | JGI IMG/M metagenome (GOLD analysis project Ga0129302, IMG submission 94476) | Hot spring sediment bacterial and archeal communities from California, USA to study Microbial Dark Matter (Phase II) - Blank Spring... | ecosystem: Environmental > Aquatic > Thermal springs... | reverse complement strand
TTTTTTTTGCGCATACGTCAGAATTCAGGAATAAAAGGAACTTCTATTATATTCACAATCTCAAGTGATCGAAAATTTATAAATAAAGCACTTTGCCACCAAATAATCCGCTGACCCCAGAAGACAGAATTATAAGGCAGAGTACCTTTTGGTGGCAAAATATTACGAGGTTCTCTCATAAATTGGCTTTTACTTTAGCACACGACTTAGATATGTTTTACATAAGTGTTTTATAATTTCCGGTTATGTTAATATCGTACCTACGGCACTGTTTTTTTTGATGCATAGCATTTAGCTTCGTTAGAAGCTGCATTATGGTAATAAAATCAGTTTAATACACCCCCAATAGCCTCGTAGAGGTTACATTATTGGCTTAATGAGGGCGGGGGTGCGGTAAGCCTTTGTCACTTACTTGCCGATATATTTTTCCGCTCTAAGAATAATTCAATATTTCCCAATATCTTTTGTCGCCTACTTGTCCGGTGGTCGAATTATATGTCTTGTCTCGCAACTACTTTTTTCTTAGTAGGTGATTCAATCAAGTCATAAGTAACGATAAAAATAAATTATGGAGTTTTGCCTTTTTTGCATCCCGCTGTTTTATAGCGGGACAACCTGTTCGGCGAAGTACGTCTTTTGTACGAAGGCGGATTCTTTCATTCCCTCCTACGTCAAAGGAAAACATTTTGACTACGGCGGACAGGCCCGTCTACGTTAACAAACATCGTTAACTACGCCGAGGCAGGCAAGTCATAAAAAGATTTTTCTCATCAAGGGATAATTAGCCAGTCTTCCAGAGTTTCAACCTGTCCGACGAAGTACGTTTTTTGTACGTAGCCGGATTCTTTCATTCCCTCCTACGTCAAAGAAAACACATTGACTACAGTGGGCAGGCAATCCCGCCTACATTAACCAAATACGTTAATTACGGCGGGCAGGCAAGTCATAAAAAGATTTTTCTCATCAAGGGATAATTAGCCAGTCTTCCAGAGTTTCAACCTGTCCGACGAAGTTCGTTTTTTGTACGTAGACGGATTCTTTCATTCAATCAAGTCACAAAAAGTATTTACCTACTCCAAGGACAGAAAAACACTGTTCTTGAGTTTCAATTCTTTCATTCAATCAAGTCACAAAAAGAGCCGTAGCTGTAACTTGTTGTTTCTTAATAAGTTACAAGGGGTATTTCTTTCAGTTAGGTAAAAATAATAAAAATTTCTTGTAAATAAAAAATAATAGTTTATAACCGGTTCTGTAAGTTCTTTTATATTAATAAAATACCGGTAATGGTTGGTTAAAATAATTAGACAGTATGCAGCAAAGCTGTAAATTATTGTTTATCAATAATTTATGCTATTAACTTAATGTTACGTTTGTTAGCAATTACCAACCAACCGTTTTAGAATTATACTATGTTGTGTTCTAAAGATTTCTTGCGGGTATTAAACTATATAATAAAGCGCGTCGTTTGTTTGGGACAGAGCCCCTATTGAAACAATTTTTTCCGAACACTTACCGCAAATAACGTATGTTTTAATAAAATCTTTTTTAGTTATTGTGTTCGCAAAAAATTTTAATTTGCCTGATAATTCGTTGTAATACTTGGTAGATAATTGACATTCAAACACGCCGCTTTTTATTTTTTCTCCGTAAGCAAGAAGAAGTTTGTTGATATTCCGGCTATTTCGTTTATCGCTTATTTTAAAAATTATTATGTAGATCATTTTATAATGTTATTTTCATTGGATAATAAGCGGACAAATTTCCTTTTAGATAATTTGCCAACTGCATTGCCTAAAGCTGTAAACACTTCCGGTAACTTACTTTTGTACCGGAAGGAGAGTGGGTTGTAACTTGATTCATTTTAATTTCAAATTGCCTTATATATTCTTTCCTTCCTCTTTTGTTTAACAAACACGGGCTTGAAGGTTCTTTAAGAAAATAGAAATCGTTTTTCTTTATTATCTTTTTATTGATAACGTAAATAACCAAAGAATCAATCACATGACGGAACTCTTCGATTATGTCGCTTACCAAAGACGGGTGTCCTTGTCTATCTACATGATAAAAACCGATGTAAGGGTTTAACCCGTACATATCTAGAAAAGAGAATAAATTAAAACCAAGTAGCGTATAACCAAAGCTTAGCAAGCTGTTTACAGGGTCTGTAGGAGGTCTTTTAATTCTTACAAAGTTTTTTGTGTAAAACCCTGTATCTGCATTAAACAACAGCCCTAAATTATGAAAGTACGTTGATGCTATGCTGCCTTCGATTCCTCTTAAGTAATTTATTGAAGCAGTATTATCGATCGCCTGTAAAACTTGTTTGGTTTTATTTAAAACAGAAGTTATTTCCGGGCTTTTAATTCTTTTATTATGCCGTTGAAGCAGCACCCTTGTATTATGAATTTTTACTTTTACTTGGTTTATAGCAAAATTAAGAGTGAAGGCTTCATCCAAAGATCTGAGGAATTGAAGTTTTTCCAATTCGGTATTCCTGTTTCCATAAGAATCTATTGTACCATAATACCTGCCGTGCGAAGAAAGAAGCGCTATCTGTATGCGGTTAATTAAACATGTTTGGTAAACAGCCGGCGTAATAAGACAATTACCGAAGATTATTATGTGAGATATTTTTATAATTGGTATTTCCAAAAGATCGATATCGTCTTTTGTAACAACAAATCTTCCGCTTTCTTTGCTTAAAATACTTCCTTGTTCATGTATGTAAAGTGATCTTTTGAACTCGGTAATTGAAACGGAAGTTGGAATTTCTTTTGTTTTTGTGCTTCTGGTTTCAATTTCTTGGTCATAAACAGGTTCGTCAGTCAAATCAATATTTTGTTCTCTTTCAATTTGGGAATTATCTTGTTTTTTAACAGACGAGGAATTATCAATAAATTGCTGCAATGTAATTCCTTTTTTAGTAAGCGCTTCCAGGAAGGCGATACCGACATCGGAAGAGTTAAGACCGGTTTCAAGTTCTTTTAATTTTTCTTTTTTTGCTGCAATACTACGTAATGTTTTTTCATCTATGGAATCGTTTAAGAACGACGAAAACACATTAGTTGTATCTTTAGGGCTGGCAGGAACAATTAAAGAATTTAGAAAAATATAACCGAGGTATTTAAAACCTTCTTTGAAACTACTTACTTTTGTTTTTTTCAAGTTGAGGTTTAACTTTAAACCGGCAAGTAAATTACCGGAAATTTTTATTGCTTCTTCTGCAGCGGGTTTGGTCTTTGTAAGAATTACAAAATCATCTGCAAAACGAACCAGTTGAAGATTTTTCTTTTTGATCTCCTCATCAAATTTATCCAAATAAAGATTAGCAAGCAGCGGTGAAATTGCGGATCCTAGAGGAAGCCCCTTGGTTTGTTTATATTTTTTGTTTTTGAAATAATAATCAGGTGTAATAAACTTAACCAGTAATTCAATAACATCTTTGTCATCTAGAATATGTTTAACCCTGGAGATAAGTATTGTATGATCAATATTGTTAAAGAAATCCTGTATATCTGCATCAGCCAGCCAGCAGAAACCTTTATTATACAATGAAATTATTTTTTGTGCCGCGCCTTCTCTCGAAAAACCTTTCCTGTATGCATAGGATTCGTTTTCTAATTCAGCATCTACAAGAGGTTCAATAACTGACATTGCAGACTGTTGAGCAACACGGTCTATTACACAAGGGATAGATATTAAGCGTGCTTTACCGTTTTGCTTTTTTGCCTCGAACATAACAAATGGTTTCTGTTTGTATGTTCTATTACGGAGTTGTTTGTACAAAAGAGCAATATTTTCTTGTATGTTGTCTTCAAAATCTTCAATGGAAACATGATCCCATCCGGGGACGCCGTCATTTTCGCGCACCCGGTAAAAGCCTTTCAAAAGGGAAGGATATGAAGCAATTTTGTCATAGAGATTCATAACTTACTCCAACTAATTTGAAAAATAACCCGGTAATTATACCGGTCAATCAAAATGTCAAAGAGCTAATTAAGAATTTCATATTTACCGAAACCGTACGGTGTATCTTTACCTACGTGCAGGTGTTCTCCAAGTACGAGAAGGTCAATTAAATTTTCCAGGTTTCCCGTTATTTCGAATTTGCCGGTAAAGCCTTCAAATTTTTCTTTGCCAATTTCATATCTGTGCCAATTAAATTCCGAGCCGGAGATTTTCAAATCGTTTTTTAAGGTGTGTTTGTAAATATAATTTTCTTCACCGCAGTATAGAAATTGCAATTGCGAAAGTCTTCTGTAAAGAATATCTATGAATAATTTTAAGTCGTTAGCCCGGTTAATAACGGCAGGTTTGGTATCGTTTTCAGGTATTATACATGTAGGCGAAAAAAAATGAAGTAAAACTCTTTTGTAATGTTTAGATGAACTTATATCTTTCAAATAAACCGGCTCATAATTTTTATATGAAGCTGCAAAAGAATCAAATGAAAATGAATATTTATCTCTTTCAATTACAGCATCAATCTCAAAATTACCTCTGCCGTAGCCGGATTTTCTGCCGAGCCAATATTTTTTGCCGAGTAAATAAATTGCTTGCTTAAAATACTCTATGTATTCAATACCGTTGCCAATTAAAATTAAATTGATGTAAAAAAATTCTCCTGGTAAGTATTTCATTTTAGGGGTAATTTCAGGTTCCAGGATATAGAAGCGCGGAGGTTTGGAACCAATATTTAATTTTCCCGATATACCAGGTTCAAGAATTTTATCAAAAACTTCAGTAAGAATCCGGCGGTCAAATTCCTTGTGAAAAACGGTTTTAATTGAATTACGCAAAGAGAGTCCTTTGAAAATTTCAGAGAAAACAATGGTTTCAGTAACGCGAAGCCTGAAAGTGAATTTGTAAAAGTGTAGTTTGGCGAAGGTGTTCATTGATAACTGGTTTTTGTAATTGGTTAATAAAAAGTATTAGTAATGCATAAAGTTTTTTATGAAACCAGTCTTTTATTTCTTAAATAAACTGCCCGTAACCCACATTTGTTTTAGCACCTACTCCCAAGTCGAGTAAAATTTGTTTGAATAGCTCCAGTTTAATTTTTTTGTTAATGCATGTGTCAGTTAACCTAAAACTGAATTTAAATGTTACTTTCGGTAGTACTTTCAAAAATTGAATTGGATTAGGATTGGTAAAAGGATCAAGTTTTGGATTCTTCGGATGTTTGTGGGGTGTTATATAATCATTAGCTAAAAATTTCCCGTTATGTTTATTTGATTTAATCGGGAAAGAGTCAAAAAAAATATCTCTTTCTTTATAAGGCAGATAAATATCATTGTCTTTTTTCCCATTAAAAACATGATTTATAAAATGGGAAGGTTGATTCCCAACAGTTGAAAACATTTTCTGAGAATCAATTTCTTTTAATGATTTTTTAATTTCTTCGTTTAGTTCATCATTACTTCTTAATTGTTCTGTAATGCTTACAGCATAACCACCATTATCTTTTCCGCAAGCAACTCTTAAAACACCTTTAACCGATGAACCGGGTATGCAGGGTATGCCGGTTGTGTAATCAAAGAAGAATCCGAGTTTGAGTTCGCCTTCTAATTCTTTTCCTCCTATTTCATGATTATAACCCGAACCAATAAGTAAACCGGGATAAATAGTAGTTAGCTCAAAGGAATCTTCTGTGGAAAACAATTCTTCGAATTTGTAATCTAATTTAAGATTATACAAAGAATCATTTTGAAAATTCAGAGAGGGTTTTCCGTTGTCAAACCTAAGTTGCTTAAAATACTCTTTATAAAATAAGAATCCCGCGTTTCTCATATTATAGCTCTTTTTGTTTAAAAGTTCTTAATGCAAGTTTAAGTGCAACTAATGATGTAGAGATATTCTTCTCAAATTTATCAATTTCAATTTTGTTAGTGCCGTTATTAGTATTTGATAAAACATAGTTGAGTAATTCTTTATCTGAGGTCGAGTCAATTAATAACATTATTGCTCTGAGTAAATTCAAGCGTTTTTTTGCTTGAGATTGCTCATTTGAATAAAAGGCAAGCGTAGCAATCAAACCGGATTGAATAATGCTTGCACCCATTGAAGCAATATAGCCTTTGAACTCTTTGTCGACTATATTATCGTCATTCGCCATTTTACTGGTTTTAATTGCCTCTAAGGCTTTTGGTATTTGTTGATTTACTTTTTTATTCATAGCCTAACCTATCTTTTCAATTTTACAGAAACCATAACCAATTGATGCATTGCCGCCTATTTGTACTGTCTTATTAACAACCGCTTCATCAAATTCATTTTTATACTTTTCTGTTTTTGCAACAAAAAAAACAAACTTGCTTTCTCTCGGCACTACTTCCTCATACCAAAGATTTTTGCTTTCGCCGTTTTCAAGCTGGTTGCGGGCTATTACCGGAAGATGTTTTGAAAGTTCTTTAAAGGTATTTTTATGGAATAAAGCGAGATTATCTCCTAAATAGTTATCTCCGTTTTTCAATTGTAGATCCGAAACCGCTGTGTAATCTTCAAGTATAACTTGACCATTTGTAGCAACAACTTTTGGTTTTTCTTCTTCAACCGAGTAATCTGTAATAGGAGAAACGGAGTGATCTGTTTTTCCGAGAGCTTTTGCTTTTTCTTCAACTTCTTTTAGCAAAAATTCAGCCGTTGCTCTATAAAAAGGCTCAACATTACTACGAACCGGAAGGACAACAAGATTAGCATCGAAGAATTTGTAATAACCTACTTGAGGCTCTTTCTTTTTATCCTTATCACTTTCATTCCCTTTTTCTTCTTTTTGTCTCATTGGATCAGCCCCAAAAACATAATTTAATTTTGAATCTCCCTCTTCCCATTCATCTTTAAAGTGTTCCCTTAAGGCGCCTTTTAAAGATGAAGAATGGATGATCGGTACCTCACTGATCGGATCCCGCTGCACAAGATTGTCTACAACACCGTAATTAGCTTCTCCGCTGCCGACGTGCATATTTGTTAAGCACGTTATTAAATATGCGCTGATATCATATTTCATAATTAGGATTCCTTTTGATTTACTATTCTAAAATGATTATAACCTATTTTTTGAAGAGGCGTATATTCTTTTTTTTCTGTTTTACCGATGTGAGCAATTAACTTTGATGCATCATCTGCATAAAAGACAGAGCCTCTTTTAAAGAAAATAGATTGACCGGATTTTCTTAATTTATCATTGTTATCTCCATTGGCTTCTTTTCCAGTTTGCGACATGGATGAAAATTTAGTTGTATTTTGTGTTGTCACAATAGAGTTAAAATCAATTATATCCGTAGCTGCGAAATCGCAATCTTCAAATATTTTATTTGAAACGTAAGCGTTACTGACTAAAACAACTTTCCCGGAATTTTTGGAAGGTTCATAACAAGGCAAAAGTTTATCAAATTCATCCGGCATTCTGGAAACATCCATTTTAAATTTAGACTGCTCTCCGCCGATATTAACCAACTCGTTTGAAGAAAAATTAATACCATCTTCAAGCTCTAGGATAAAAGCAAAAGAACAGCCCTTTTTCAACTTGTAAAAAAACTGGATGTAAAAAGCTTTCTCTTCTGTTTTGCCATAATAATCCTTTCTAATACCGATTTGTTTATGTTCAATAAAAATATCATCATACTTGCAAAGTTTTTTGTCTACGTTAATCAACAAATCCGGCAGCCCGTCTTTAGCAACATAACCTTCAAGATAAGGGATAAAATGTTTTAACGAAGTTGAATAAATAGAACTTGAACCCGCTTGTTTGTTAAATTCTCTCATGACAAATTTATTATTTTCTTCAACCCTTTGGTATTCTTTATTAGCGGGGAATAAATATTCTTCATTTTCACCCGCTATAAAAACAGGGGAGAATTCTTTAATCTTACCGAAATCAAATTCATTGTCGGTTATTTCAAAACTTTTACGGCTGATTAATTTTGCAGCTTCATCCTTGTTCTCAATTTTATTGTTCTTGAAAACCCCCTTGCTGTTTTGTACCATAAGCTGGTATCTCACAAGCCCAAGCAAGGTCGTCTGCTGCGGAAAGTATTTCGATTTCACAAAATAATTTGCTGACCCGCCTTCACCGAAGGTATTTTTACCCCCGAAGAAAAACCTGTCGTACGGCGTAAGTTTTACAAGCAATTTTTTAATCATCTCTTTCTTCTTTATTGTGAATGAATTCAATAAACCGAAGCGCGGAATATATTTTCATTATGTTATTTTCGTTTATTTTTACTTTCTCTTCTTTGGTTCCGTTAACTTTTTCTTCTTCGTAAATTTCTTTAACAAGCTCTTTGGTGTTTTCCAAAAAGGGCACAAGTTTATTATTGTCGTTTTTATCTTTATGAATACTTTCGTTAAAGTTATTAGTGAAGAAATTATCAATCATATTATTTCGTTCATCTTTATCCTTCTCACCGATTGCCATAAGCACAGCCTTTTGCGGATCGAGTTTCCGGATTATAGATTTGATGAACTCATCTTTTTCAAACGGGGTTGTTATTAATTCCATAAACTTAGTGTACGAATCAGATTTTTTGTGAAATGTTGTACCGAAATAGTTCCCGCTGTGCTTGAGAATCGTAAATGAAACAGCGTCTTTGTTGCCAGTCTTTGCTTGCTCGAATAATTGTTTTGCGCCTTGTTCCAAAGCCTGGTTCAACGGGTATTTATAATAGCTTATTGAAATGCCATAAGACAGTGTTGGTTTCTTAAAATCTTTATCTTCTTTAACAGCTTTCTCAATGATGGATTTAAAGTCTATTCCATTTTCGTTGTAATTTGTGAAATACTTATCAAAAATTTGATCAATCTCTGATATTAAGCTAAAGACAGTTTTGTTTATTATAACTTGATTACCTTCTAAGGTTGTTTGGGCAACAGGCATAAAGTAAAGCAGGTCATCACCGCCTGCATAGATTGGAGTACCATTATAACTTTTAATAAGCTTCACAGCTTCGATCGCAAAGCAGAGTAGGTTTTTTGAGAAACGTTTTATATTTTCTTCTTTATTGTCTTGTTCATATAAGGATTTAATAAAAGTCCCGATATTATCGCCGTCTGCCTGAACTACGGCTATATATTTTTGGTAGTTTCTGAAACTATCACCGACTATGTTCTTAATATCTTTTATGAATTCAATTTGGTTCTCGTCATTTCCTTCTTTAAGTTTTTTAACAGCTTCCTTGTATGGCTTAATATCTTTATATCTTTCATAAAATTCGGCTGTTGATATTTCAATAGTACTTGGGAATGGTCTTTTGGTAAATTCTCCTCGAACAAAGTAATTGTATGGATATTTTTGTTCTAGAAAATCTATTAAATAATTTTTGGAAGCATCTTCAATAACTCTCTGTTGGAGTTCAAGTGAATCAAGTAGTTTAAATATTTCTAGGATAGCATTTTCTTTATCGCTTAGTTCTATATTAAGATTGTAGAAATTGATATAGTTTTCCAAGTATATTTTTATCAAGTTTTTATCTATTACTATTGGTTTTTCTTCGTCCTTCTTAATATTATTAATGTCATCGAAGACACCTTTTGTAAATTCTTCCAATACTTCGTCTATGATATTCTGTAAATCATCAACTTTCCCTTTAATAATAAATCTGTCCGGGAAAAGACCGGTTTGAAAATTTTCATATAATGGCTTTAATGTCTTTCCATTGATTTCCACCTCCTCCGTGTAAGGGAGAATGAATTCGATGCCTTCATTTTGTTCTTTTATTTTTTTTATCATCTCTTTCATAAGAAAGGAAAACATATAGCTTGCAGCCCAAATTGCTTTGGTGCTTTTTACACTTTTCAGTGTTTTGTGAATTGGACCTATTGTAAGTGCGGTGTATTTCATTGGTAATCCTTCGACAAATAATAATTATTCAACTGCGAAAAAATATCTAATAAATATTTTGATTCTTCAGAATTACTATTATCAACATATTGTTTAAAATGATCTTCATAATATTCGCTGTCATTCTCTTGAAGTATAAAAAGAGTTATAGCGTTAAAAAGATATTCACAAACATCAAACTGTTCCGGTATTTTAAGCTCAAGGGGGTTTCCCTTTGAAAATTTTGTACTATTCATATGTATTTTTTCTCCTAAATATTCCTCAGGTATAGGATGACAGAATATATAAACTCTGAAGAGATTTTCTTCAATTTCAATAGGTTTAAAAGTGATTGGAGATTTGAATCTTTGTATAACAACTTGATCATTTATTTTTTTCTTACCTTCTTTTGTAATTGTATCATTATCATAAAATCTCCATTGCTGCATTGAAGACAATCCCAGCAAATCCCTGAATAATAATTTATCTTTTTCATGATTACCGGTAGGTGAAAATTTTAATGTACTTTCATTCGAATATGTCTTAGCTAGCAAATTTTTATAGCCAGTAAAATTTTTATAAAAATGCTCTCGAATTGTTCTTTTATCCCATTGCTGAGAAGGTGTCAATCTTTTGGCGTATTGAAACATTAGGGATTTGAAATATAATTTATTGGGAATGTTAATACCGCTCCGCAGTGTTTTATAAAACAGTTCCATTCTATAAAAAAGATTGTGAATTTTAAAAAGATATTGTATTTCATTTTCCGACTCGTACAGTTTTTCTTTCAACAAACTATTAAACTTCTTTTTTAATTCTACTTTTTTATTTCCAATTGATTTTGGCAAATACGTTGAATTATTGGGATTATAAAATCGAGTGTTCATATTTATGTCAGCTAAATTAATATCGAAGAAGGGATACTCATCAGTTTTTTCAGGCAGTTTCGGTTTTACTCCTTCAATTTCAATTACCTCAAAACTCCCGAATCCCTTATTTTGTCTTGTCCCAAAATTGTTAAGAAAGAAGAATTCTATTAATCTATCAGAAATTCTTTTTCTAAGATCATGATCGAATACAATAATTTCCCCATCAATTATTTTTTTATTTACTATAAACTCTTTGGGTTCTTTTACTTCTCCTTCTTTTTTCATATTCCCAAAGTAATTAGGGAATTGATTGTCCCATAATAATTTATAATTCGCAATTTTACTCTTGTTATCTTTAATGTATTGTTTCCTAGGAAATCCAAGCAGAAAACGTTTAGAATTCATTGACGATATGCTAAGTTTATAATCAAATGCCAATTTCAGCTCCTGAAGATATTCTGTTTTTGTATTTTCTTTATCCTGGATACTTGAATTATTATCAATCTCCTTTAGTCCTTTTTCAATACTTTTCGTATCGCCAATTAAAAATTCTCTGTACGAGTCAAATTTTAATATTCCGCCGAAAGAATTTTCAATCAAGAATTTATCCAGCTTAGGTTTCAATTCGCTTGCCCGCAAGGTAGCACCGTGCTGTTCATGTTGGAAGTGTATGATTGGCGTGTGCTGTTTTAATTTGAATATAAGCTTGTAATCACTCATAATTTCTCGCTTAAAAAAGTGATGGAATTAGAATCATTAACACTGCCAATAGTATCATAACAACGTAGAATAATCTTCTGTTTTTTCTTTTTCTAAACAACCTGAATTTCAATAAGCGATCGGTAGCATAAATGAAAATTGTAGTTATTAAAAAAATTATTCCGACGCTCATCCAAAATGCAGGGTAAAAAACTCCATTGAAAATTTTATCCGGTATACTCGTTATACTGGGTAGAGTATTAATTCCTAAAATTCCGGCAACCAATGAAGCCGGTAAAAGTAATGTTGCGAGTATTGTTAAGTATCTTAGATCCTCATTTTCTTTTCTTTGAGCAGCCAAGGAAACATACCTGTGTATTTCGTCTAGTTCTCTATCTAAGTTTTTAACTTCACGTTCAATTCTCATATTATCCAATAACATATCATATAATTCAATGCCTTGTTCTTGTGCGGTAGGCTCTCTAAAAAAGATTTTGTTTACAAAATGTATATATCTTTCATAAAGCTGTTCAACATAAACCAATTGATTTTCTATTCTTTGTTCATGCTTAGGTTTTTCTAATAATTTTACTTTTGTGGCTTCATCGGAAAATCTTAATAAGGAAGCTCTTTGAATTAATGCAAGCATAACTAACTGAAAATACATTGTCTGTAAATGAGCAAGCATAATATTTTTGGAGAACCAGTCTCTATTGGTAAGTAGAACAAAAGAGTAACGAGAAATACCGAAAAAACTTCGATTGTCTATCCATCTGTCGTAAGTATGCTTAATATTTAATTGTCGTAAAAAGTTTCTATTTGCAATCCCGCTGTTTCTATTATCTACGAAAATAAAGCGGTACCATAAATCATTGTTTTCGTAATTATATTCAAAACGGTTTAACTCTTTTGACCATTGTTTTTCACTTAAAATTTGCGCACAATGTTCATTCCCATACCAACAAATCGTAAACATTCGGTCATCAATAACATGTGATAATTTTATATCACCAACTTTTAAGTCATGTTCTGTGTGTTTGAACTTATTGCCTAACAACTTTGTAATAAATTCCGGCAACTTGGAAATAGTTTTGGGTTCGTCACCTTCAAACCAGTCACAAAATTTTGCAAAAGAATCCTTAACTCTTATCTCCTTTTTTTGATTAAGAATTTTCAACTCCAATTCGATACTATTAGCCAGAAAGTTTTCTTTTACGCTTTTTAACGGTGATTTCGGATCACCGTCATTTAAAAATTGCGGATATATTCTTCTCCCGAAATCGTTTATATCAAGTATTTGTTCAGGTTCATTATGTTTGTAATTACTTAAATGAAAGGAAAGAATTCCAACGCCGGTTTGATAGAAGTTAATTATAATATCTTCTATAACTAGTTCATAAGTAATTGCAGGTATTTTGGGTTTATCCCAAGGTTCTCTTTCAACAACGTTTATAAAATATTTTGATTCATTCTTTTCCAGTTCCAAATTATATTGCAGAATGGCTTTATTATCCCAGTC
>Ga0129302_1002562_pt1 | contig 12906 bp, 11 predicted proteins | sample BlaSprsedimmetaG_FD_94476 | JGI IMG/M metagenome (GOLD analysis project Ga0129302, IMG submission 94476) | Hot spring sediment bacterial and archeal communities from California, USA to study Microbial Dark Matter (Phase II) - Blank Spring... | ecosystem: Environmental > Aquatic > Thermal springs... | reverse complement strand
GCCGGCCACAGTCCGCCGGGACTGATGGTGAGTGTTAGCCCCAGGCTCTCGGCGCGCTGGCGGCTCAGGCGTGGCGTGTAGTTTACGTCGTCCCCCACCACTAACTCGAAAACATCCAGCCCGCTCGCCGTGGCCGTGTCCAGAATGGGCAGGCAGTCATCCGACCAGCCGCCGGTAAAAAGATAACAGTGTGCGCCGTAGTGGATGGGCAAATTAGATCTCCTTGGTGGAACGTTTCAACGTGGTATAGGACGTGTGCGGGATTTCTGAATCGCGTGTAGGCAAGCGCAGATGGTCACTCCGGTAATGAGGAGTCGTCCGATCTGCCCGGGGCGGGTGCGCAGGGCGACGACGCGCGTTAAGCTAGGTGTGCAGTATGGCATTCCGGCAAGGCCGGCGAGCGCCAGGTGGTAGATGTGTGTGTTGTCCATCACCTGCGCTGCTAGTTTCGCGTTCACGCCCCAGGCGTAGACGGGAACGGGGGTGGCGGTGTGCCCGGTTGTCGCCCAGGCGACGGTGGGAAAGTTCCCCGCACCGTTGTTGGCGATGACGTTCAGCCCGCCGGTTTCGTGATCTGCCGTGACGATGATCAGCGTATCCGTGCGGGAGACGGCCCACGTGTAGGCGACTTCAACGGCGCGGTCGAACTCGAGGACTTCGAAGATGTTACGCGCGATGTCGTTGGCGTGCCCGGCGTGGTCGATGCGTCCGCCTTCGACCATCAGGAAAAAGCCGTCGGGCACGTCTTCCAGGAGCAGGAGCGTCGTGCTGACCATCTCCGCTAGGTGGGGCAGGGTATCGTAGCCGGGGTCTGCGCCGGTGAAATAATCGTACTCGTAGGGTAAATTGGTGTTCCCGAATTGCCCGGAAACTCGCGCGGTGAGTGTGGGGGTGAGCGCCTGCATCTCCGCCCGGTCGAAAACTACCGCGTACCCGGCGGCGCTAGCGTTTGTCGGATTCAGGCCGTTGGCCCCGCCGCCGAACAACACGTCGGGTTTCGTCTGCATGAGATAGTCGCCGGCGATGTTGGTGGTGTCCGCGCGGCTGGCTTCGTGTGCGCCGAAGGCGGCGGGCGTCGCGTGGGTGGCATACGTTGTCGTGATCAGCCCGGCGCGCTTGCAATAGCGGTGGAAGTGTTCCAGCAGCGTTTCGAGATCGCTGCCGTCGCCGGGCAAAGCGACGGAGATCACGCCGTTGTTGACTTTCTGGCCGGTTGCCATCGCCGTAGCGCTTGCGGCCGAGTCGGTGACGGCGTTGTCGGCTGAATAGGTGGTCATCGTGCTGGAGTAGGGGAAGGATTCCATCACGAGCGTCCCCTCACTGCCATTTTGATACATCCCGGCGGCGCGTACCTGTTCTGGCCCCATCCCGTCGCCGATGAAGAGGAAGACATTGCGCGGCGCGACCGTGGACGTGATGATGGGGCTGTCCACCGGCTCGATGACGCGCGCATATACGCTTTGTAGCCGTGTCGTATACAGCATTGTGCCGATCACGGTAAACGCAGCGATAAGGATCGCGCTAATCCTGATTTTCACTGCCTTTTGATCCATTGATTGATTCGCGGGGACTCAATCCTCCGTATACCCAACCAACGCGACGGCGCGCGGCCCGGTATGCACGCCTAACACCGGTGAGACGATGCTGATGATCAGCTCGCGTGGGGCGAACGCCTCTTGCACGCGGGCAGCCATCGCTTCGGCCTCCGGCAGCGCGGCGTTGTGCAGTACGGCGATGCGCATCGGTTTGCTGGTGTCGAGTTTGGCGAAGAAGTCGTCGTAGAGCGCGTCCAATGCTTTCTGGCGTGTCCGTGAACGGCGTCCGGCTTCGACCATGCCCGTCTCGTGGTTCACCGTAATCTGCGGCTTGAAGTTCAACAATGTGCCGATGAAGGCGCTCGCGCCGCCGATGCGCCCGCCTTTGTGGAGGTACTCCAATGTGTCGAGCGTGATGATGTAGGCCATGGTTTTGCAAGCTGCGTCGGCTGCGGCGACCATCGCGGCAGCGTCTCCGCCGGCTTCGCGTGCGCGCGCCGCCGCCAGCACTTGCCAGCCCAGGCTCATCGAGTTGGATTTCGAGTCCACGAGATGGACAGGGATATCGATAATCGGCGCTGCCATTTGCGCCGACTCGTAAGTACCGCTCATGGCGCTGCTGATGGTGATCACGACGATTTCTTGGGCGCCTTGCCCTCGTACCCTCTCGTAGATATCGAGGAAGTCTTGCGGCGTGGGTTGCGATGTCGTGGGGTACGTTGGGTCGTTGACCAGCCGGTCATAGAACGCTTCCGGTTGGATATCGACGCCATCGCGCAACGGCTCGTCTCCCCAGATGACCATCAACGGGATAACGTTGATGGCGTACTGTTCGCGCAAATCCAACGGCAAATCGCACGTACTGTCTGTAATCAGGGCTATTTTGTGGTCTGGCATATCTCTCCTCCTTGAGAATGGTTATAGGTTAAATACAGGTTACGAGTTATACGTTACTTCACCGCCACCACGCCAAATGCGCGAGGGCGTTCGATGACGCGCGTGAAACCGGCTTCGTGCAGTCGCCGGACTACCCCACGTGTGACGCTGCGTCCTGACCGGCTCTCCGGGTCGCCGACGTAGTGGAACATCTGCCCGCCTCGACGCAGCACACGATAGGCCTCTTCGTAAAAATCGCGACTGTAAAGGTCGCCGGCCAATTTGAACATCGGCGGGTCGTGAATGATACGCGAGAAGGCGTCGTCGTTGAATGTCTGGATGACCTCGAAGCTGTCGCCGATGTGCTGGGTGATTCTGGGATTGTCGAAGAGGTCGCGCGACCAGGGATTGGCCCGGGCGATGTCCAGCACGGCAGGATCCAATTCCACCGTGATAACGCGCTCGGCGGTTCTCGCTGCCATCACGGCGGTGTAGCCCAACCCGGTGGTCGTGTCCAGGACCTGACCCGTCACCGATTGGAAGGCCTTGATTTTTTCCCCGGTATCTTTCCAGGGATCGGTCCCTTTGATGCGATGCATAGGAATCCCCGATACCAACATTGTCGGCGCAGCGTGGGTCGGCATCAGGCTGTACACCCGGTCCATAGCCTCAGAGAAAACGATGATTTTGTGGATATCCCCCTCTTTGAGCAGGAAACAGTTGTTTTCGGATGCGTTGATTTCGTCGATGGCCTCCCATGCCAGCAACTCGCCGGTCGGAAAGCGGATGCCTGCTGCTTCGACTGTGACTTGTACGGTGGTCAACCCTAAATCCGGCGAGATGTCGCTGCCGGCCGCATCCGTGGCGCGGCATCGAGCGAGGGCCTGGGTTTGCACGTGCGAGAGTACGATGGTCGATGGCATCATCATTATCCTTTACCGTAGTAAGACTATGCCCAAAGCTGCTGCGACGATCAAACTGACCGACGGTACAAGCACCTTGTAGAGTGCGCCCCAGCTCGCGCCGAAGTAGTTGTGCGTGAGCGCCAGGCACAGGTGCATCGGCGAGAGCATAATGCCGCTGAAACAGCCGGCGAACATCCACACACCGGAGGCCAGGGCCTCGATGGATAGCCCGGTGAGCAGCGGCGCGACCAATGGCAGGCTTAGCGCCATCGCCGCGGGTGCGGTCCCCGTCACCAGGCCTACCAGCATCGGTACGATGAAGGCGACGACCAGCGGGGGCAGGCCGAGTGCGCCCAACGCCTGCGGTATCTGGGTAACTGCACCAGTATCTTCCAGGACTTGTTTGAAGATCATCACGCCGAAGATGGATGAGAACGTCTGTACCGGTAGGCTACGTGTGAGCACATCGCGCCATTCGCCTGGCCCGATGCGCTTGACGATGATGAACAGCGTGATGATGATTGCCAGGCTCATGAGCATGTTGACCTGCAAAACGACGACGGCTACGATCACCAACAGGATCGGCCACGTGCTGGCGAGCAGGTCACGCCAGGCCATACGTTTGCCTTGTCCGTTATTCGTGGAGCGCTCTTGGCGAATGCCCGCCAGACCCCACACCACGCCGCCGAGCATCGCCGCGATACTGAGCGGCCACGACGCCTGCACGAACGCGTAAACCGAGACGCCGAGCAGGGCCGAGACCATCAGTAGCGAGGAGTAGAGCGGGAAGACATACTCCATCGAGTGACGGAACCAGTAGTTGATGTACGTTTTCCGGCTGGGCGTCAGATCGAGTCGCGTACCGATCTCGTTGACCATTGGCGCGGAGAACATCGCGCCGCCGAGCATCGGCATCAGGCCGATCATCGCCGGCATCAGCGCCAGCACGATGCGGCTATCGGGCACGACCACTTGCAGCGAGGCGACCATGCGCTCCATCGCGTGTGTGCGGCGCATCAATTCGGCCAGCAGCAGCACCAGGAAGACGGCCCCCGCCAGTTTGAGGGTGTCTGCGGCGATTATCCCCTGCAGGATTGAGCGGAGCAGGCTCAGGAAGGGATAGGCGAACAGGATCGCCGCCAGTCCCGTATTCAGCAATAGGATGAGACCGAGGTCCCATTTGCGCATCAGTAGGAAAATTGTTACACTGAGGATCAGGGCGAATTTTAGCAGATCGAGCATGGATTACCTGCCGTGGCCGTTGATGCTTCCAAGGACCGGGATGCCTTGGGCTTGTGCAGCTTCGGTGAGCATCGTCATTTGTTCCTTGGTGGGCGGGGTCAAATTGGCGGCACGATAGTCCCATCCGAGACTGTTGTACTTGTCCCCGGCCATGCGGTGGAACGCGAGCAGTTCCACCGTGATGGGCGCCGGATCACCCGCTATGCCGTCATACTGTGCTGCGCGCAGATCGTGCAGATCCCGCACGAAAGCGGCGATCGCGGCGACTTCCTCTGGTGTGTCATTGACCGTGGGGATGACGGGGATGCGGAAGATGATGGGTTTGCCACTTTCGACGAGGTGGCGGGCGTTCGCCAGCAGCAATGCGTTGGGCGCGCCGGTAGCGTCGTGGTGCCTGGCGGAATCCATGTGTTTGAGGTCCATCATCACCAGATCGGTGAGCGGGAGGAGTGCCGCCAGGTTCTCCCACGGGACGTTGGCCGCGGTCTCGATGGCGGTGTGCAATCCCGCCGCGCGGCAGCGTGCGAGGATGTCGCGCGAGAATTCCACTTGCAGCGCCGGTTCGCCGCCCGAAAGCGTCACGCCGCCGCCGGAATTCTCGTAGAATGCGCGGTCGAGCAGGATTTCAGCCACGACGGCTTCGGCGGTCGTCGCTTGCGCACTGAAGACGAGTGCCTCGGCGTAGCACACGTCCACGCACGCGCCGCACGCAACACATTTCTCGCGATCGAAGACGCGCGTCCCGTTCTCCTCAAAGGTTTGTGCGCCTTCGGGACATGCCTCCACGCACGCCGCACAGCCGATGCAGCGGCTAGGGAAGAACTGCACTTCCGGTTTAGGCCGGATGCTTTCCGGATTATGACACCAGAAGCAGCGCAATGTGCAGCCTTTGAGGAAGACGGTGGTGCGAATTCCCGGCCCATCGTGGACGGAGAAGCGCTGAATGTTACAGATGTAGCCTGTGGTCATAGTCTGTTCGGATTTCCTTAAGATAGTCTGGTAGTCGGGTAGTCTTTAGTCGGGTGGTCACTGGTCACTCGCGGCGGGCTGCTGCGTATTGACCCAGATAGCCTCTGGCATTTGTGAAGCGACTGGCGCAGTACCCGTTACTAGGCCAATCAGCATAGATACGATAGTTTGAACAGTTTATGGTAAATGCCCTCCTTTGGTTAAGGTGAAACAATGATAGTGCAAGCTGCTCGACCTAATCTTTGAACTTTACGAAGTCAGGCGGTGTAACGTAAATAAGAACGCCTCCTGGCTCCCAGTGGTATAACCACTCGGCATCGTTTGGATGTAGACGAATACAGCCATGTGAAGAAGGCTTGATGCCTAGAAACTCCAACCCTTCGTATACTTTTTCTCCTTCGATTTCTTTGTAGGGCGCACCGTGTATGTAGATGTTTCCGGTTGCCCTGGTCAAGTACCAGGCATAATCGGCCAGGCTGCCAAAACCATATATAGTCTTCACATAACGCCCTACGTTTCCTACGAAAGGTGGGGTATAGGACGTGCGTAGGCCCGTGCTGACCGGAATTGTGCGTATTTTAACGCCATCTTCGTACACACGTAAAACTTGTGCTGTTTGATCCACCACCAGGGCTTTACCTTGCGATGTAGGGGGTGCGACTGAATTGATTTTTACCGGGTGCGGCGTTGGTGTGGGGGTAGGGGTTGAGATCGGAGTTGAAAAATCAAAGCCATATCTCCGGTTAAAGTTTTGCCGGGTCATTGCACAGAATTGTTCGTATCCTTCCAGTACAATGGCACAACCGTGTTGGTATGGATTGAGTATATCCGCGCCGTTATACGACGAGGCTCGGGCAGATTGTGGGGTTATGACCTGCACCATCCACACGATTGCAAACATGAGCAAAATGATGCTTGCCCATTTGGTACGGTTTGGTGTTGACAAGAATCTTTTTGCCATTTCATCATTCCTGTGTGTCTGATACAGGTATTTTCAATACTTGTCCTTCCCATATAAGATTTGGATTAGCAATGTCATTAATTTGCATCAAGAGCCGCTCACTTACGTTATGATCAAGTGCAATTTTGCTGAGTACCTCACCCGACCTAACCGTATAGATAATGTAATCTCCTTGCCATGCCTCACTATCGAGTGTGGGCTGGGACTGAATTCTCTCCGGCGACATCCAAGTCAGAAACACCTCAATGCCGCGCAGGTTGCGTTGCCATTCTGCTTCACTAACGAGGTTATGTGTTAATAGCTCAATCTCTGCGCCAGCAATTCCTTTTGTTGAGAGCCAATCAATGGCATCTCCAGTAGTGATTTGCCCATAAATTCCATCTGTTTTGTGTGGATAACCTGTGGCTTTTGATAACGCTTCTACCAACTCAAACGTATATGAGCTTTCGCGATCCTCTGCGGAGAAAATGACACCCATTGCGCTATGATAGAAGATTACCGCATCCATATTGTGTTTCAAGATGAAATCGCGTAACGCAGCCGTTTCTGGTTCTGAAAACGGTGCATCTCCAGCCTTGACCGGACGGGTGCCATGCGTTGCCATTGGCTGCCACTTGTAATCCCAGTTGCGATTCAGGTCTACTCCATTACCGTTCATTCGCCCCACTACAGCGTCTCTCCCGGCTGCGTAGCCATCTGGGTTGGCGCAAGGGATAAGGTAAAGTGTTACATTCTCTGGAATAGTGGCTGGATGCTCCTGCAGATACTTGAGTGTGTCACTGACCAAGTGAACCGTGTTCCATTCGTATCCACCATGAATACCGCCAATCAGCGCGCGTACGACCGGCCCTGTTCCTAAGCGATAGGCATATAGTGGATTGCCGTTAAATGAATTACCATAGAGGATTGGTCCCTCGAAGAAAGAGGCCGGGGTTGGTATGGGTGTTGGGGTCAACGTGGGTGTTGGTATAGCTGTTGGCTCTGACGTCCATGTGGGGATATTGGCTGGCGGGAAAGGCGTCACGGTAAATGTCGCCGTGCTTTCCACTATCTGTAGGGGAACTGGGGGCTCCGTTGCCATGGAAGGAGCAGAAGGCGAAGAGGAATTTCTGTAGATGACATACCTGAAAAGGCTTATAGACAATCCAAGCACGATTAAGAGCGTAAGTACGGATATACTTGAAACTATCCATACATGTTTATGTTCGAAAAATCGCTTGGGTTTCGTTTTTTCGTTAAGTAACCCCGGTTCTCGCATCATAACTCCTATAAGATTATGGCTGTTGGGCAAAATCCAAAAGTGCCTGTATTGTAAGGTCAATAGAGGGTGTACGATTTGCTGGAATCACGGCATTGATAGATTGGATTCTCTGTTCTGCACACCAGGTAATTGCTTCCCCGGTTGGAGTGTAAGACCCCCAGTCGGCGCTCATTGTATATCCCATTATTGAGGCGAAAGAATCTGCAAGGCTCTTGGAATGGTTGCCGCCAGCATAAACTTGATTAGGAGAGCTTACAGATGAATGTAGAATCAACACGCGCAGTTTTGAAGAGCTGTTTAACTGGTGTAGCAGATCGCTCAAGGCACGCGTTTCTGGTTCTGAAAAGGGGCGTGAACCCCCAGCGCCGGGCTTTCCGTTAGGATGCCCTGGTACCGCGGCATTCTGGATCCAGTCTGAGGTATCCCAATTGCGATTCAAGTCTACATTATTTGCATTAAAACGTGAGTTGGCGGCATTGCCATCAGGATTGATGGTAGGAATAAGATAAAAAGCTACGTTGGGCGGGATTTGTCCAGGGTCGCGTTGAAAGTTATCGATAATCGCTTGCACTAACTCAATGGTGCGTGGCTGATCACCTTGAATACTCCCAATAACGACGACGGACACTTCGTCCTCATATCCAATTGCTAACATAGCTAAATCCCAACCTCTAACGGATTTGCCTAAACTGCGCCATTCTTGAATATAGGTTGCCTCTGCAGTAGGCGTCGCCGCGCGCGGTGTATCGGTGACGGCAATTGTTACGGGTGGCGCTGTCTGTGTTGCGTGCGGGGTTGGCATCTCTGTCTCCGTGACGATGACCGCAGTAGCAGGAACAGGGGTGTCCTCAACGGGCGTGGGTGTTGCCCATCCTCGGAGATTGTTCCACACGATTAGCCCGATGATCACAATCGCGATCACCCCTATGCCTATCGCCCCCAACACACACCCAAAGCCGCTTACGCGTCCAAGCAATTTGTTTTTTCTGCCTGGCGACGGTGCAGACGCGCGTGCGGTCGTTCTGTCCGGCGGGTACGGCGGTCCGGCGTCCGGTTGCGCAAATCGCACCGTCCTTTGCTTTGCCGGCATCCCGGCTTGCACGCGCACCGTGGCTTCCGTCCCCAGGCGCACGGCCATGCCGGCCTGTAATGTCTTTGGCCGGTGCGGCGCAAGGCGTTGCCCATTGACGAACGTGCCGTTCGCGCTGTTCAGGTCGATCACGGCGCTGCTGTGCGCATCGGAGCGAATCTCGGCGTGCTGGCGGGAAATTTGCGGGTCGTTGATGACGACGTCGTTTTCTGCGGAACGGCCCAGGTGCAGTGTACCGGGAACGAGCGCGTGTTCGTACCCATCGGGCGTCACGATCTTGAGCGGTTGGGGCGCTGGCGGGCTGACGGGAGCGGGACCGCCGCGTACCGCTGTGCGCAGAGCTTCTATCAATGCTCCGGCGTTGGGGTAGCGCGCTTCCGGGCGTTTCGCCAGGCCGCGTAACACCGCCTGCTCCACGGCGGGTGGGATGTGCGGGTTGTATTGGCGTGGCGGGGCAGGTTGCTGGTAGACGTGTCCGTGCGACACTGCTACCGGCGTATCGCCGCTGAAAGGGACGTACCCGGTCAACATCTCGTACACTACGATACTCAGTGCGTAGACGTCCGCACGCGCGTCTACCGTCTCGCCGGTGAATTGCTCTGGGGCCATATATTCCGGCGTTCCGATCATCGTGCCCGTGCGTGTGATGCTGCTGCCCGCCATCGCCTTGGCAATGCCGAAGTCCATCAGCGTCACGTGCGCATCTTCGCCCACCATAATGTTGGCCGGTTTGACGTCGCGGTGGATCACGCCGCGCCCGTGTGCGTAATCCAGCGCGCGGGCTAACTGCTCTGTGATGTGTAGCGCGCGTTCGAGCGGCAGTGCCCCATCGTGCTTCAGTATGTGGTTGAGCGGTTGTCCCTGTAGCAGGCGCATCGCCAGATAATGCACGCCGTTCTGCTCGCCGATGTTGTAGATCGCGACGATGTGGGGATGATCGAGGCCAGCCGCCGTCTCTGCTTCACGGCGGAAACGCGCCACAAAGTCGCTATCGCGTGCTAGGTCCGGCGGCAGTACTTTCACAGCTACCTCCCGGTTCAAGCGCGTATCGCGCGCGCGATATACCATACCCATTCCGCCCTCCCCAATGGGAGAGAGGATTTCGTATTGTCCAAAGTGAGTACCCATAAAGTTTTGCATAGTTTTGTACGGAATAAGATCCGCCCTCAGTTTTGTCAGGTTGTGTACTCTTTCAGGCGTACTTTGCCGCCATCTCTTTGGCAATGCGCGTCCAATCGTGCAGACGGCGCGGGTGGCCGGCGAGCGTCTGCAATTCACGCAGCACAATCTGATAGTGATAGCCTTGCAACTGCTGTGCGCCGTGTTCCAGGTCGCGCCGGATGATAGCGAGATCGTCCGGGAAAACCACGTCGCTGGCTTTCTGCCGCCACATAATGACGTAGTTTTGGCCGACGGCTTCCTGCACCTTCGCCAGATCCGTCCACGCGCTGCACACGAAGATGCGCAGGTTTTTGAGCGACATAACGCCTGCGATTTTATGCGTGAGATTCTCGCAGCAGCCATACGCGCTCAGGCCGAACTGCTCGATGATCGGGCGCTGGTATTCGAGACAGAACGTCCGCCACATCTTCGGCGAGACGCCCTCGAATTCCTGGCTGTTCGCCATGATCCACATATTTTCGTAGCCGGTTGTGCCGCCGGCGGCAGGTACACCAATGGGGTCGCTGCACGTCATCGGCTCGTGGATGTTGGGCGTGAGCAGCCCCGTCGCGCGGACTTGGGCCATCGCACCGAGCGTTGCGTCGCGCAGATAGGCCATCAGCCGGTGCATCAGCGCCGGCGCGTCTATCATATCGAGCATCATCTGGGTAAGGCCGCGCAGATCGGCGGCAGCCATACCCAACGTTGCGCCGAGTGGCGCGCCGCACGTCAGGCGTACCTCAAGGATGTCGCCGAGCAGGTCGTGGGCGCGCTCAAGATTGGCCTGCGTTTCGACGGCGTTGTACGTGAAGACGGGCAACGTCAACTTGTCGAAGTCCGTCACATTTTTTAACGGCGGATCGTAGCCCCACGCCCCGCCTTCGACGCCACTTTCTGCGTGCGCGATGTCCACTCCCCAAACATTCGATGGCGTTATAGCGAAGCGCGCCGGGACGCCGAACCAGGGCATCACCGGGCTATCGTCGGCGATGTCGTGCTTGATGAGGATTTGGCGGAAGTGGTACTCCAAGCTGCGTAGCCGGGGATCGGTACATTCCAGTGTGCTGTCGGGCAGGATTTCGTCCCACGCGCCCACCGGACGGCACCAGACCGGCGCGCGGCCTGCGGCGAGCTCAGGCGAGCCGTCGGGTTTGCGTAGCGCGTTTACGTCGCGCCAGCGCCGTTGAATGGCGGCGTTTTCGTCGCTTGCCGCAATCTCCGCCACCTGCCGGGCTAACTCGCGGATGTAATTTTTTTCTTGTATCATCATAATCCTTTTTCTGACAGGATTGACAGGATTCTCAGGATAAAATCAAAAAATCCTGTCAATCCTGTGAATCCTGTCTGAGTTCTTAAGTTTCTCTGGGCTTCGCCAGAATCTCCCGGATTTCCAGTTGCTTGAACTTGCGTGCGTAAGCCGGTTTGAGCACGAGCGCCGTATCCGCGCCCTCGCCCGTCCCGGCGACGGCGATGACTTCGCGGGACATATCCAGCAGATCGGCGTCCGCGGCCATGATCACCACTTCCACCGCAACCTTCATTCCCTGGCAGAAGCGGTAGAGCGTCTCGCGGACGATCTTGTTGGGCGGGAAGCCGCCGAAGGCGTCGCTCACGTCGTCGCCGAGCGCGTGCAACGAGGTCAGTACGGTGACGCCGAGCGTTTCCAGTTCGGCGCGCTCTTCTGGCGTCATCACCCATCCCTCTTTCTGAAAGCCGCCGCAGATGGTAACGGCGATAATCTGCACGTCCAGCCCGGCGAAAATCGCCTTTGCGCGTTTGGCCGTATACCCGTGCGAGGATGCGACGACGACCTGCGTGATTCCCAACGTTTCGGCGCGCTCCCGCGCAATGGCTAACGTCGCGTCGGTGTTGCCGATGCCCGGCGTCTCGAAGTACAGGATTTTGCTCTCCATGGTCATTCCCCTTCGGCGAAGTGCTTCAGCCCCATGTTGCGGATTTGGGCGATATGGTAGGTGTCGTGGGTCGTCATCCAGGCGATGGCATCGGCCCACGCGCAGTTGAATTCCATTTTCTCATCCAGCTTGCCGACAGGAAGGGCGCGTAGTGCAGCCACGTAGGCGTTGTGGAATTCATCCATCAAAGCAAGCGTTTCCTCCCAGGCTTCTTGAGAGAGGGTTTCGGGAAGCACGGGCCAGTTGGTTTTCTGATACGGATAGTCCGGCAAACCCGACTCACCTAACCACGCTGTCAACTGGTACTTCCAGTACAGCAGATGCAGGATAATGCCCCACACCGAGTAGCCCTCGTAGGTGCCGGTGGACGTGACCTCATCCAGGGTCAACTTGTCGAGCATCTTCCGCAACGGCGGCGCGTTGAATGACATACCGTGATACTCGCGCTCGGTAATATCGATAATCATTGTCAAATCGCTGTTCATCGTTTCTCCTTTCTGTGGGAACTGGGAACTGGTAAGTGGTGGAGCTATTGATTGTCGCCAACCATCAACCGATTACTCATTACCCATTACTCATTACTCATTACCTTTCTCAAAAATCCGCTTGATGCGCGCCATATCGAACTTCTCCGAACGGTCGTAGTTGTAGATGCCGTTCTGTTCTTGCTCGATGTCGGTCAACTGCGTGTAGCAGTACCCTGTGATGTGGTCGTAGCTCAAAATCACATCGGTCAGTCCTTCCAGGCGGGTGTAGAATTCCTCCAACGTTTGTGGGGCGTCGCCGTAGCCCCAGGAATCCTCGGCATAGACCAAATCTTCGCGCGGGATCCACTTGATGCCGCCGTACTCGTCCACGATGTAGGGTTGGCCCGCGTAAGCGACCTCGCGGTCGGGGAAATTGCGGAACGGCCCGTGTTGTGGGTGCGGCTTGAGTTGGTCGCGCAGGATGTTTGGGTCTTGCTGGTAAGTGTGGACCGTCCAGAGGTCGGTG
>Ga0129302_1002561_pt1 | contig 12907 bp, 10 predicted proteins | sample BlaSprsedimmetaG_FD_94476 | JGI IMG/M metagenome (GOLD analysis project Ga0129302, IMG submission 94476) | Hot spring sediment bacterial and archeal communities from California, USA to study Microbial Dark Matter (Phase II) - Blank Spring... | ecosystem: Environmental > Aquatic > Thermal springs... | reverse complement strand
TTTTATTATGTCATTCGATTTTCTATGTTCCAAACGAAAGGAATGAACATGAGTGAACACAAAGCTGAAACCTTCTTGGCAGGATTTCTCCTCGGCGGAATCATCGGTGCGGGCGTCGCATTGCTCTTCGCCCCGGCATCGGGCGTGGAGACACGCGAGCAAATCCAAAAGCAGGTCAATCGAGTTCTCGAAGAGGGCAAAGAAGGCTCCGAATATGTCAAAAAGCTCGTTCAGGACGAGATAGAAAACATTAAGGGCAAGACAGGGGCTGTCAAAGACGCCGTCGAGAAGGGCGTAGCCGAGTTCAAGAAGAATAAGGCTTAGTCGAGATGCCGCTTTCCGTTTCCATAGCGATATGGGCTGTTGTCCTTATCCTTGCGGCTGTGGCAATTTTTCTCATTAGATTGCTCAGCCAGCTTACCAAACTCGGTAGAGAAGGCGAAACAGCACTTAGAACGCTCAACGACAAGCTTCCGCCGCTAATCGACAGAGCTGACGAGATTTTGCACAAAGCAGACAAGGCCATAGACCGCGTCGAAGCCACGATGGACGAAATCGAACCGGCGATTCAGCTCGTTCGGCTCGGAGGACAGCTCTTTAGCTCGGCGAGGATTAAAGTCTCCGCGAATCTCGGCAAATGGATTATGCCCGTGCTCGCGGGGATCAAGGCCGGTAAGGCCATTGTGGGTAGCATTCGCAAGCAGTGCTCTTCCAACGACGCCTAAGATGACAGCGAAGAGTAGTCTCGCGCCGAAAAAAGTCGCGGTGCTCTGCGGCGGGACATCACCCGAAAGGCAAGTCTCGCTCGATACCGGTGCATCCGTCCTCCGCGCATTGCTGAATTTGGGCTATGACGCCACACTTCTCGATTGGCCGGAGGGCCAGATTATCGAGAGATGCGAGGAGATCAAAATATTTGACCTCGTGTTTATCGGATATCACGGCGGCTTTGGCGAGGACGGCACAGTCCAGTCCGCCCTCGAATTGATTGGCGTCCCATACACGGGGAGCGGCGCTGGTGCCTGCGCTGTATCGATGGATAAGATTTATTCCAAAAGGATTTTCGAGCAGGCGGGAATCCCCACGCCGGCGTGGTTTTTATGGGAAGAAGAGAGAGCACCGAGCGTGAAAGATGCCCTCGACAACTGCACCTTCGGACTTCCGATGGTGATTAAGCCGCCCAGTCAAGGCTCGACAGTCGGAATCACAATCGCCTACTCGGAGGCGGAACTTGAGCGAGGGGTCGAGCTGGCTTTTCAGTTTGGCAAGAAAATCCTGTTTGAGGATTACATACCTGGGCGCGAGGTGACGGTCGGAATACTCGAGGGCGAAGAACTCCCCGTAGTTGAGATTGTTCCGAAAGAAGGCTTCTACGACTACGAGCATAAATATACCTCCGGGGCAACTGAATACATTTGTCCGGCGAAAATCCCCGAGGAAACTACCCGGGAAATTGGCGAGATGGGACGGAGAGCCTTCCAAGTTCTCGGTTTGAGACACTACGGCAGAGCGGATTTTCGCCTTGATGGCGATAAACCGTTTTGCCTCGAAGTCAATTCCCTGCCGGGGATGACATCGCTGTCACTCGTCCCAAAGGCCGCCGCGGCCGTGGGAATCGACTTCAATCGGTTAATAGGCAAAATTGTAAAAATGGCCGACGGCTCGTAATAATTGTAGTGAGAGTAATACTTCATCATTGGAGGAAACATGTTCAACAAAGTAATCCTAATCGGAAGATTGGGGCAGGACCCGGAGATGCGCTTCACGCCATCCGGAACGGCAGTGACAAACTTCTCCGTGGCAACAAACCGCAAGTGGCGTGATAAGAGCGGCGAGCTTCAGGAAGAGACCACTTGGCACGATGTTGTCTGCTGGGGCAAACAGGCCGAGTTCATCGGAGAATATTGCTCCAAAGGCCGCTTGGTCATGATTGAGGGCGAGTTGCGGAAGCGCCAGTGGGAAGATAAAAACGGGGCCACCCGAGTCAGTGTCGAAATCAACGCAAGAGATGTTCGGATGCTCGAGAGCGGCAAGAAGCCGGGAGAAAGCGGCGGAAGGCCAAATCGCGACGCCGGCCATAGTAGCTCTCATCCAGATGCACCCGAAGACCACTCGATGGACACCGAGGACGACGTTCCGTTCTAAGCATCTATTTATTCATCGAAAAATTCAGGGGGCAAAAGCTCCCTGTTTTTTCTATTGAGAAAATCGACGACTTGGGAGTGCTTCGTCAACCTGAGGCACTCCTCGGCAATACTATGTGCCACACGGCTGTCCACCGCACGGATTATCCCTTTTATCAGCGGAATTGTTGGTGGGTTCATCGAAAGCTCATCGATGCCCATGCCTATGAGCATAATCGTGGCCGTCGGGTCGGCGGCCATCTCTCCGCAAAGCCCGCACCAAATTCCGTGCAAGTGTGCCGCATCGATTGTCGCCTTAATAAGCCTCAGAACTGCGGGATTAAAGCTTTGATAAAGATGGCTTACGCGCTGGTTGCCCCTGTCAACAGCGAGCGTGTATTGGACTAAGTCGTTCGTCCCGATGCTGAAGAAATCTACTTCTCCTGCGATTTCTCTCGCCATAAGGGCCGCGCTGGGTATCTCAACCATAATCCCCGTCTCGATTCTTTCGGCGCGCGGGATGCCCTCGGAATCAAGCTCGGTCTTTGATTCCTCTATCAACTCTTTGGCGCGAATAACCTCATCGATGTTGGAAATCATCGGGAACATTATTTTAATGTTGTTATCCTTCGCGGCGCGGAGAATCGCCCTCAGTTGTGTTTTAAGCACCCTCGGCCTGTCGAGTCCGATGCGTATCGCGCGCCACCCGAGGAAAGGATTAGGCTCGAACGGCGCACCGAGTATCTCGGAAAATTTGTCGCCGCCGATATCGAAAGTTCTTATGATTATCGAGTTAGGGGCGAGCGATCTGGCGACCTCCGAGTAAATTTCTGCTTGTTCCTCCTCGCCGGGGAGATTCGTAGTGCGCGTGTATAGAAGCTCGGTGCGGAAGAGACCTACGCCCTCGGCACCGTAATTTGCTACGGTTTCAGCCTCACCGGGAAGCTCCATATTCCCTGCGACACTGATGTGTTTTCCGTCGAGTGTTCTTGCCTTTTGGCCTTTGAATTTAGCGAGGTTTCTCTTGCGCTCCAGTTGGGCGGCCTTTTTGTTGACATACTCGGCAAGCGTCTCGTCCGAAGGACTGACGACCACCTTCCCGTTCGTTCCGTCGATAATAACAGTCTCGCCGTTATCGATGGCCTCAGTCACGCCGTCAACTCCAAGAACACAGGGGATTTCCATCGTCCGCGTCATAATCGCGACATGAGATGTCGTGCCGCCCATTTCGAGAGCGAGGCCGACGAATTTATTGTGAAATAATTGGGCTGTTTCGGAGGGCGCAAGATGTTGAATCACCAATATGTGCTCATCGGAGACATCACGAATAATATGATGCGACATCCCCATGAGATTGGCGAGCACTCTTCGGCGAACATCCATGAAGTCGTTTGAGCGCTCGGCCATAAGGCTATTCTCGGCGGCTTCGAGCGCTTCGATGCCTCTACTTATTACTTTGTCGAAAGCGGTCTCGGCCGAGAGTAAATTATTCGCGATCACCGCCTCGGTCTCATCGACGACTGCGACATCGGACATGAGCATAATCTGCGGTTCGAGAATAGCCGCCGATGCATCGCCCATAGTTTTTGCGACGCCTGCTTGAATGCGTAGAAGCTGGTCTCTCGACTTAGTGACCGCTCGACGAAACCTCTCTATCTCGTCATCAATCTGCGACTCGTCGATATTCTCCGCCTCGATGGCAATCTCGCCGTGCTCGATAATGAATGCGGGCGCAATGGCGATCCCCTCGGAAACGCCTACACCCGTAAGAGTTCGTTCTTCTCTCTCCATAACAACCGCCACTTAAAAGAGTCCCAACAATTCATCCTCACCGACATGTCTTTGATATCAAAAACGATACAGCTTTATATAAATGAAAACTAAAACGAAGACGAAATTCACAATTAGGTCATTAGCTCCCATAAGCCTTTCAATATACTGTTAAAACAACCTATCCGCAACAAATAATTCACATTTGCCGTCGAGTTGCTTCTGGGGTTAGCGGCGATGAATTGATATTTTTAATGAAAAAGCACAAAAAATGAATAAATTGATAGTTGACAAAATTTTTTAGTTGAGAAAACTTGGAGCCTCAATTGAAGATTCTTGCGTTTAGCTTCTACTTTCCACCGCATGGCGGCCCCGGCGCTCTCCGCCCGCTGAAACTGCTTAAATATTCTGCGCCTCTCGGCGCGGAGGGCGTGGTCGTTGCGGGCGCAGAGGACGACTATTCGGTCATCGATGGGTCTCTATGTGCGGAGATCCCCGAAGAGTTCCTCGTGCTGAGGACGCCGAAGGGCGCCGATCCGTTGCGCTTCATTCGCAAAAAGATGTCGAACAAAATTCACGCCCCCTCGAGCGACCTTATCTTCTTGCCGGACAACAAGGTATGGTGGCCGAGGCCTGCCTCCCGTCTCGGGGAAATCGCACTGCCGGAGGCGGACATCGTTTGGGCTACATGTCCGCCGTTCTCGGCTGGCGTTTCAGCCCGTAAAGCGGCCAAAGAGCTGGGAGTTCCCCTCGTGCTCGACTTCCGCGACTCGTGGACGAGAAACCCAAACAGAAAACGTCTTCCATTCACGCACCGATTTATCAATAATTATATCGCCAAGAAGACCTGTTCGTCAGCGAGCCTCATCACTTGCGCCTATGAGTCGATTGCCGAGGAAATGCGCGAGCTTGCCCCAAACGCGCGAATCGAAGTAATCCCGAATGGCTTTGATACGGAGGATTTGCCGAAGTCTCCCCCGCCTATCTCGCCCGACGCTCCTCTTCGAATTTGTTATCTTGGAACGATTTATCCGGATTTGAACTACCCAATGCCGCTTCTTCGCGCAATGCGCAAATTCGATGATGTCAAGTTGACGGTTGTAGGTCGCTATCCGGATAAGTTCATCGAAGATGTCAATGATTTAGGGCTTTCGGATAGATTTGACCTGAAAGGTTATCGGCCACACAGAGAGGCGCTCGATATTTGCTCCGAGCATGATGTGCTATTATTATATATCGATAATCGTCCATTGAATACTGGGCAGATTACGAGCAAAACTTACGAATATATTGGGCTTGGTAGGCCGATTTTGGCCTGCATCCCTCAACGAGGTGAGGCGGAAATGTTGCTGGAAGGCATTCCCAACGCCATTATTGCTGACACAGATAACGAAGATGCAATCGCCACAGCACTCGATAGAATTCGCAAAGAAAAGTATTCAGGAAACATGACGATCGCCGCCCCCCCCGAGAAATTTAGCCGCAAGGCTCTTGCGGAGAGGTGGTTCGAGCTTGTAAAAGAAGCATATAGTTTATCATAAAATGTTAATTAGTCAACATGGAGGAACTATGAAGAGAGCGACAATATTGTGCTTGTTTCTTGCTGTCGTGGTATCCACCGCGATTTCTGCCGAGATAACATTAGTCGATAAGATTGGCGGCTTCAGAAATGCACAGGCCTGCCAACTTCATCGCGGAACGCTTTACATACTTGACTTCCATTATGTTATCAGCTACGATCCGGTCTCGGGCGAATTCCTCGACACGCTAAACCTCGCAGAGTATAGCCGAGATATTGCCTTCATGGGAGATAGAGCCGTCGTTGTCGGCATTTCGAGAGCGCATCTCATCGACATCTCCGACCCGCGCAATATGGCTCATATTACTGCCGAAAATTTTGGCGGAACCAGCGGCTGGGATGTAGATATTTCGGGCAATTTAGTGTTCTTGGCAGTTCAGAGCCACGTTGCAATTTATAGAATCATCGAAGATGCATTTATTTGGACAAGCAACTACAACCCTATGACGCCTTTCCCTATGGTGCGCTCTGTAGCTATCGACGGGACAATACTTTACGCGGGTCTGGGTGATATTGGAATTGTCGCGCTCGATGTCAGTTCGCCGGCATCGCCTTCGCTCATTGCCGGCACAACGACCCCCGGAAGCACACTCGACCTCCAAGTCGCTTCGGGCAACATTCTCGTCTGTTCGGATGGCGCGTATGTCGGCTCGGACACTACAAGCGTCCGCTTCTTCGATATCACATCGCATACGAGCATCACGCCCAGAGGTTATTGGTTCGCACCATCGGACAGCGACGCGAGGAAGTCGTTCATCGTAGGCAATCGGCTTGCTCTCGCCGATGGCGAGGGCGGAATCCGTGCGATAGACTTCTCCATGCCATCCAGCCCAATCGAGATAGCGCATTTCCCTACTCGCGACAACATCACCGACGTCTTCGTTGACGGAAACGATATGTTCGCGAGCGGAACCGACACGCTTTACCTACTGTGGACGGACGCTTTTCCATCCGATACCGGCGAACCATCTTCTGCACGCATCACCGGAGTATCCCCGGAATCCGGCACTATCACGGCATGCGCCCCGATTATCGAGTTCAGATACACTCTCGGAAGCTCGCCAATCAACGCAAGTTCAATCCAAATCGAAGCTCTCGGCAGAATTTTTCACGGCGGAGATTCCGAAATCTCACTGACCTCGTCGGCTGTGCTTCTCGACCTATCCGGCGAGACCATAGACACGCACGACACGCTTTGTGCGCGCCTCGTCTCCATGGCTGACACCGAGGGCACGAGCGCTATCGGCCTCGGGACTTCGACCTGCTTTTTCATCGATAACTTCCCACCGCATATAGAGATACACACGGGTTTCGACGGCGACACTCTAAAGCCCGACTCAATCGCAATAACTGGAATCATTCATAATGTTGGCTGGGCAGATTTCGTCACTGATAGCTTCCGCGTAGTGGTCAATGGCATTTCATATAGCACTGCGGGCACGTTTCTCGACTACGATCCGCCGAATTTCACATGCTCGCCTATGGGCGTTTTCCGAGACGGCGACACCGTGGAGGTCTGCGTTCGCGCGATAGACAACGTTCTTACCGTAAACTGCGGCCCAAACAGACTCGACACTTGCTGGACATTCTTCGTCAGCTCGACGAATATAGCCGAGTCACAGCAAACGCCAGACTTCCTCGAAATAAACGCATCGCCGAATCCCTTCAACTCGGCGGTGAAATTTACCATAGAACATCCCGCATGTGCAACGCATGCGTCGCCCATGCAAATACAAATCTTCGACCTCGCCGGGCGCTGTATTGAGACATTCCCCGTGAACAAAACACATCATGTGCACGAGTTCATCTGGCAACCAGAAAACGACATTGCTACCGGTATCTACCTCGTCCGAGTGAAAACCGATGGAATGAGCACCACCAAGCCCATTATTTACTTGAAATAACTTGACAAAAGCGCGCCGTGAGAATATGTTCTCCCCAACTTAGGAGGCCACATGGAAAAGAAAATTAGAATACTCCTCGCAAAGCCCGGGCTCGACGGCCACGACCGAGGAATCAAAGTAATCGCCAACGCGCTCCGCGATGCCGGCATCGAAGTAATTTACGCAGGGCTTCGCCAAACACCCGAGTCGATAGCAACAGCCGCTATCCAAGAAGATGTCGATGCAGTTGGCCTCAGCGTGCTATCCGGCGCACACATGACGCTCTTCCCGGCCGTCAAAGAAAAGCTCATCGAAAAAGGCGCCGGCGACATCCTCCTCTTCGGCGGTGGAATCATCCCAGACGAGGACAAAGCTAAACTCGAACAATCCGGTATCGGCAAAATATTCACCCCCGGAACACCAACTAAAGATATAGTCGAATATATCAAGTCAGCAATAAAATAACCGAATATCCATTCGATTGCTTGCTAAGACGCCGCCATGTGCGGCGTCTTTTTGCGGTTGGCGCGGGATGGGAAGAGCCGAAGGGCGGGGATTTTTGCGACCGAAGGGAGTCCCACGGACGACCGAAGGTCATGCAAAAATCGTGACAACCGCATGGGAAGGGTAAGCCGGCACGGGGATGAGGGTGGTCGGGGGCGGAAGTTTTTGCATCGTCAGAACCGCAAAAACCGTGACGGCTTATGGGGTGGGGCTATCTCCGGCGAAGTCGAACCGCTATCGCCCACGCGAGAACCGCCTTACCGATATCCGGCAGGATAAATGGCGCGAATCCTACAACAAGCAACTGCCCGATGCTCAACGATTTACCTAAAATCATCGGCGCAAAAAAGTAGAGATACAACATCCCGGTGAAATAAATCGGCAGAACTCCGACGAGAAAGATCAGCGGCGACCGACGAAAGAAGTTGCCCTTAGGCTCGAAAAGCCCGCAAATCACAGCAGATATTGGAAATCCCAGAAGATACCCGAAGCTCGGAAGAAATATCGAGTGCAACCCGCCCGAAAACCCCGAAAACACCGGCAATCCAATCAAGCCGATGAGGATATAGATTAGCATGCTTATCGCCCCGAGCGAACTTCCGCCGACCGCGCCCGCCAACAACACCGCGAATACCTGAAGCGTCAGAGGCACCGGTGGAATGGGAATGGCAATCTGCGCCGAGACGGCCGTCAACGCGACGAGAACTGCGCTCTTCGCGACATTCCCTAACGCCCTACCCCTCCGGAGCATATTCTCTGGCATCTTCCTTGCCTCGAAGAACCCTCAAAGCCCCGAACGCCAAGGCCACCATCTCGTTCTCCCCCGGATAAACCGAAACGCCGCATCCCAAGGCCGCAACCGCCTTGCGAATGCCCTCACATAGGGGCTTCGAGCGCGCCATGCCACCGGTCAATAAAACTTGATCGACCTTCTCGCCGCCGAACGCCGGCAGGAGTGCGGTTATGTTTTTCGAAATTTGATATACCAGCGCCTCGAAGACTTCCACCACCTCCGGCTCTCCGTTCAAATACCTAATTTCCACATCGTAAAAATCAGACGTCCCGAGCAAATCCACCAGGCCGCCCTTACCCTTGTTAAGCATCTTAAGCTCTTGATGCGTGTATTTCCCCGAAAAACACAAATCGATAAGCTGTCCAACGGGCAACGACCCCGAACGCTCCGGCGTGAATGGCCCCTCGCCATTAAGCCCGTTGTTCACATCGATATATTGCCCGCGCTTATGCGCGCCAATCGTGATTCCGCCGCCCATGTGCGCAACGATGAGATTGAGATATTCATAAAAAGTCTCGTTTTCCTCGGCATATCGCTTCGCCGTCGCGATTTGGTTGAGCGCGTGACTTATAACTTTTCTGCGAATCTCCTTAAAGCCTGTTATTTTCGCACGAATGGGCACCTCATCAACCATCACGGGATCGACAATAAACGCCGGCTTCGCAGAACCCTTGACAAGCTCGGACGCTATCAATCCGCCAAGATTCGACGCGTGTTGGCCATTAACCCCAATCATCAAATCGTTGATCATCTCCTCATTCACGGCATACGTCCCGTGCGGAATGGGCTTAATAAGCCCGCCTCGCGCCGAAATAGCATCGATGTCCTCAATCGAAAATCCGTGGTCGGCGAGTGCTTTCAACACGACATCCTTACGGAAACCGTATTGCTCTGTGATGTTCTGCTCCTTGAACGGCGCAAGCTCTTCCGCCGTATGCTTCAGTTCGTCGGTGAAAACCTCCTTGTCGCCCTCAAAAACCGCGATCTTCGTCGATGTCGAGCCGGGGTTGATTACGAGAATGCGATAATCTCGGAAGAATGTATCCTTGGGGGTTCCCTCCCACTCTTCGGGGAAACTCGCCAACGCCGCTTTCACCGAAAGAACCACATCCTCCGATGTGCACTTTTCGTCCAAATCTACACAACGCGAGCCGACGCCCGCAAGAATCTCCACCTTCTCCGCCTCGCACAAAATCCCCGATAGCAAATTCACCATAACATCGCCCATCTCGGCATTCGGGGAAATCAGCGCATTGAGTTCGCATTTCGGCGAGCATTCCGACTCGCATGTGCAAATTATATCGTCCGCGCGAACGATGCCCTTGAAAACAATGCTCTCGTAATCGGTATTCTCCTTGGAATGTTTATCGATTAACCCCTCGACGAGCTTCGATGCTTCGTAAGCGACCGCGTCCAGCGGCGTCTTGTGCGATGGCAGGACGATGCCCGCACAAATCTCAGGCAGAACATCCGCGGGAATCAAATCCCGTATAACCATGCAGGTCTGCACGCAAATCCTCGCGAGAATATCGGCGTTCGTGTAAGTATTGAGCGCGATGTCGCCGAATGCCGCCAGCCCCTTGGGAAAAATCTTTTTTGGCGAATGGTCGGGAATGTGGAACATCACCGATTTCGAGACCGTCGTCTCACCGAGAATCGCCGCGGCATGCTCCAAAAATCCCTTCGGATGCTCGGCCAGCCCGCCGATTACCATATCCGCGTGTCCCTCGCGCACCGCCATGATGCCGAACATCGCCGGCTCGTCCATAAGTTGCCGCGCCGTCTCGAAATAGTCCGCGAAGCGCACGCCGTCTGGGAGGTCGGTATATGAATGCGCGAGTTGGTCGAGAATCTCCGGAGCCGCCTTGATGTCCCAAAATGCGCTTTCCTGAATCAAAAACTCGAGCCGCGTCTGGTCGCAATGCGAAAGGTCATTTGCGATTATCTCGCGGATACGCTCCTCCGGCACGAGAAACACCGGCCGGATGAACCGCACAAGATAGCTCGCCGCCTCGATGCTCCGCCTGTCTTCTGACTCGGCAAAAATGGCCGCCGGCCGAAGTCTCATCGCGCCTATCTGCTCGTCGAGAAGTTTCGAAAGTTCTATCATGTCGCCTCCCAAATTGATTTTTTTCGCGTAGCATTCCAATTTATGTCATCGAGGGCGTTCAGTCAACACGAAATCTGCACAACGCGGATTTTTTTCAAACATATTGGGTAGGGGATTTCCGTTTAATTGGCATTGCGATAGCTTGCTATCGAATATCTTTGAAAAGCGCGATGCCAAATCCCTTTTGATGGGCTTCTCCGTATTGATGATGTGTCATGAATAAGGCTTTAGGTGTCTTATTGACTGGATTATGTATGTCATTAATTTGAATCAGGACGACTCATGACCCGATCAAAAATGCTCTTATTCCAATCAATGAAGCTAATCGCCCGCATAATAGGGCGGGATATATCCCGCCCCTATTGTGGATTAACGCATCTCGAGGGGATGATTCCCCCGCTCTAAACTTCCAAGTCCCTAAGTCCCCATCTCCCAGCTGGCAAGGTATTCGACCTGCTCCGGCGTGAGAGTATCTATCTCGATGCCCATGGTCTGGAGTTTGAGACGGCTGACCCAGTCGTCGATTTCCTCCGGAACCTCGTGGACAGCGACTTCGAGGCCTTGATTTTTGACTACCCATTCGCTTGCCAGCGCCTGCACTGCGAAGGACATGTCCATAACATCTGCGGGATGGCCTTCTGCGGCGGCGAGGTTAACCAGTCTGCCATTTGCGAGGACGAACACGCGCTTGCCCGATGGCAGGATAAACTCGTCGGTAACGTTACGAACGTCGCGGTTTATCTCTTTCGCGATTTTTTCGAGGCCGGGAAGGTCGAGTTCGACGTCGAAATGGCCGCTGTTTGCGACGATTGCGCCGTCTTTCATCGCCTCGAAATGCTCCGGGCGAATGACGTGGATGTCTCCTGTGAGGGTGCAGAATATGTCGCCGATGATTGCGGCGTCGGCCATGGGCATGACCTCGAAGCCATCCATCGCCGCCTCGATGGCTTTGATTGGGTCAACTTCGGTAACGATGACGTGGGCGCCGTGGCCTTTTGCGCGCATAGCGAAACCTTTGCCGCACCAGCCATAGCCCGCCACCACGACCTTTTTGCCAGCGATGAGGGTGTCGGTGGCGCGGATGATGCCGTCGAGGGTGGATTGACCGGTGCCGTAGCGGTTATCGAAGAAATGCTTGGTCTTGGCGTCGTTGACCGCGATGACGGGGAATTTGAGAGCGCCGTCTTTGGCCATCGCGCGCAGGCGGATGACGCCGGTGGTTGTTTCTTCCATGCTTCCGAGGATTTTCGCGCCCACTTCGGGGAACTCCTTGTGAATGACGGAGACGAGGTCCGCGCCGTCGTCCATGGTGATTACCGGGCCGCGTTCGGATGCCGCGCGGACGTGCTTATAATAGGTCGCGTTGTCCTCGCCGTGGATAGCTTGCACCTTGATGTCGAAATCCTCGACGAGGGATGCCGCGACGTCGTCCTGAGTGGAGAGGGGGTTTGACGCGATGAGCATCAAATCCGCTCCGCCGGCGACGAGGGTGCGGGCGAGGTTTGCTGTTTCGGCGGTAACGTGCAGGCACGCGGACATAACGAGGCCGTCGAGGGGCTTTTCCTTCTCGAAGCGGTCGCGAATGACCTGCAGGACGGGCATGTTTTTATCCGCCCAGAGGATTCTTTTTAAGCCTTTGGAGGCTAATGATTTATCAGCGATATCGTAACTCATAGAAAGTCTCCTAATTAGTATTGATAAAACGAAAACACAATTGTTTATTGCGTTAGTGCGAAGCTATCGCCTCGGCGAGATAATATGTGGACCTGCTCTCGAACCCATAGTTATCCAATCGAGGCCAATATATGAATGATTTACAGGAGGTCAAGAAATTTTCGCTATGTTAAAAGGCAAAATTTAGCGGTTGCAAACTAACATGCGGATATTTATAATAGGCGCGATTGTCCGATTGACGGAGAATCAATTTTTTAAGGAGAGGTGTCCGAGCTGGCCGAAGGAGCACGACTGGAAATCGTGTGCACCCTAATCCGGTGCCCCGGGTTCGAATCCCGGCCTCTCCGTGAATTATATAAACGCCTGAAGCTTAATCGGTTCGGGCGGTTTTTACTTACTGAGATTGGGCCCCGATTTTGCGTTAAATTAAAAAAACCATTTGGGTTTGGCCTCTAAATTGTTATATTGTTT
>Ga0129302_1002559_pt1 | contig 12909 bp, 10 predicted proteins | sample BlaSprsedimmetaG_FD_94476 | JGI IMG/M metagenome (GOLD analysis project Ga0129302, IMG submission 94476) | Hot spring sediment bacterial and archeal communities from California, USA to study Microbial Dark Matter (Phase II) - Blank Spring... | ecosystem: Environmental > Aquatic > Thermal springs... | reverse complement strand
CCACGGGGACGACCACAAGGGTCGCCCCACGGGGACGACCACAAGGGTCGCCCCACGGGGACGACCACAAGGGTCGCCCCACGGGGACGACCACAAGGGTCGCCCCTACTTGCTCCTGCTTGGCCTTGCTCCCGGTGGGGGTTGCCTGGCCGCCCGTGTCGCCACGGACGCCGGTGGTCTCTTACACCACCTTTTCACCATCACCGGGGCAGCCACACGTGCGCTGCCCCGGCTGTCTGCTTTTCTGTGGCCCTTTTCCGTCGGGTAACGCGCTTGCGCCCCCGCCTGGACGTTATCCAGCACCGCGCCCTATGGAGCCCGGACTTTCCTCGGTCTGTCGACCGCGACCGCCTGGCCGACTTGGGTGCCGAAGTTATGATAACACACTACGTGAGAGAGTCAAGGTTTATCAGCGCCCTATCTGTCAAGTCAGATGATAAAATGATAAGGTCACCGAAGGATGATCATTCTGCTAAGTTTGACGCTAACCTCAAAGTGTGCTAGAATTTTTACTTGTGTATGGTGGGTATATCGAGAGCGCGTGCGTACTGGGATGCCACATGACCCTTCAACAGATTTTGTTCCTGATTCTCAGCGTCATCACGTTGATTGCCGCTCTGATGGTCGTGACGCTTCACAACATATCCCGCGTTGTGTTTGGGCTGATCTTATCCTTCGTGGGCGTCACTGGCTTATTCCTCCTGCTGCAAGCGCCCCATCTTGCCGTCCTGCAATTTCTCGTCTACGTCGGCGGCGTCTTTGTTTTGCTCCTCCTCGGCGCGCGCCATCTCGACGAAGCAGATAACGGCGATCCGGCGGACGGCGAAACGGAACGTAAAGCGCTCGCTCTGCTCCACGTATTGAGAAGGCGCTTCGCTGTCGTGCTCGCGCACGACATCTTTGGCCCAAATGACCGGGAGGGAAATCGCCCACGATTCGGCATCGCTCTCAGTGCCGCTCTCGGCGCCGCTGCTCTGGGTGCCTTGCTGGTATGGACCATCCTGCAGCACGATTGGGTCACGACTGCGCCCGGCCCGGTTCCTATCGATAGCCTGACGGCGCTGGCAAGAACCCTGGTGGCCCCCTATGCCATGGCTTTACCCTCTGCTGTCGCGTTGCTGTTGCTGTTGATTGCCCTGATCGGCGCGCTCAGCATCACGAGGAGACGGTGATATGATTTATGGGATTCCCCTGGAGTGGTACCTGATCCTGGCGGCTGTCTTGTTCTGCATCGGCATTTACGGCGTCTTGGCCCGGCGTAACGCCGTCGTCACCTTGATGTGCATCGAGCTGATGCTCAACGCCGTCAACATCAACCTGCTCGCTTTCTGGCGCTACCTGGAACCCGGCGGCGCGCTTGGGCAGGCCTTCGTCGTGTTCGTATACGTCGTGACAATCGCCGCGGCAGGGGTGGGGCTGGCGCTTATCGTCGCCCTCTGGCGCACCCACGCCACGGTCAACTTGGAAGACGTCAACCGGCTCGCAGGCTAATCGAGGTATCCATGGTATTCAATTTCAATTTGCTCGACTTGGCCTGTTTCATTCCCCTCTTTCCTTTGCTGGCTTTCGTTGCAGTCTCCCTATATGCTCATCGGGATAGGAAGTTGAGCCACAGCCTGGTCATCGGCGGCATGCTCGTCGCCTTGTTGTTGGCGCAAATCGTCTTCTGGCGGGCGGTGACGCTGCCGGTGGGTGGGGGAGGGCGAGCCTACGAATCGGTGAACGTCCATTGGCTAGTCGCCGGGGAGGAACGCCTGACCCTGGGCGTCTACGTCGACCCGGCCGCCGCCGTGATGCTCTTCATCGTGCCACTGCTCTGCCTGACGATCTTCATTTACAGCGTGGGGTATATGCCCTTCGACGCCCCGCAGGTCGATCCGCGCTACAGCCGCTTCTTTGCCTATCTCTCCCTCTTCGCCGCCGGGATGCTGGGCATCGTGGTCTTCAACAATCTGTTGGCCTTTTTCATCTCCTGGGAGATCATGGGGACGTGTGCCTACCTGCTGCTTGGCTCCTGGCGCGAGAAGGCGTGTCCCGGTTTCGACGAAATCACGCCCAGGGAGGCTGGGCTCAAGGCCTTCGTCGTGACCAAGATCGGCGCTCTATTCTTTATGCTGGGGCTGGCGCTTCTCTACACTGAGGTTGGATCGCTCGCCTACCGGGACATTTTCAACCCCGAAACGCTGAAGCGCTTAGCGAGCACGCCATTCCTGGGCACGTCAACGGCGACAGTGATCGCCTTGCTGCTCTTCGGCGGGGCGGCGGCCCAGAGCGCCCAGTTCCCGCTCCACGTCTGGCTGCCCGACACGACAGAAGGCCCCACGCCGGTCCTGGCTATGATCCACGCTGCAACGATGGCGTCGGCCGGTGCCTTCCTGGTGGTGCGCGCATATCCCCTCTTCCAGGCGGCCGAAGTGGGCGTGTGGGCCATTGGCGGTGTCCCCTTCGTCGCTTTTGTCGGTGCAGTCACGGCGCTTGGTGCTTCACTGATTGCTGTCGTGCAGCATGACGTCAAGGGGATGTTCGCCTGCTCCACTATCAGCCAATTGGGTTACGTGATCGCCGCGCTGGGAATTGGTGCTTACACAGCCGGGGTGTTTCACCTGGTGATGCACGCTTTCTGCAAGACGCTCTTGTTCCTGGGCGCCGGCTCGGTAATCCGTGGGATGGAACGCGGGCGTCAACAAACCCACGCATATGAATTTGAAGAACAGGAAGATGCGGAAGGTGAACGTGAAGAGAGGTCTTTTGATCCCCGCGACATGATCGATATGGGGGGGCTGCGCTGGCGTATGCCGCGCACCTTCTGGGCCTTCCTCGTCGGGGGGGCGGCGCTCTCTATTCTGCCGCTGATCACCATCAGTTTCTGGTCGACGAGTGAGCGCGTCCAGGGTGTGGGCGTCGCGTCGGTAAATGTGTTATCCCGTCCTGATTTTTGGATGCTGATTGTCGCTGCGGGCCTCACCGCTTTCTACACCGCCCGCCAGCTCTTCATGATCTTCGCGGGCCCCCCCCGCACCGGGGCCGCCACGCACACGCGAGAGAGCGCACCCTCCCTGACCCGCCCGCTCGTCATCCTGGCCGTCTTCGTCGTATGCCTGTTCTGGCTGGGCATCCCGGCGGATTTCCCGCTCATCGGCGGGCTGATTCCCAACTGGTTCCACGATTTCGTCGGCTCGGCGATTGGGGCTGGCGCGCAGTCCACCGCTCGTTTGTCGGGGGGCGGAATCGCTGCCCATCTACAATTCCCACTGATGATGGGACTGGCCTTTGCGCTCGGCGGGCTCCTCGTCGGCTGGCTCGTCTATGGGCTCAAACCGATGCGCGCTGGCGAGATGGACCGTCTCGAAGCCGGGATGCGCAAGCTCCACCTGGGCTGGCTGCACACGGGGCTACGCAAGCGCCTGTACATCGATTGGGTCTATCGGAAGACATTCGTCGACGGCTCCATTTGGCTGGCCGATGCGCTCGATCGTTTCGACTGCGGCCGGGAGGAAGGCGCGCGTGGCGTGTTGGACGGCCTGGTGAATGGGGTTGGATCAGCGGGCATGGTCCTATCCGATGCTGTTGCCTGGTTCGACACGCGCGTGTTGGACGCGCTCGTCAACCGGCTCGCTTGGGTTTTCGGGGGCCTGTCCAACGTTGCCGGGTGGGGGGATGTTCACATGATGGACGCGAGCGTCAATTGGATGGGCGTCGCTGCGCGGCAGGTCTCCACCGGTCTCGAATTCTTCGATCTCCGGGTCATAGACGGCGTCGTCAATGGGATTGGCAAAACGGTCCGCTCCCTTGGCGGGTGGATACGGCCCATCCAGACTGGCCGAGTTCAGCGTTACCTGCTGATTGCGGTGGTGACGATACTGGCCCTGGTGCTCACGTTCTTTATGATTCTACAACTAAACATCTGATTCCACAGGAGAGAGATTATGTTTCCAATACTGAGCGTTACCCTCTTCGTCCCGCTGGCGGGCGCATTGCTGATTATGGTGATCCCGAGTGAGGACGTAAAGACAATCCGGCGGGTGGGGGTCGCCTTTGCTTTTGCGACGCTCGTGCTCGCTGCCATCATCTGGATTGGGGTGATGCAGTGGGGGGCTGGCGAGATGCGATACGAGGAAAATTACCCGTGGATCCCGGCCTTCAACATCCATTTTCACCTCGGGGTGGATGGTCTCAGCGCGCCGATGGTCTTTCTGACCACCCTGTTGACGACGCTGTCGCTATTCTATTCGGCCCGCACCATTGAGGAGCGGGTCAAGGAATACTACTGGCTGTTCCTGGTCATGGAAACGAGCCTGCTCGGCGCTTTCCTCTCTCTGGATCTGGTGATGTTCTACGTCTTCTGGGAGATCCAGTTGCTGCCGATGTTCCTGCTCATCGGCGTGTGGGGCGGGGAGAAACGCTTGTACGCGGCCCGCAAGTTTTTCATCTACGCGATGGTGGGCAGTGTCGTCATGCTCCTGGCGATCATCGGCGTTTATCTCCAGACCGGGACTTTCAATATCATCGAGGCCGCGGCGGCCCAGCCTTTTTACGGAAATTTCACCTGGGCGGGCATTGCCTTTTGGGCTTTCTTCGTCGCTTTCGCCATCAGGACGCCGTCCGTTCCCTTCCACACCTGGCTGCCAGACGCCCACACAGAGGCGCCCACGGCGGGCAGCGTGATTCTGTCGGGTGTCCTGCTCCAGGTGGGCGCGTATGGCCTGATCCGGGTCGCGTTACCTCTCTTTCCAGAACAGTTCCAATACTTCGTCTGGGACGCGCCGGTCATCCCCGTCATAGGAGTGGCGAGCATTGTCTACGGCGCGATGGTCTGTATGGCCCAGTGGGACCTGAAGCGGTTGATCGCCTATTCGTCGGTGGCCCACCTTGGCTACGTCACGCTGGGGGTGTGTGCCGCCGCCGGCAGCTTCGGCTTACTGGACACGCCCATGAATCTCAACGCGGCCGTGTCTGGACTGAATGGCGCGGCGTTCCAGATGTTCTCCCACGGCGTCATCACCGGCGGCCTCTTTTTCCTGGCGGGCATGCTCTACGAGCGTACCCAAACTCGTGACCTGGGGGACTTCGGCGGGTTGGCCAGACAGATCCCACACTACTACGGGATCACCCTGGTGATCGCTTTTGCTGCGTTGGGGTTGCCGGGGCTGGCAGGGTTCTGGGGTGAGTTCTTCGTCTTCCGGGGAACCGTCCACGCGATGCCCATCGTGGCCTTTGCCGGCATCCTGGGTATCCTTTTCATCGCTGTTTGTATGTTGTGGAAGATCCTGCAACATCTCTTCCTGGGTGAGTTGGATGAGGAAAAATGGAGCGGGCTGACCGACGTGGCGTGGTGGGAGAAGCTGACGTTGTGGCCCCTGGTGCTCATCATCGTCTTCCTGGGCCTCTATCCCGCTCCCCTGCTCGATTCTTTCAACGCCGCGATGACGACGCTCTTGCAGACACTGCCTTGATAGGGTCTATCCAATGATCTTCTTCGAAGGCTCAACCCTCACATTAGCACAGACTCTGTGGCTTCTCGCCCCGGAGATCGTGCTCCTGGCGACCGGCTTGTTGCTCTTGGCGCTGCATGCCCTTCGCTCTCGCCAAGAGCAAGAGCAAGATCAAGATCAAGAGAACGAGCGATGGCCGGTCTACGTCGCGTTGGGCGGGTTCGTCGCTGCCCTGGGCGCTGCCGTGTCCTTGTGGGGATGCAACACGCAGGGTCTTCTCGCGGCTTTCTCTTGCGATCCCTTCGCCTTGACGAGCAAGATCGTCGCCCTGGGCGGGATGGGGATCGTGGCGTTGATGTCCGACGATTACATTCGAGCGCGCAGGCCACGACGCCAGGCTGAGTTCTACGCGCTACTCCTCTTTTGTTCCCTGCCTATGTGCCTGATGGCCAGCGCGACCGATCTGATCTTGATCTTCCTGGCCTTCGAATTCCTCAACATCACGTCCTACATCCTGACCGGTTATCTACGCGATGACGTGCGCTCGGTCGAGGCGGCGATCAAGTATTTCCTGTATGGCTCGACCCTTTCGGTGGTGATGCTCTTCGGTGTGTCGTGGTTCTATGGGTTGACCGGCGCCACCGATCTGCGGACCATCGCTGCCGTACTGATAGATGCGGAGAATGTGTTGAGACCAACGCTCCTCCCGGCGCTGATCTTTGTGCTAGTCGGACTGGCCTACAGGGTCGGCGCCGTCCCTTTTCACCAGTGGGCGCCTGATGCCTACGAGGGGGCGCCCACGCCTGTCGCGGCCTTTCTATCGGTGGGGCCAAAAGTCGCCGGATTCACCGTCATCCTGCGATTACTGCTGACCGCACTGCCGGTGGATCTCGTTTTGGCGCTGGACTGGCGCACCTTACTGATCGCTATCTCGGTGCTCACGATGACGCTCGGCAACCTGGTCGCCCTGTGGCAGGATAACATCAAGCGCCTGCTCGCCTACGCCAGCATCGCGCAGACGGGTTACATCCTGATTGGGGTGGTCATCGCCTCGCCCCGGGGCGTGACGGCGGTGTTGCTCTATTTGATCACCTACGTGGCGACCAACCTGGGGGTCTTCGCTGCCGTCATTGCGTTTTCTAATCAGACCGGTTCCGATGAGATCGAGGATTACGCCGGGTTGGGCAAGCGGGCGCCCTTGCTGGCCATGGGATTGTTCATATGTCTCCTCTCGCTGGTGGGCATCCCATTGACGGCCGGCTTCGTCGGCAAGGGCTATCTCTTTCTCGCAGCCATCGAAGAAGGATTGCTGTGGATGCTCGTCATCGGTGCGGTCAATCACGTGATTTCCCTCGCCTATTGCTGGAAAGTCATTCGCGCCATGTACCTCGTTCCGGCGCAGGAGGAAGAGCCGATATCCACCTCGCCTATGCTGGCGGTATCGCTGGGGATAACCGTGGCCGGCGTGCTCTTCATCGGCGTTTTCCCCGGTCCATTCATAGCCCTGGTGCAGGCTGCTGCGCCGCTCTTCTTGGGCGGATGATTGTCTGAAAGTAATAGGACAAACGTCAGTGGACAAACACACCTGCGTCGGTTATAATTACCCCGGCGTGATGGCTAGGTCTGCAACCACCATCGCGTCTTGCGCTCTGTATGCCAGGGCACACGCAACAGCCTATGTGCCAAACTGCGCGGATAAAATGAATTGGACAACTTTGCTGGGTAAAGGGGTTCCATAATGACTCAGGTGCAGGTAGAGCTCCTGGGGATTTCCAGGCTCGTCACAGGAGAAAAAGAGACCACGCTACAGCTCGAAGAACCAACGTTCCGAGGTGTCGTCCGAGCCTTGGCCCAAAAATATCCAGAGATGCTTGGCAACGTGCTTGATGAAGATGGGAAAGATTTGAATCCTCCCCATATCTTCAATCATAACGGGGTGCGGATGATACGGGAAGATCAGATGCTCGAATCGGTGCAAGATGGTGATCAAATCACAATTATGGCAATTTTAGCGGGAGGTTGAGATAGAAAAATGTATGGGTATAGTGGAAAAATTCTTCACATTGATCTAGCCGAACGTAAGTCATGGGTCGAGAAAAAAGAGGAAGAGTGGTACAAAACGTACATCGGGGGCGTTTCGATGGCTGCCCGGCTTTGCTGGGAGAACATCGATCCGGGCTGCGATCCACTCTCGCCCGGTAATCCCATCTGCATAGCAGGTGGATTGTTTACCGGGACGCCGGTACCGGTCGGCGGTAAATATGGCATGGCGTCCAAGTCGCCCCTGACCGGTTTCCTGGGCGATAGTTTATCGGGCAGCTGGCTATCCGTGGCGCTCAAACGGGCCGGATGGGACGGCATCGTGATCCACAACGCCAGCAAAGATTGGGTGCGCGTCCAGGTCGACGACGATAAAGTCTCGTTCCACGACGCCAGCCATCTGCTGGGGCTGGGCACCCACGACACCGAGGAGGCCATTCGCGAGGAACTGGGCGACGACCAGGTGCGTTCAGCCGTCATTGGACCGGCGGGCGAGAATCTGGCTCGCATCGCCAACGTGAGCAACGATGGTCGCAAGGCCGGTCGCACTGGCCAAGGGGCGGTGTGGGGGGCGAAAAAGCTGAAGGCGCTCTCCATCCGCGGCACGTATGACGTCGAGGTCGCTGATCCAGAGACCTTGTTGCAGCTATCTTACGACATCCTCCAGGCCTCTCAAGGACCAAACACGCAGAAGTACCGCGTCTTGGGCACGTCGTCCAACGTGCTGAACATGAACAAACTGGGCCTGCTCCCCACGCGCAATTACCAGCAAGGGGTGTTCGAGGACGCCGAATTGGTCAGCGGCGAGTACCTGCACGAACATTACAAGGCCAACACGATGGCCTGCGCCCAGTGCCCCATCGCCTGCGAGCAGGTCGGGCACGTCAAAGAAGGCCCCTACGCCGGCGCAATGGGCCACATCGAGTACGAATCGCTCTACGCGCTCTCCTCCAACTGTGGTGTGAACGATATGGCCGCCGCCATCCAGGCTATCACCAACTGTAACGAGTTGGGGACAGACACGATGAGCACCGGCGTGACCATCAGTTGGGCCATGGAGTGCTACGAGAGAGGCGTCTTCACCAAGGAAGACTTCAAGTGTGAGAAATACCCCGAGGGTTTCGAGGCCAATTTCGGCAACGCCGAGGCCATGGTCACCCTGACCGAGATGATCGCCCACCGCGAGGGTTTTATGGGCGATCTATTGGCCGAAGGGACCAAGCGGGCCAGCGCCCGGATCGACGAGGAGCGCGGCACCGAGACCTACAAGTGGGCGATGCACATCAAGGGACTAGAGAATCCCGGATACGACGCCCGGGCGCTCAAGACCTTCGCTCTGGGCCTGGCTGTCGGGACGCGGGGCGGATGCCACAACCGTTCAGCCGCTTACGACCCCGACATCAAGGGGCAGGTCGATCGCTTCAGCGTCGACGACACGCGGGGCGAGTTGGCCAAGAGCACCGAGGAATACGCCGCCGTCTACGACACGCTCCCCCTGTGCAAATTCATCCGTCGCTGCTTCACCGGCAAAGCCGACCGGGCGGGCGCCTGGCCGGCCATCGCCAAGCTGATCAATGCCACCACCGGCTGGGATTTCGATTACGACGCCGTCGATCTGATCGGCGAGCGGGCCCATACCATCAAGAAGGCCTTCAACGTCCGCGAGGGGTGGACACGCGAGCACGATCACCTGCCCTGGCGTTGGCAGCACGAACCTTTGAAAGAAGGCGCGTCGGCCAACAGCATCGTCACCGACGAGGAGTTGGAGTACCTGAAAGACCTCTACTACGAAGCCAAAGGGTGGACGAAAGAGGGCCTTATCCCCAAAGAAAAGCTGGAAGAGTTGGGGATGGACGATGTGGCGGAAGAGATTGGAGTATAGGAGTTACATTATGCCGACTTTACCTTCTACATCCAAGCACGCATATATCACCTGCGACGCATCCAAGTGTGTTGGGTGCCAGATATGTGAGTACGTCTGTTCATACACCAAGAACGGCGCGTTCAACACCTACCGCAGCCGTATCCGCACGGTGAGGGCGAAGAAGATTCTCGTCACGGCTATCGCCTGTCGCACGTGTGAGGACGCCCCGTGTGTCCTGGCCTGCCCGCGCGACGCACTGAAACAGGATCCAGAGACCGGTATCATCAAAGTGGACGCCAATCTGTGCGATGGCTGCGCCTGGTGCATTGAGGCGTGCGATTTCGGCGCCATCACGATCAATCCGCGCACCAAACTGACCGAGATCTGCGACCTGTGCGCCGACGAAGAGGACGGCCCCCAATGCGTGAAATGGTGCCCGAAAGAGGCCCTGGAACTCACGACGCCCGATAAACGCGCGCAGCGTTCGCGTCACAAGCTGGTTCTGGAAGAAGCCTGAGGCGCACAAGTTCTCGAGAAAAAACCGTGACCTTCCCGAAAGTTTGTAACTACTCAGACTAGCCCTTTGCTGTGCTGGAGAATGGGGGTTTGGGGTGTGTGGCGGTCGCGAAGCGACCGCCACACATCCCAAACCCCCGCCTATCCGCTGCAAACGGGCAGCAGGTTGAGTAGTTACGAAAGTTTTACTTTCGGGAAGGTCAACGTAAGATACAAAATAGATGGTTAATTATTGAAGGAGTGAAAATGGCCGGAGTTAACGGAAAAGAGGACCTGCGCATTGGCGTATACGTCTGCCATTGCGGGTCCAACATCGCCGGGGTCATCGATCCTGCTACCGTGGCTGAATATGCGGCCACCTTGCCGGGTGTCGTCCGCTCGACACACACCGGCTACGCTTGCGCCGACAGCGGCCAGAATCTCATCAAGGAAGACATTCAGAAATATGACCTGAATCGGGTCGTCGTCTCAGCCTGCTCGGTTCGGATGCACGAGCCGACCTTTCGGGCAGCGGTTGCCGAGGCCGGACTCAACCCGTTCTTGATGGAAATGGCCAACATCCGCGAGCAGTGCACGTGGGCCCACGGCCACGACGAGGAGGGCGCGCTACAAAAGGCCAAGGATCTGACCGCGGCCGCGGTCGCCAAGGCCCGCTTCCTCACCCCGCTGGATATGATCAAGGTGCCCGTCACCAAGCGAGCCATGGTCATCGGCGGTGGCGTCGCTGGCATCAACGCCGCGCTGGACCTGGGCGATCAGGGTATCGAAACGATTCTAGTCGAAAAGGAGCAGACCATCGGGGGCGTGATGGCGCAGTTGAACAAGACCTTCCCCACGATGGACTGCAGCATATGAATTCTCGCACCTAAAATGGTTGACGCGGCGCGTCACCCCAAGGTAGATGTGAGAACGTACACCGAAGTCGAGCGCGTAGACGGCTTCGTTGGAAATTTCAAAGTTTTACTGCGCGAAAAATCGAGATACGTACACGCCGACCGATGCAATGGCTGTGGTGAATGTGCGCCGGTCTGCCCCATCGAGGCGCCGAACTACTTCGAGTTGAACCTGGCGCCCCGGCGGGCGATCGACGTCCCGATGAGCCAGTCGGTGCCGCTGCTTTACGCCATCGACATGGACAGCTGCATTCACTGCTACAAGTGCGTCGAGGCCTGCGGCGATCTGGACGCCATCGACTTCGGCATGGAAGACGAACTCGTCTGGGAAGATATTGGCGCCATCGTCACAGCCACCGGTTACAACCACTTCGATCCCAGCGTGATCCCGGAATACGGCTACGGCCGGTTCCCCAACGTCATCACCGCGATGGAGATGGAACGGTTGAACAATTCCGCCGGCTGCACGGCGGGGGACCTGATCCGTCCCAGCGACGGCCAGAACCCCCGGCGATTGGCGATGATCAACTGTGTCGGTTCCCGCGACAAGCGCTTCAATCCCTGGTGTTCTAACTTCTGCTGCATGTACGCCATCAAGAACGCCGTCCTGTTGAAGCAGACCTATCCCGAGATGGACATCGTCATCTACTACATGGACATCCGCACGCCGTCCAAGGGATACGAGGAGTTCTACGACCGGGCCCGCGAGATGGGCATCCGCTTCATCCAGGGCCGGCCGAGCCTGATCACCGAGGATCCTGACACCCGCAACCTCTACGTCCACGCCGAGGATAAGGACCTGGGGCGCGCGATTGAGCGCGAGTACGACATGGTCATGCTCAACCAGGCGGCGGTGCCGCAGCCCGACGTGAACGACGTCAGCTCGGTCCTCAACATCAGCCAAAGTCCGGGCGGCTGGTTCATGGAATACCATCCCAAGCTTCGTCCGATCGACAGCCCCACCGACGGGGTCTTCATGGCCGGCGCCTGCCAGGGCCAGAAGGACATCCCCGCCAGCGTGGCGCAGGGTTCGGCGGCGGCCTCCCGGGCCGGGCGCATCCTCCACTCCGACGAGTGGGAGATCGAACCCATCATCGCCCACGTCTGGGAGGATCGGTGCGTCAGCGCCGACGGCAAGAAGTGCGGGATGTGTGAGCGCGCCTGCCCCTACGGGGCCATCCAATACGAGCAGGGCCAGGCGGCCCAGGTCGTCACGGCCAAGTGTCACGGCTGCGGCGGATGCGTGGCCGAGTGCCCGCACAACGCCGTCACCCAGATGCACTTCACCGACGCCCAGATTCTGGCCCAGATCCACGCCCTGCTGGCCGACAAACCCGAGGAAAAGATCCTGGCTTTCCGCTGCCACTGGTGTTCCTACGGCGGCGCCGACCTCGCTGGGACCAGCCACTTCGAGTACACGTCCAACGAGCGCGGCCTGCGTGTGATGTGCTCGGCTCGCATGGACAACGACTTCATCTACGAGGCCTACCGCCTGGGCGCCGGCGCCGTCCTGTACTCCGGTTGTCACGAGCAGGACTGCCACTACATCACCGGACAACCGGTGGGCGCCCGTCGCGCCGAGCGACTCCAGAAGACCTTCGAGCGCATGGGCATGACGCCGGGCCGATTCCGTATCGAGTGGATCAGCGCGGCCGAGGGCGATAAGTACGCCCGTGTGCTCAACGAGATGCAGGAGACGCTCGATTCGATTCCGAAGGAGGAACTCCTCAAGGAGATCGAGGAACTGCGGCCCGATATGGAGAAACGGGCCCGCCGCATGCGCGAAGCGCCCGAGGTCGACGAGGCACTGGCGTTCGCCGGGCGTATGGCAGAAGCCATAAAGAAAGAGGAGCAACCAGCATAGGAGGCGGTATGTCACAGACAACGTCGGAGGGCCAAGGATCGAAGATCATCAACGACCTGGTCGACCGCATCGTCGTCGCTGTGGAACCGTTGCGAATCATCCTATTCGGTTCGGCGGCGCGAGGTGAAATGGCGTCCGAAAGTGACATCGACGTACTGGTGGTCATGCCCGACGGCACTCACCGCCTCAGGACGGCCCGTTATCTGTACCAGCAACTGTTTGGGTTTGGTCACCCAGTCGACATCGTGGTGACGACGCCCAGCGTTCTTGAACAACACAAGGATAACATCGGCCTGATCT
>Ga0129302_1002551_pt1 | contig 12947 bp, 11 predicted proteins | sample BlaSprsedimmetaG_FD_94476 | JGI IMG/M metagenome (GOLD analysis project Ga0129302, IMG submission 94476) | Hot spring sediment bacterial and archeal communities from California, USA to study Microbial Dark Matter (Phase II) - Blank Spring... | ecosystem: Environmental > Aquatic > Thermal springs... | reverse complement strand
CCAGGAGAATTATATCTGACTATTATGATTATGGTAAAATATTTCCTAATTCGATGGGAAGAAAAATTTCTTCTCAGATACTGACTACCAGAAGTTCCTATTCGGAAAATTTGAATTTTTCCTATCTTGAGGGATTAGGTAAACAGATTGCCTTTAATCTCAATTTAGGAACATCTTTTCGGGGAGGAGAAATTGACCAATTAGGATAATGTAAATTATGCTACCGTAGTAGTTACTTATCCCGGTACACCCTTTATGATAATCATAACTGTTCCGGCAGATAAATATAATCAAGCCCAGCCATGGATACTGGAGATGATAAAAGGAGCATCCATAAGATAAAAATGCACCAGGGGACGGTTCTCTGGCAGGTTTTTTAAATAAGCTTTCCAAAGATTTTATAGATTTTTTCTTGACAGAAAGGGTAGTTTGGAGTATAAATAAATGTAGAAAAGAAAGTTGACAAAATTAGTATGAAAAGGAAGGAAAAATTGAGATGCCAAACTATGATTTTGAATGTCAGGATTGTCACGAAACCTTTGAGGTTAGAGCAACTATCAAAGAGATGGAAGAAGGTAAGATATCCTGTGTAAAGTGTAAGAGCAAGAATATCAAAAGGATATTTAATGGCTGTGGATTCTGCACCGGAAAGACTTCATCCTCGATGAGTTCAAGCCCAAGCTCTTGCAGTTCTTGCTCATCCGGTTCTTGTTCAACCTGTGGATAAAAATAAAAATTTTATACAAATAGAAAATTTAAAAAGGTAATGGCATTAGCAAAGATAAGCCGTTACCTTTTTATTAACCCGAAGGGCAGAATACCACGGGTTTACCCGTGGATGAATGTAAAATTCACCCGAAGGGCGTCGAGCGAAGCTTGAATTGTTTTAAAGTGCCACGGGCTTGCCCGTGGGTATCTACTTTAAAAAATAAAAATATTTTTTAAAAGTTTGCAGGAATTTGGAGTGGGTATGTAGAATAATTATTTAGTTGGTACTAGTTATCCGGTTACCCAGTTTACCAGTTAATATAGTCGATAGTGAATAGTCAGTTAGTCGTTAATAGGACAGGTGAGGTGGGCCTTGTTCTCATAAAAAGGGGGAAAGACTGTCTCTGAACTAAGGTAGGGGTTCGATTTATCGAACCCGTTTCGGGTCGAATAAATTCGACCCCTACCCAAAATCAGAATAATGATATAAAGCATAATAAACTAATAGCTGAAAACCGATAACTTTAAACTTGCAACTATAAACTTATAACTTGTAATCTTGATTGGTGAATTAGGCAATTGGTAAATTGGTAAATTTTAAAAGGAGGTTAAATAAATGTCGATTAGAAAGAAAAGAAATATTCTTGAGATTAAATTGTGGTTGTTTGTATTGATATTTTTGATGATTTTTTCAGGAGCAAATATAGCACAGGAGGCAGCAAAGGATTCGGAATATCTCCAAAAAATTGCTCTTTGTAAAGATGTTCTGGAAAAGAATCCACTAAGAGTGACCAATTTTTTCTTTCCTCAGGATGAAAAAGTGGTTACCTGGTTTAAATTTTCTTATGATTCTGCAGAGAAATTTAAGCTCTACTGGGAATGGATTACTCCAGAAGGTAAATTATATCACCGGGGAGAAGTGGAGATGGAAGCCGGCAGCTATACTAATTACCGCTCCTGGTACTGGATAAAGATCAAGGATAATTACGCATCCCAGCTGCCCGGAGAGTGGAAAGTAAGAGTGTATATCAATGATATTTTTTTGGCAGAGAGGGAATTTTTTATTGTAGGGATTTTTTAAGTTACCAACTGAATGAGCTGAGATCTATAGATATTTTAAATTTTATTGAGGTTGCTTGGGAACCTTGTTCCTTGTTTGAATCGAAAAAATTATAATTAAAAGTAAAAAAACTAAACTATCGATGAAAAAAAATTATAATCTATTGTTAGTTAATCCCTGGATTTATGATTTTACAGCTTACGATTTCTGGTCTAAGCCTTTAGGGTTATTGTATATTGCCAGCATCCTGAGAGAACAGGGTTATGAGATTAGTTATATAGACTGTATGGACCGTTATAATCGAGAGATTTTAAAGTTAAAGAACAGAGAATTTCCAAAAAAAGATGAATTTGGCCGGGGTCCTTTCTACAAAGAAGAAGTCAAAAAACCCGCAATTTTAAAAAATATACCTCGCCGATATAGCCGATATGGGATTACCGAAGAAATTTTCCTGAATAAATTAAAAAAGCTGCCTTCACCCCAGGCAGTATTGGTTACCTCTATTATGACCTACTGGTATCCCGGGGCGTTCAGGGTGATAGAGATAATTAAAAATATTTTTCTCGATATCCCCATAATTTTAGGAGGGGTTTATGCTACTTTGTGTTTTGAACATGCCTGTAAATTCTCTGGTGCTGATTATGTAATAAAAGGGAATAGTATAAGAGATTTAATAAAAATATTAGAACAGCATGACGGGAACAAAGATGATTATTCAAAATACGAAAAAGGTTTAGATTATTTGCCTTATCCGGCCTGGGACCTCTATTCGGATCTTGATTACATCTCTATCTTATCTTCTCGGGGCTGTCCTTACCGTTGCAGTTATTGTGCTTCTTTTAAAATAAATCCCAAACTGGAGTTCAGAAACCCCGAAGAAGTTGTAAAAGAGATTGAATATTGGGACAAGAGAAGGGGAATAAAAGATTTTATTTTTTACGATGATGCCTTGTTGATAAATTCGGAAGAAAATTTTCTGGTTATTTTAGAGGAATTAATCAATAAAAAATTGGGCATCAGGCTTCATACTCCCAATGGAATTCATGCCCGGATGATAAATAAAGGAATAGCTTGCAAGATGTACCAGGCAGGGGTAGAGACTATCAGGTTGGGTTTTGAGACAGTAGATCCCCGAGTCCAGTCAGAGACAGGAGGGAAGATTACTAATACTGAATTTAAAAAGGCGGTGAATTGCCTTTTAGAAGCAGGATTTAAACGTTCTCAGATTGGTGCCTATCTTTTAATAGGAATACCCGGACAGGATGTTCAGGAAATTATTGATTCCATCTATTTTGTGATAGATTGTGGTGCCCATCCGCGTTTAGCTAAATTTTCCGCCATTCCGGGTACAAAGGTCTGGAACGAAGCCAGGACTTATTTTAATTTAAAGGGAGAAGTTGATCCCCTTTTTCATAATGACGCGCTTTTACCTTATTTATCACCGGATATTACAATTAAAGCCTACCAGCAAATAAAATCAATAGCGAAAAAAATAATATAAATTAAATGTGTTATAATTAAAATAAAATGTACTATAGATTTTCGAATATAATAATCGGAGGTGATTTTAAAAAATAGTTTATCCCCAGGCCGTAAAATGTGAATGTGAACAAGGGCAAGAAACAAAAATGAACAAAATAGCATACATAGATTAGTAGATGTGGATATTTTATAAAGCATTCAATATTATAAGGAGGAGAAACGAATGGAACTATTAAAAGTCTCATCTAAGTCGAATCCTAAAGCAGTAGCTGGTGCTTTATCAGGAGTGATAAGAGAAGAAGGGAAAGTAGAATTGCAAGCCATAGGAGCAGGGGCAGTAAATCAGGCAGTTAAGGCGATTGCTATTGCTCGAGGTTTTACTGCAACCAGTGGAGTTAATTTAATTTGTATACCAGCTTTTGTAGATGTAGAAATTGAAGGAGAAGAAAGAACTGCTATTAAATTTTTAGTTATACCCGGATAAAAGATTGTGTTATTAACATTGCTTCAGGTGAAAAGTAACAGGGAGAATTTAGAAGATATTAAAAATAAGGGATTAGCTTAGAAAGTGTATTATAGCTAAGGGAATTTAATAGAAAAAAAAGGATTTAAAAAAATTAGAGTAAAAGGGGGAGAGTTAAGATCAGTATGGATAAAAAAAAGGAGAAAAAAGAAAAAACGGAAGACGTGTCTGTCCAGAAAACCGAAAAAATAGCCGAGGAAATAAAGATAGAAGAAAAGAAAGAAGAAAAAGTTAAAGCCAAAGAAATTTTAGGAGAAGTTAATATCGTACCCGAAGTAATAGCGACCATAATTAGCCGGACTGTAATTGGCATACCCGGAGTAGCTGGGTTAGCTACTCGTGCCAAAGGGGGGATTGGAACTTTATTGGGAACTAAAGAATTAGAAAAAGGGATTAATGTAGACCTTAGAGAAAATAAAGAAGTTTCTACTACTATTTCGGTTATCTTAGAGTATGGTTCTATAATAATTGATGTAGCTAAAGAGATTCAGAAGAAGGTAAAAGGGGAATTAGAAACCAAAACCGGACTTAAAGTTACCGGTGTCAATGTAAACATTCAGGGCGTGCATATAGAAGAAAAGAAATAGTTAATATATTAAAGGAATAGGCCTATCAGGTTTTAAAAAATTACCTGGATAGGCCTATTTACACTTAACTTGTTAATATAATTAAAATATTTTCTTATTTTACCTTTTCTTTTAATTCCTTGCCTGCTTTAAAGAATGGTACGTTCATGGCTTTTACTTGGATCTCTTCACCAGTACGTGGATTTCTTGCCTTTCGAGCAGCTCTTTTTCTGATACCAAAAGTTCCGAATCCTACTAATCTAACTGCGTCACCCTTGGCTAAGCAATCAGTAATGGTTTCGAATACACATTCGACAGCTTTTTTGCCTTCCTTTTTGGTAACACCGATTTCACTTGCTACATTATCGATTAATTCTCCTTTGTTCACTATTTACACCTCCTTTCATTTTTGAAAATACCCTAAAAATAGATAAAATACAAGCAGTTCTAAGCATTTCATGACTGCTACTTATATAATATACGACAAACGTTTTAAAAATCCTTCTTTTTTTAAAAATTATTTTAATTTTTTTAAGAAAAAACAGTGTTTTCAAGCATTTTTTAATAAATTTGACTTAATTTAACATCTAAAAGGTTGATAAATTCCTCTAAAATAGAAGCATGTTAGGTATTATAAAAGAAATTGCTATATATTGCAAGTGTTTTAACCTATTGAGGGCAATTTAGTTATGAATACGGTATTAAAGTTTTTAGTTATGTTCGGTTTTTATGTGTTATAATAAAATATAAGTAATTACACTACTACACGCTAAACGCTACTTACTCTACGCTACACTAAATACGCAATACGATATACGATATACGATATACGAAAAAAAAGGAGGATTTTAAAGATGTTAAGAAGTATGTTGTTTCAGAAGAGAGGAAAAATATTTACCTGTATTTTTGTTGCCTTAATAGTTTTTCTTTGGTTGGGTATTTCCGGAATTAATTTTGCTCAAGGCCCCAGTCCGGAGGAAGTCGAAAAGATGAAAAGCATTCAAATTATCAATCCTCATCCCCCATTTTCTCTTAGATTGTGGCTGGATAAAGAAAAAGGGGCTACTTATGCCCCCGGGGAGAAGATTAAGATTTCCTTCCAGGCCTCTCAGGATTCCTTTGTGACTCTTTATAACTATGATACTGAAGGTAGAGTGAAAATTATCTTTCCCAACAAGTATTCACCGCATAATTTTGTGAGAGCCGGGCAAACTAATTCTGTTGAAGGCTTGATTGGCCCACATACCAGGCCAGGGATTGAATATGTTCAGGGGTTTGCTACTACTAGACCAATATTTATTGGTGACAAGGAAAAAAATCTAATCTCTAAAGAATTTATGCCAGAAATAAGCAAAGATTTTAAAAACTTTACTGTCACCCTTAAGGGCATAATAGTATCTATGCCTCCAACTGCCTGGACTTCGAGTAATCTATTAAGTTATACAGTAAGGCCAATAACTCCACCCCCTACTAATTATGGCAGGATTATTGCAACTTCCCAACCTCAAGGAGCGAAAGTATACCTGGACAATGTTTATCGGGGAACGACCCCCTTAAATTTAGATAGGGTTGCTATGGGTCAGCATCATATAAAGTTAGTAATGGCAGGTTATCAGGATTGGAGTAGTTATGTCTCAATATCACCTTCTAGAACCACTACGGTTTCTGCTGATTTAATTCCTTTGCCTGTATATGGTTCAATTTCTGTTTATTGTAATCAAGGTAATGCTAAGATTTATTTAGATGGAAGTTACCAGAAAAGAACTTATGCTAACAAGTCGGTAGAATTAAAGAATGTTAAACAGGGTTATCACGAATTAATGATTACCAAAGATGGTTATCAGAAATGGGTTAGTACTATTTTGGTTACAGCCAACCAAACTTATATGGTATCTGCTTATTTAGTTCCTGAAATCAACTATGGTTCCATCGCAATTTACTGTAATATAAGCGGAGCTAAAATATTTCTAAATGGAACCTATAAGGCAACAACTCTTTCTTCTCAACCAAAAATCTTGGAGGAAATTAAAGAAGGGAGATATGAAATTACTCTAATTAAGGATGGATACAGAACCTGGGTAGAAGATATATGGGTATATACCGGTGAGACTGCTTCTATCTATGTAGAGATGATAGAAATAGAGTATTAAAATAATTTTAATGAAAAATGTATAAAGTTTATTTTTATATCCTCATTTAATTGCATGATTATAATCCAAGAAGCTCAACGTAGTGTTGTAAGGGCACGATGCATCGTGCCCTTACAACATAATATCGGATGTATAACATATTAACTCGAGCAATTTACTTATTAATTTTTAATTGATGGATAGTTTTTTGTATTCTAAATTGAGGTAAATTTATTAGAAGGAGGAAGCAATAAATATGAATGAAAAAATGGATGTAGCAATTATCGGAGGTGGGCCTGGCGGATATGTATCAGCCATAAAGGCAGCCCATTTAGGGCTAAAAGCAGTTCTGATAGAAAAGGATAAATTGGGAGGAGTCTGCCTTAATAAAGGTTGTATTCCCACCAAAGCTTTAGTAAGCACCGCAGAAGTATTAAACCATCTCCAGAGAGCCGGAGAATTCGGGATTAAGGTTAAAGATTATTCTATCGATTTTCCAGCCTTAATGAAGCGGAAAGATCTGATAACCCGGAGATTATCTTCCGGTGTAGAACAGCTGATGAAAGCCAATCAGATAAGAGTAATAAGAGGAGAAGGGCAGATAATTGAACCGGGGACAGTAGAAGTTACCGATATTGCAGGAGAAAAAGAGATTATAAAGACTAAAAATATCATCATTGCTACCGGCTCAAAGGTGATGAGACTTCCGATACCAGGTATAGATAATGAAGGAGTAATAACCAGCGATGAAGCCTTATCTTTAAGTGAGCTGCCTTCCAGGATGATAATTATCGGGGGAGGAGTAGTAGGTATAGAATTCGCCGGTATCTTTAAGGCTTTAGGAGTGGAAGTTAACGTAGTGGAAATGCTTCCCAGGATCTTACTCCCCATAGATGAGGAGATAGCCCGCAGACTTACTCAGATTCTCAAAAGAAAAGGGATTGAAATTCTTACTGATTGTAAAGTTAAGGAGATAAAGAAGAACCATCAGAATTTAGAAGTTCTGGTTTCCACCAATGACGGAGAGAAGAGATTAGAGACCGAAAAAGTCCTGTTAGCTGCCGGTAGAGTACCCGAACTGAGGAATATAGATGTTCAAAGACTGGGTATCGAATTAGAGAAAGGAGCGATCAAGATAGATGAAAAGATGAGAACCAATATTCCCGGTATCTATGCAGTCGGGGATGTGGTGGGTAAGATAATGTTGGCCCACGTCGCTTCCCGAGAAGGGATAGTTGCGGTAGAGAATATCTTCGGTAAAGAAGTTTTGATGGATTATAAAGTGGTCCCTAATTGTGTATTTTCTATACCCGAGGTAGCCAGTGTAGGGTTAACTGAAGAGGAAGCCCGGAAAGAAAATAGTAATATTAAGGTTTCTAAATTCCCCTTTATGGCAAATGGCAAGGCCCTGGGGATGGGAGAGACCGAAGGAATGATAAAGATAATTGCCGAAGCTGATACTTCTGAGCTTTTGGGTCTGCACATCTTAGGAGCCCACGCCAGTGACCTGATTGCCGAAGGGGCTCTGGCTCTATCTATGGAGGCCACCGCTTTCGAGATTGTAAATACTATCCATGCCCATCCCACCCTAGCAGAGGCTATCGCTGAAGCAGCAGAAGGGATATTAGGGAAACCCATCCACCTGGCCAGAGGATAATTTCTTATTTGTTAAGCAAAACATAGCTTCCTAAATTTCTCTGAATAAAAAAAGATAAGATGAGGGTAAACTAAATATAAACCCATAAAAGTTATCTTATAAAGGAGATATAAGTTATGAAAAAACCTGTAATTATTAAATTGTTATTGTGCCTGATACTAATTTCTTTTTTATCTGTTGATTATGTATCAGGTGAAAATAAGGGAAATGCCATTACCTGGGATAAAACTTTTGGCGGAAGTAGTGATGACATGGGATTTTCTATTATTCAAACCGAAAATGGGGGATATGCAATAGCCGGATATACAATATTGCCGAGAAGAGAAAAAAAGGATGACTGGAGATCAAAATTAGGATATATAATATTAACCGAAGAAAAAAAACAGGATTTCTGGATAATAAAACTTGATAAGAATGGAAATATGGAATGGGATGAGGCTTTTGGTGAGGAAGGAACCGATGTGGCGAGATCTATTATTCAGACTGAAGATGGAGGGTATGCAGTAGTTGGATCTATTTGGACAAAATACGCAAGTAAACAGGATATCTGGATAATAAAACTTGGCGAGAACGGAAATAAAGAATGGGATAAGACTTTTGATGAAGATGAAAATGATATAGCATATTCCCTTATTCAGACTGAAGATGGGGGTTATGCAATTGCCGGCAGTGCCGGGCTAAGGGTTTGGGGAGAAACAAATTGCTGGGTGATAAAACTTGATGCTAAAGGAAATATGGAATGGGATAATGACTTTGGAGGGATAGGTTGGGATGAAATATATTCCATCATTCAGACCAAAGCTGGTGCTTTTATTGCTGCCGGAAGTGCATGGTCAAAAGGCGCGGGGAGAGGAGACGTCTGTATAGCAAAACTTGACAGAAGGGGATACCTCGTTTGGACTAAGACTTTCGGGGGAAGCGATTATGATGAGGCCCGCTCTATTATTCAAACTGATGATGGAGGTTATGCTGTTGCTGGATTTACGATATCAGAAGATACAGGAGATAGAGATGTCTGGGTAATAAAACTGGATAAAAATGGTAATAAGGTTTGGGATAGGACTTTTGGTGGGACGAGTGAAGATTGGGCAAATTCTATTATTCAGACTAAAGACAAAGGCTATATGGTAGCTGGGTGGACAAGCTCGATGGGTGCAGGTAAGACCGATGTTTGGATAATAAAACTTAATAAAAGAGGAGACCTGGTTTGGGATAGGACCTTTGGAGGAAGTGAAGATGATGAAGCCCATTCTATTGTTCAAACTGAAGATGGAGGTTATGCTGTCGCCGGTTGGACGGAATCAAAAGGCGCAGGAAATTCAGATGTCTGGGTAATAAAATTAGATGAAAATGGCAACCTATAGTAAAAATTTATGATAAGGGAGGGGGTGGTGAAGCGTCTCTTTTTAGGCGAAAAGAATGTAAACATTGTTTATTGAAATCAAGTGAAAATTGAGGAAATAGTTTAAGCATATTTCTTCAACTATTAAAAAATTTAAGGAGGAAAATAATAATGAAATTAAGAAATATTTTTATTTTTGGTTTAGTCGTTATCTTAATTTTAGCTTTTGCAGGCATAGGTTTAGCTAAAGATAAAGTAAAGGTAATTATGGTCACCGATACTGCAGGATTGGGTGATAAATCTTTTAATGATTCGGTATGGGCGGGTATAGAGAAAGCCAAAAAGGATTTAGGAATTGAAGCAAAGGTTATCGAATCTCGAGAAATGGCTGATTATGTACCTAACCTTACCGGGGCAATTAAAGACGGAGCAAATATAGTAGTAGGTGTAGGATTTTTAATGATAGATGCAATGGCCGAAGTAGCCCCCAAATATCCGGATACTAAATTTATCTTTATTGATGCAGCAGTAGATAGTCCCAATGTAGCGGGCTGTATCTTCAATGAGCAGGAAATAGGATTCCTGTCCGGAGCCTTTATGGGAATGATGACCAAGACTGGAATAGTAGGTTGGGTAGGAGGAATGTTCATCCCTCCGGTAGAAAGATTCGAAGTAGGTGTGAGAGCTGGATTATTAGCGGTAAATAGTCTTTATAATACCGATGTAGATATCAAGATAGGATATGTGGGCAGTTTTGAGGATGTTCCTAAAGCCAAGTCGATGACTCTTACCCAGATGGGTCAGGGAGCAGATATTGTTTTTGCTGGCGGAGGGACCAACACCCTGGGTATTTTTGAAGCAGCCAAAGAAAAAGGAGAAGGATTTTATGCCATTGGTGTGGACCAGGACCAGGATTATATTCAACCGGGCAGCATCCTCACCAGCGCCATGAAGAGAGTAGATGTAGCAGTATACAAATTAATTGAAGATTATATTAAGGGAGAGTTTAAAGGGGGAATCCATTCTATGGGTCTGGAAGGGGATTTCTTATCCCTTTCTCCGATGAACTATACCAAACACTTAGTTCCTTATCATGTCTTCGGAGTTTTGGAAGCCTTAAGGGAAGCAGTAGTTAAAGGGAAGATTACACTTCCTACGACTCGGGATGAACTAAAAGAATTTAATGCCCCTATTTCCTTAGTGTTTTAAGGCAAAAACTTAAAATAATAAACAAGTTACAGATGACGGATGGTCAACACACTTAAAAAAGAGGAAGGCCATCCGTCATCTGTATAATATTAATTATTTAATAAGCATTTGTAATTTATCGGAGAAATATAAATGGAATTAAAAGGGAAGAAATGGACCATAATCTTGAGTCCTCTTTTAGCTTTAGCTTTTGGGTTAATAGTTGGGGCAATATTTTTAATATTTACCAAAAAGAACCCTTTTCAGGTTTATCAATTAATCCTCCAGGGTTCTCTGGGAAGTAAATATTTTATCTCCGAAACTTTAATTAAAGCTACTCCCTTAATCTTAGCCGGTTTGGGTTTGGCTATAGGATTTAAAGGGGGTCTTTTTAATATCGGGGCAGAGGGTCAACTTTTAATGGGTGCATTTATAGCTGCCCTGGTAGGATTTAAAGTAAGCTCTCTTCCTCCCCTTTTCCATATTACTTTAGCTTTGGGAGCAGCGTGTTTGGGAGGTGCTCTATGGGCTGCTCTTGCTGGATGGTTAAAGGCCAAAAGAGGAGTGCATGAAGTAATCAGTACCATTATGTTAAACTATATCGCTATTTATATTACCAATTATCTGGTAAGAGGACCTTTTAAATCGGGTTATCTGCCTAAGACTCCTCTGATTTTATCCAGTGCAAAACTTCCTCTCTTATTACCGAATACGCGCTTAAGCATAGGGATTGTCCTGGCCTTGACTCTGGCTTATTTAATGTATCGTCTGTTGGAACAGACCGTGTTTGGCTATGAATTAAAGGCAGTAGGTTTTAATTCTCAGGCTGCAGAATACGCCGGAATTAATCAGATCAGAATGATTATTCTTACTATGGGTCTAAGTGGGGCATTAGCTGGATTGGCTGGAGGAGTGGAAATCTTAGGACTTCATTATCGGTTTTATGGCCAATTTTCCCCGGGATATGGATTTGATAGTATTGCTGTGGCTTTATTGGGCAAGAACAATCCTCTCGGGGTAGTATTTGCCGCTCTTCTTTTTGCGGCGATGCGGACCGGGGCTATGTATATGCAGAGGGTAATGCAAGTATCTACTGATATTGTCCTAATATTACAGGCAGCAATCATCTTTTTTATTGCTATTGATTTTTCTTTTAAATTATGGACTGGTCGAAGGAGGAAAACCTGGTGTCTTTATCAGCGATCTTAATTTTAAGACTGACTCTACGCAAGACCACCCCCCTACTCCTGGCTGCCTTGGGGGGACTCTTTTCGGAAAGAGTGGGGATAGCTAATATTGCTTTAGAAGGCATGATGCTTACCGGAGCATTTTTTGCAGTAATTATCTCTTATTTTACCCAAAATCCCTGGTTGGGGGTGTTAGCTGGGATGATTAGTGGAATGGGAATGTCCTTTCTTTTGGGTGTGGCCAGTATTAAATTTAAGGCAAATCAGACTGTAACCGGGGCAGCTATCAATATCATGGCTTTAGGTATAACCGGGTTTTTGTTAGAGACTATCTTTGAGAAGCCAGGGAATTCTCCAATTGTTCCTAAGATAGAGATTATATCCCTTCCTTTTATTAAAGATATCCCAGTATGGGGAGAAATTATAAGTTCTCACCATATCTTTGTCTACACAAGTTTTGCTTTAGTTTTAATATTACACTTATTTTTCTTTAAAACTCCTTTAGGATTACATATGAGATCAGTGGGGGAACACCCCATGGCTGCTGATACTATGGGTATTAATGTGTATAAAATGCGTTATTTAGGAGTAAGCATCAGTGGAATTTTAGCTGGATTAGCTGGGGCATCTCTGGCCTTGGGGGACCTCTCCTTCTTTGCCGAGAGGATGACCGCTGGAAGAGGATATATCGCTCTGGCTGCCTTAATCTTTGGGAAATGGACTCCCCTGGGAGTGTTAGGTTCTACTTTATTTTTTGGATTTGCCGATGCTTTACAGGAAAGTCTACAAGGGATAGGTAAAATTAATATTCCCTCCGAGTTTTTCTTAATAATTCCCTTTATATTGAGCTTAATAGTTTTGGCTGGTTTCGTGGGGAGAGCCCGCCCGCCAGCTTCTATAGGAGTACCCTATGAAAAAGAGGAAGGATAAAAATAAAAATAAAATACCAGGTCACAGGTTACATTGGTTTAATTAATTTAGATAATTTTTAATTGTGGAGAGTGCCAAGGGTTAATTTTATAGTCTATAGCCTTTCAGAAAACTCGCTCTTTAAAAATTAAATATTAGGAAGAAAAGATTTTACAAAGCGAATCTTATATTTGTT
>Ga0129302_1002545_pt1 | contig 12965 bp, 10 predicted proteins | sample BlaSprsedimmetaG_FD_94476 | JGI IMG/M metagenome (GOLD analysis project Ga0129302, IMG submission 94476) | Hot spring sediment bacterial and archeal communities from California, USA to study Microbial Dark Matter (Phase II) - Blank Spring... | ecosystem: Environmental > Aquatic > Thermal springs... | reverse complement strand
TATCTTCCATGGCGACTCCAGCTTGAGTGCTCGCGTGAATATTGATTCCAAAACGTCCATCAAAAGCCTCTCGTCCTTTTTGCCCCTATTCTAATCTACCCACTCAGTTTGAGAAAGAGCCATATTTATAGGCAAGCTCATCTTTAGATCCATTGAAAAGGAATTCTATAATAGGGCTATTTTACACGGCATTTATGTGACAAGGCACCTTGCGCCACAAATTCAGGCCAGCGACATCAGGCATGTAAACGAAGAATTACGCATCTACAGGGATACATATCAAGAGACCCGGTATATTCTGGTACGGAACGGGGGGATCATAGCGCATACTTTTCCCGGAGAGATCCCTTCAAAATTATCTGACCTTACCAGGGTGCCTCCTGGAAAACCATATAGCCTGCATAAGTTTGAAATGGACGGGGATACGATACTGGATGTAGCGGTTCCGGTTGATGGCAAGGAACTGGGATATATCCACATTGGCATTTCTGAAGAACCGTTAAAGCGTTCCATAGCCGATACAAGGAGGATAATCCTGGGAATAATGGGCGGCATCGCGCTTTTGAGCGGTGTCCTGGCCCTTATCATGGCCAGGGGCGTCACCAGGACCGTACCTGAATTGGTGGCAGTCAGTACGGCCGTGGGCACTGGCGACCTGGGGCAGCGGGTAGCAAATATTTCCAGCGACGAATTGGGTACTCTGGGCCAGGCCATGAACCAGATGATCGATAATTTAGACGCGTCCAGGAAGAAACTAATCACCAACCTGCAATACACAGAAAATATTTTAGAGAGTATGACCGACCTCCTTCTGGTTATAGACAATAACGCCCGGGTGAAGACGGTAAATCACGCTGCCGAAACCTTGCTCGGCTATGAAGGAAAAGAGATCATCGGCGAATCGGTAAGCATAGTCTTTCGTGAGGGAGAAGTAGCTTTCAGAAAAGAGGCTATGGATCGGGTTATGCGGGAAGGCATAATCCGCCGTTATCCCCTTACCTGTCTCAGAAAGGATGGACAGGAGGTTCCGGTAAGTTTTTCAGCCGCGGCCATGCGAGATAAGGATGGGCATATAACGGGCATAGTTGGTATTGCCCGTGACCGCACTGAGGTGGAAAAGGCTATCTATGAGCTGGACCAGATTTATAATGGTACCCTGAGCGGTATGCGGGTCATAGATACCAAGTTTAACGTAGTGAGCGCCAATAACGCCATATGCAAGATGATCGGTGCCAATAAAAATGAGGTGGTGGGCCGAAAGTGCTATGAGCTATTGCGTGGAGAACATTGTCAGACCGAAAACTGCATACTCTTTCAGATAATGCAGGGCAAGGCCAAGATGGATATTGAGGAAGAAAGGGAAACGCCTGATGGACGGAAGTATTACTTCAGGATACTGGCTACCCCTTTCCGGGACCGGAATGGGAAGTTACTGGGTGTTATCGAGGTTTATTCGGATATAACTGAACAAAAGAGGCTCATTACCCAGTTGGAAGAGGCGACAGGGCAATTGAAAAAGTCATATCGATCGCAACAGGCCTATGGCCTCATTCTAACCGCCTTAAACGCCCCGGCTAAACCGGATGTCTTGTTTTCAGACGCGTTAAGCCGCATTGCCAGGTATGCCAATGCCCAGATCGGGGCAATTTATCTCTACGATAAATCTGACAATCGTCTTATGCCTGTAGCCACTTATGCCCTGGATGAGAAGGACATTTCGGCCGGATTTACCGTGGGAGAAGGGCTCCCCGGCCAGGCAGCCCGGGAAAGAAAAATGCTCCTTGTTTCAGATGTTCCCGAAGGATACTTCCGCATCACCTCCGGCAGTATAAATGGCGGGCCAGGCCATATCGTCTGTCTCCCCATAATATTTGGCCGGGACCTGATCGGCGTCCTGGAATTGGCCGCTTTCCACCAATTCGACCAGGATACCCTGTCCCTTCTCAAGACAGTCGGCACCCAGCTTGCCGTAAGTATCCATCAGGCCCAGACACATCTTAAAACAGAGCAGTTGGCGGACGAATTACGGGAGAAAAACGAACTGCTGGCTGCACAAATGGAGGAACTGCAGTCTCAGAGTGAGGAACTCATGGCCATGAATGAGGAACTGCAGTCCCAGTCCGAAGAACTGGCCAATCAACAGACGGCTTTGGCCGAAAAGACCAGGCAGGCGGAAGAGGCCGACCGCTTAAAATCCGAGTTTCTTTCCAATATGAGCCATGAACTGCGGACACCGCTTAACGCCATCCTGGGAATGTCCAGGCTTTTGGCCGATGGTGGCGGCCTGGGCGAACGACAGGGGGCATACCTGCAAGTTATCGAAAGAAACGGTCAAAATCTGCTTCAGCTAATAAACGATATCCTTGACCTTTCCAAGATTGAGTCCGGCCGCATGGAATTTTATTATACCGATATACCCGTAAAAAGATTTTTGGAGGAGACGGCGATTGCCATTGAGCCGCTGGCGAAAGAAAAGAGATTAGATTTGCAGGTGACTGTAGACAAAGGTGTAGATTCCATGGTCTGTGATGCCGACAAGCTAAGGCAGATACTGATTAATCTTCTTTCCAATGCCATCAAGTTCACAGAGGAGGGGGGTTCGGTTTGTCTCAAGGCCCGCCCCCATGGCGTTGATTTTGTCGATATTTCGGTGGCAGATACCGGCATCGGCATCCCAAAGGAAAATCTGGTCAGTGTCTTTGAGGCCTTTCGCCAACTGGATGGTTCTACCACCCGGAAGTACGGAGGAACCGACCTGGGACTCAATATTGTAAAAAAACTGGTAATCCTTTTGGGCGGGGAGATTACAGTGAAAAGCGAGGTGGGGAAAGGCTCTACCTTTACCGTCACCCTGCCCCGCAGGAAAGAAGGAATTGAACCAATGCTTCAGAGCGGAGGTCCCACATCTCCTACACTACAAACCAGGATAAAAGATGTCCGCAAGGTCTTGCTTTCTCACATAAGCGCACAACCAGAAGATAAGAAAACCCGGAACATCTTAGTCATAGACGATGATCCGACAGTAATTCGAGAGGTGGGGCTTATTCTGCGCGGAGAAAGCTATGACCTTGAAATTGCTGCTAATGGGCGGGACGGCCTTAAGAAAATGCAAGAAAGACCTCCCGACCTGGTATTACTGGATTTAAAGATGCCGGGGATGGACGGTTTTGCCTTCATCGAGGAGATAAGAAAAGAGGATCGCTTCCGGGATATCCCCCTCATTCTTCTTACGGCCATGGAGATCTCTTCAGAGCAACAGGCCCGCCTGAAACAGGCCAATGTCAGTGATGTAATTCTTAAGGGGCAAATAGATAGGGATTTCTTTTTAAACAAAATAAAGGCCGCCCTCGAATCTTCCACGCCCGCTACCCATCCGTCTCCGGGGGAGAAGATGCCCATTACCCCACTCAGGGGGGAGGGTAGGGAGGGGGTTAAGGTCTTGATCGTTGAGGATCAGCCTGACAACCTCTTTTTATTTAAGGAGGCCCTTCGACCAAGAGGTTATGCTATCTATACAGCCACAAATGGGCAAGAGGCCATAGAGGCGGCCCAACGGGAGAGACCGGATATTATCTTAATGGATATACAGATGCCGGTCATGGACGGCTATGAGGCCACCCGCCGCATCCGAGCCATCCCGGAGCTGGCTGCCGTGCCCATCGTTGCTCTGACGGCCAGGGCGATGAAAAGCGAAAAAGAAAAGGCCCTGGAAGCAGGCTATAGCGATTATTTGGCTAAACCTGTTTCACCATCTAAGGTCCTTAAAAAGGTGGAGGAATGGCTGGGAAAGAGAATCGGTTGAACGGACTAATAACTAATAGCTGAACGCTTCTGAAAATGGAGAATCCAATGCACAGCATACTGCTCGCCGAAGACAATCCCGATGTCCGCTTTATGGTAAGCGAGATATTACGCACCCATATCGATGATTGTGTAGTGGTCACTGCTAAGGATGGCCTGGAAACCGTGCGTCTGGCCCGAAAACAATATCCGGATGTAGTCTTACTTGATATCCAGATGCCGGTTATGGATGGGTTCGAGGTCTGCCGGATATTCAAGAGCGATCCTGAGATGAGGCATATCCCCGTCGTGTTCCTCACGGCCACCTATGACGATTTAAAGTCCAAGATAAAGGGTATGGACCTGGGAGCCGACGATTACATAACACAACCGGTGGATAATCTTGAATTGGTGACCCGGGTCAAGGTCATGTTGCGCATAAAGTCGCTCTATGATGAACTACGTCAGGCCAGCAAGAAGGTGCAAAAAGCAAAGCTAAAAAACTTTGCCTTTCTCTCGGAGCTTTCCCACGAGCTGCGCAGCCCCCTTAACGGCGTCCTCGGTTTTGCCGAATTGCTGGCCAATGAATATTACGGGCCCCTGAACAGCAACCAGCGCGACTTTCTCTCCATGATCGACAATAGTGGGAAAAACCTCCTAGCGCTGGTTGATAAAATCTCACTCATGGCCAAGCTGGAGACCGAGTGTGTAACTCTCCGACCAGAGACCCTCTCTCTAACCGGCTTGATCGATACTGTCTGGATAGATCTGCGAAATATGGCCTACAATAAACGCATTTCCTTCCGGCGGGAAGTGCCACCGAAATTAGACCATATCACCGCAGATAAAAGGGGCCTGCAGACTATTCTACGAAACCTCCTTGATAATGCCATAAAGTTTAGCCGGGCGGGCGGACAAATCAACGTGAATTGCCGGCTGCAACAAGACCAAAGTGTGGCCATAGCCATAACCGACACCGGTCAGGGCATAAACCAGGAAGACAAGGATAAGATATTTAATCCGTTCCCCAAAATAGCCGGGAAAGAAGGCGGAGAACAGGGATCAGGTCTCGGGCTTACCATATCTAAAAAATTTGTAGAGTTGATGGGGGGTTCCATAGAGTTTGAAAGTGCGATAGGAGTGGGTTCGACCTTTACCGTTTACATACCCTCTGCAGAAGCTATCAGCCGTTAGCTTGACATCGCTCAGTTAAAAAACTATATTACACACGTCTGAATTTGTTTTTTTCCTGTTTTTTTACAAAACGTAGCCTCTTCTTTAACCTTAAAATAGCTAACAGATATGTGTAAAGACTATTATAAAATCCTGGGAGTTCCTAAAAGCGCCTCCGCTGAGGAAATCAAGAAGGCCTACCGGAAATTGGCATTAAAATATCATCCTGACCGTAATAAAGGGGATAAGGCCGCCGAGGAGAAGTTTAAAGAGCTTAGCGAGGCCTACGCCGTCTTGAGTGATCCGGGGAAAAGAAGACAATACGACACCGTTGGATCGACAGAGTTCCATCAGCGGTTTTCGCAGGAAGACATTTTTCGTGGTTTTGATTTTTCCAGCATCTTTAAGGAGTTCGGGGGCAGCTTTGGTGACATCCTGGGACAGGCCTTCTCGCAAGGCAAAAAGGGAAGCTCCCGTCAATTTTACTATAACTTTGGTGGACCGCAATCCGGCCGCGACTTCCGGTTTCATCAGGATGTAAAGCAAAAAGGTGAAGATATTGTTTTAGAACTACCGGTCAGCCTGGTAGAAGTGCTTGATGGAGCGGAAAAGGTCGTCTCTTTCCAGCGCGGCGGGCACACGGAAAGGATCTCCGTCAAGATACCGGCAGGGATAGAAGACGGGAAAAAGTTGCGTATTCCAGGTAAGGGCGGGCCCGGATTATACGGAGGGACGCCGGGCAATCTTTACTTAAAGATTAAGGTGCTGGAACATCCGCAATTCAAGCGTGAAGGGTTCAATCTGGTACTGGACAGGGAAATACCTTTCAGCAGCGTTGTCCTCGGTTCACAGGTGGATGTTCCCACACTGGATGGCAAAAACTTAAGCGTACGTGTCCCGGACGGCACCCAGAGCAACACCAGGCTGCGGCTTAAGGGGTTCGGGCTTCCGCTCCCTGATGGTTCGGGCCGGGGGGATTTGTACGTACGTATTATGGTGAAGGTCCCGGGCAAGCTGAACAATAAGCAAAAACATTTAATGGAAGAACTTGCCGCCGCAGGATTATAAGGAGGTTATCTGAAAGTAGGCCAGGTTCTTTTCTCTCTAGTCTTCCTGTCTTTTCTGCTTTATATTCAGCCTGCGTTTGCCGTCACTTATCCCCGGCATAAAGGCCCGGTTAACGACTTCGCCCAGGTCTTATCACCTGTCCATGCCGATCAGATCAACTACCTGGCCCGGGAGTTATGGCAGAAAACCGGGACCAGTTTGGTAGTGGTTACCCTGCCTGATCTCGGCGGATCCGACATAGAAACCTATGCCACCGGCCTTTACGAGAACTGGGGCATAGGGAAAAAAGGAAAAGACAGGGGCGTTCTCATCCTCCTGGCTCAAAAAGAGCGGCGCGTACGTATAGAAACCGGCTATGGCGTTGAGGGAATACTGCCCGACGGCCTGGTTGGCCAGATACTCGATGATTATGTAACCCCCTGGTTTAAGAGAGGCGATTTCAGTCAGGGACTTCTCAACGGCAGTCTGGCCATAGCGCAAATTGTGGCCCGGGAGGCAGGAGTCCAGCTTACCGGAAAGATGGAGCTGAAGAGAGCACGCCGCAGTTCGCCTTCCTGGGCATTAGCTATCCTTCCCCTATTTTTATTTTTCTTTTTAGTTCTGGGAAGGAGGCGCTCCCGCATAGGCGGACTGCCTATCATCTTTTTCCCGCCTATGGGCCGTAATGGCGGATTCGGAAACGACGACTTCAGCGGTTTCGGCGGAGGATTCGGGGGCTTTGGCGGTGGGATGAGCGGCGGTGGCGGCGCCAGCCGGGGATTTTAAGGATGTGGTTGGACTATGAAATTAACCAGATTGGTTGAAGATTACAGGGATATTTACGGTGCAGAGTTGTTTTCAATCACCATGGTAACCTGGCCGGAGACCACCATCCTGGTTGTTCTTACCGACCGGGGAATAGGCCAGCTAGCCAGGACATTTGACGTGGTCCGCAAGTGGCATAAAAAGGGATTGCCTACGCCGCTATTTCTCAGCAAATCATATATAGGCTCTTCCCTGGACACCTTCCCTCTGGAGTTTATGGCATTTCAAAAGAACTATCACGTCGAATATGGCGAGGACGTCCTCCAACCCCTCACCTTTGCCAAAAGTAATGTGCGCCTGCAATGCGAAAGGGAAATAAAGGGGAAACTCCTTCTCCTCCGCAGGAAATATCTGGAGACGCGGGGAAAGGGTAAGGACATCCAGCAGCTTATAGCCATTTCCCTGCCTAGCTTTATTATGGTGTTTTATGGGTTGCTTTATGTCCTCGACCGGGAAGTTCCGTTCGCCGAAGATAAGATAATTTCACAATTGACAGATGCCCTGCAATTAGATAGAGAACTTTTCATGACCTTGCTCCGGGTGAAGGAGGGGAAGAAAAAATATTCCGAAGAGGATTTGTCGCGTCTGTTGGAAGGATACCTGGACGCAGTTGACCGGCTGGCGCAGATAGTTGACAAACTATCCTAACCAGGAGTACCGAAGGCAGAGAACCAAAAGCGGATGTCATTAGTCAATAGTCACTGGTAAAAGTGATCCATCTTTCCAATTTAACCAATGACCAATGACCAGTGACGAGTGACGTTTTGAACTTTGAACTTACCAACCAGATCCCTTGCGCTATGAGATCGAGATGTTATGCAACAAAAAGCCCGAAAATTAGAACTAAGGGGTTAAGGAGGCTACATGGCTGAGGTTAAGGGTCGAAAGTCGCTGATTATCGTAGCAATCATTACTATTGTCCTGCTGATGGGCTATTCTTTTATAAAGGGGACTTATAATCAGTTGGTGGCCTTAGATGAAGGCGTAAAAGCCGCCTGGGCCCAGGTGGAAAACCAGTTACAGCGCCGCTATGATCTGATACCCAATTATGTTAATGTGGTAAAGGGCTATGCGGCCCATGAAAAGGAGGTACTGGTCACGGTAACCGAAGCGCGGGCCAGGGTAGGACAGGCCAGGACAGTAGAAGAAAAGATTGAGGCCAATAATTCCCTTTCTTCGGCGCTGAGCCGCCTCTTGGTAGTTGTGGAGAGATATCCTGACCTCAAGGCCAATCAGAATTTTATGCGTCTTCAGGATGAATTGGCGGGGACGGAAAACAGGATCGCCACGGAAAGAAGACGCTATAACGAAGCGGTACAGTCATACAATACGAGGATCAGGAGCTTTCCAGAAAATATCCTGGCTGGGCTGTTTGGATTTACCAGGGCAGGATTCTTTCAGGCCCCCCCGGCGGCAACGCAAGCACCAAGGGTCAATTTTTGACGAGTGGATATCACTACATTAAAAACAGCGGCCCATGATTTTCGCTATCTTTTGAACCGCAATTACCCTCGCCGGGCCGCCCTCACCCTGGTAGGTAACCGATATCAATTCACCGTGGCTGAACGAGACCTTCTCCAGCGGGGTGTCTTTGCCCGGAAAGACTCTGAGCGGAAAAACAAAAAAATCCCCATCTCTGCCTTATATCAAGCCCCCCTGGCGATCGATGGCCATAACGTTCTCATAACCCTGGAAAGCGCTTTAAAGGGGCTACCCCTGATCCTGGCAGACGACGGATTTATCAGAGATATTGCCCGGGCTGCCAGGGGATATGCCCCCGGCGCTTTTACTATGGAAGCCCTGAATCTGATCTGCGATACGCTCAGACGGCATCGGCCATTAGATATTATCTTTCTCCTGGATTCTCCCGTCTCCAGGAGCGGGGAACTGGCGGCCAAAGCCCGGCGTTTTTTGTCGGAATACGTTTTAAAGGGGAGCGTTCAAGCTGTACCGGTGCCTGAAAAGATATTGTCCGGTTTTCCCGGAGCGGTGGCCACCAGCGACTCGGCAATTATTGAAGACGTGGCCAAGGTCTTTGACCTGGCCGGCCACATAATACGGTATCGCCTGGGTTCTAAAAATATAATACGACTTCGCTAGTTCTGAGTAGCTACTAACGTCTTTACTTATTCTTACCTGACAGCCGGCCCTATTTGGCCTTTACAACTTGGCGGTGCGGGATGTTTGACAGGTCGTCCCTTGTGGTATAAAGGACGATAAAGCGCTTTTCCAGCTCTTTGGTCAGCTCCGCCAGTTTCTCCTTTTCCATATCCATAATCCGGATGAAGACGTGGCGGCACTCCTTCTCACATGAGTCCCAGGAGGTGAGTATGCTTACCATCCGTCCCCCATGGGCCCGGATGGTATCAGATACTTCTTTTATGGAGCCCGCGCGGTCTTCAATACTGAACGCAAACTGGATTCCGCCTTGATATATACCCGTGATACTCACCAGTACCTTAAGGACATCGGTCAGCGTAACCACACCGATAAGGTCACCCTTATTGTTCACTACCGGGAGGCCGGAAATACGGTTTTCGAGCATGATAACGGCAGCCTTTTCTACCGTATCATCCCCGTTAATAGTGATAAGACCTTTAGCCATGATGTCTTTGACTTTTATTTCGGACAAGAGATAGTACAACTCGTGGACATCCAGAGAAGTAGCTTTGGAAGGAGCAGCGTCCTTCAAATCGCGATCAGTGATAATCCCGACCAGTTTCCCCTTGCGCAAGACCGGCAACCTGCGGATGTTCTGTTCTTTCATTATCTGTGTAGCCTTCATCATAGATGTGTTTTCATCTATGGCTATAACCTCGCTGGCCATCCACCCTTTTACTAACATTGCGAATCTCCTCTCGCGGCTGGTAAGTATCTAAAAGCGTTCAAAATCATGACAACATCACCATATTTTGTCAAGCCCTTTTTCGCTATCATCTTCGCCACCTCAGGCGACCAACCTCTTAAGCTCTTCTCCTTCTACAACCTCTTTCTCCAGTAAGAGTTTAGAAAGCATATCCAATTTTTCCTTTTTTTCCGTCAGTATCTCTTTCGCCCTTTCATAACACGAATTGATCAGTTTCCTGACCTCATCGTCAATCTGACGGGCTGTTTCCTCACTATACTCTTTCGACTGGGGAAGCATAACATCGAGAAACAGAGGTCTCCTCTCGCGGCCGAAAGTTAACGGCCCAAGCGCCTCGCTCATGCCGTACTCGGTAACCATACTCCGGGCTATGTCCGCGGCTTTCAGGAGATCATTCTGTGCGCCGGTAGAAACCTCTTTAAAGTTTATTTCTTCGGAGCCCCGGCCTCCCAGGAGAACAGTAATCTTGTCCATCAGTTCCGACTTAGTCATCAGGTACCGGTCTTCTGTGGGGAGTTGCAGCATGTAACCAAGGGCGGCGATACCACGGGGAATAATAGAAACACGGTGGACCGGATCAGCCTGCGGCAGAGACATGGCCACGAGGGCATGTCCGGCCTCATGGCAGGCCACAATCTCCTTTTCCTTCCTGGTAATCAGTCTGCTCTTCTTCTCCAGGCCGGCCATGACACGGTCAATCGCCTCTTCAAAATCTGACATTTCAACCTGAGATTTGTTGTTCCGGGCCGCCAGCAGTGCGGCTTCGTTAACTACATTGGCCAGGTCGGCCCCCACCATCCCCACGGTACGCGCCGAAATGACTTTTACATCCACATCAGGGGCTATCTTTACCTTCCGGACATGGACCTTTAATATGGCCTCCCGTCCTTTGAGATCAGGCCGGTCCACCAGAACATGGCGATCAAAACGACCGGCCCGCAGTAGGGCCTGATCTAAAATCTCCGGCCGGTTTGTAGCAGCCATAATTATTACGCCCTTTTTCGTATCGAACCCATCCAGTTCAGAGAGGAGCTGGGTCAAGGTCTGTTCGCGTTCATCAACCCCGGAGACCGGGCTGATACCTCGCGCCTTCCCCAGGGCGTCGATCTCATCAATAAAGATTATGCACGGGGCCTTTTCCTCGGCCTGGGCAAACAGGTCCCGGACGCGCGCCGCTCCTACACCTACAAACATCTCCACAAAAGAAGAGCCGCTCAGGCTCAGAAAAGGGACTTTTGCCTCTCCGGCCACGGCTTTGGCCAGGAGAGTCTTACCGGTGCCGGGCGGACCAACCAGCAGAACCCCTTTGGGTATCTTCCCTCCTAAACTCTGAAAGCGGGCTGGATTCCTCAGAAATTCGATGACTTCTTTCAGTTCCTCCACCGCCTCATCAACGCCGGCCACGTCTTCAAAAGTGATCTTGGTCTCATCCTCAACATAGACCTTGGCCTTGCTCTTGCCGATAGCCATAAAACCGCCTTCTGCGCCGGTGCGCATCCGCCTGAGAAAATATCCCCAGATGGCAACAAATATGAATATCGGCACAACCCACGAAAGTAACGTGGTCAACCAGGTCATCTCCGGCTGGGCAGTGAATTTAATACGATTGGCCTCCAACTCCTTTATGAGGTCAGGGTCCTCCATACGCACAGAATAAAAAGTCTTCTCTTTGGCTAATTGGGCAACCGCTGTCTTGTCCTTTTCACCAGCCCGCATCTTGGCAAGGGTTTCTGCCGCCCCTGGACTCAACTTGCCGCGAATGGAATCTCTAGCAATGAGCAGGTCTTCAACCCGGCCCTCTCGAACTAACGCCTTAAACTCACTATAAGATATGGTTGCCTGTTGCTGTGCCAGGAAGAAATACTGGAACAGCATCAATACCCCCATGGCCACGATAAAGTACCAGATCGAAAAATGAATTTTCTTTTGTTTCATTCGCACACCATAATTTTAACAATTTAACATAACTATATCAAAAAATATCTCAAATATGCAAGAAATACCACGCCATTAAGAAGATACGGCCGGGCAAAATAGGCACGCCCCCGGCGCATCTACGAGAGGTAAAAAGGTGGGATTATCGAGCAGGCTTACTTTCAGAGGAATTAGGCTGAGGCTGGGACGACCGGAAATAGCGTGACTTTATATCTTTTAGAAGGGCTTCTTTCTCGGCATCAGATAGCCGATCATAGATTGGACTTAACTGTAAGAAATCTTTGATTTCTTCTTCACTCATCGTGCGTACACCCGTGCTTGACTGGCCTATTCCATACATCAAGCAAAAAGCCTTGTCAAGAGTTTTTTGACCTTTGACCTTTGTTTTATAACGTTCTATAATAGTTGTAACAATTTAGATTTTTGAAAGCCTGTCGTAAATGCGATGCGTTGTAAAGCCTAAAGTGTTACCACTTATATGAATGAATCTGGAAATCAAGTCGTGCCACAGGCAGATCCGCCGGGGCGGAAAATCAGAAATAGAACAGTATTTTTCTTCATGAGTTCCTGAGTTCCAAATTTAAGAATCTGTAGCATTTCAGGCTTTTGAAAGCTGGGGTGCTCCAATGTTTTCAAGCAGCTAAAATGTTACTAATCGTGTAATTTGAAGGATAAGGAGTGAAAACTTCGCCCATGATAAACGATTACCATTTTGGCTCAATAACTATAAACGACCGGACCTATCGCTCTGATGTGATTATCTACCCGGATAACGTGGACGCGAGTTGGTGGCGCAAAGAAGGCCACGCCCTCTACCCGGCAGATATAAAAGAAATCATAGCCCAAAACCCGGCAGTTTTGATAGTAGGGACCGGCGCCTATGGCGTACTCAAGGTTTCCAAAGAAGTCTGTGACCTCGCTGCTGAAAAGGGCATGGAACTCATTGTCCGGAAAACAGAAGAGGCCTGTAAGGAATTCAACCATCTCAGTCAGTCCGGCAAAAAAGTCATAGCCGCCCTTCATCTCACCTGTTAAAGGCATAACCTATTCAAGCGAGGTAAGAATTAGAAACTATGCGTTGGCAAGAAATAATAATAACCTCTGATGCTGACCTGGCTGAGGCCCTGTCTGATTTCTTAATCGATCTTACAGGAAGAGGGATTTGCCTGGAAGATCGACCCGCTTCTTCAATCCAGACCGCCCCCGCCACTCAATGTATTGGTAACGTTCAAAAGTGTTTACATGGTCTAAAAATTGATTAAATCACGATCTCTTTCTATGGTTAGAGTTCCCCAACAAAAACCAAGAGAAAGAGATCGTGATGGAACAAGAAATACAT
>Ga0129302_1002540_pt1 | contig 12971 bp, 10 predicted proteins | sample BlaSprsedimmetaG_FD_94476 | JGI IMG/M metagenome (GOLD analysis project Ga0129302, IMG submission 94476) | Hot spring sediment bacterial and archeal communities from California, USA to study Microbial Dark Matter (Phase II) - Blank Spring... | ecosystem: Environmental > Aquatic > Thermal springs... | reverse complement strand
TATGCTTTATGCCCTGCGGCTACTCATCCTCACAACCGCTTACCAATTACCAATGTGTATTTACCCACACAAAACGTAATAGATCCAAAAGAAAAAAAGGTGGCAGGAGAAAGGAAGACAGGAGTAGTTAAACAAACCTGATCCCAGTTCTTTTGTCAATTGGATTTTTCATCACAGAACCGAAAAGATTCCTCATCACAAGTTATCCTGAGTTCTCATCACCAGTACCTAAAATTCCTCATCACAAGAACGAAGGTGGCATGGCAGGAAGCTTTTTCTGCTTTCTACGTTCTACCTTCTACGAGTTCTCCCGAGAACTCCTACAAGTTCTCCCGGGAAACCCCCTACAGCACTCCCAGGAGATCTTCCTGCAAGCACTCCCCAGGTCTTCTACGGTTCTACTTTTTACTGTCTTTCTTCAGGGCTTCGATGCGTTTGCGTACACGCTGGAGATCAGCAGTCAGGTTGCGGCGGTCCTCTTCAAGCTGCCGCTGCCTGGCTTTTAAGGATTTTTGCGTCTGCTGTTCCAGCTCCTTCAGCTCGGCCTGCATGCGCTCCAGGTTAACGGATTGGATTGTTTCCATATGGTTTTCCATCAAATCCGCCTGCCAGACCAGGCGTCGCAGCCGGCGCCGGAACGGTTCAAGGCTGCGGTGATGGACGGAAACCGCCATCTCGCGCATGCGTTTACGGAAGTCCCCGGGCAAAAGCGATCCATCCTTGCCGGCTCGCAACAGGAAACGCCGGAAAACGGGCAGGGTGTCGCTGAAATCATCAAACCCATCATGTTCCATTTCTGCCGCGGAAGCAGCGATCTCAGTTCGTTTTCGGGGGTCTTCCTCCAGGGTGAGCAGGATGCCTTTGCGCAAATTGTCCCGTTCAACGTCGAGGCGAAGCGTATCTCCAGGGGCAAGACCCCGCAGGGTACGCATCACGTCACCCACCGTGACCACTTCACGACCGTTGATGGCCAGGATATGATCGCGAATCAGCATCCCCGCACGTTCCGCCGGAGATCCGGGTTGCACACCGGTGATCCGCAGAGCGCGGTCTTTCCCGCCGGCAGTCAGGCGCAACCCCGCCCATGCCCGCGGTACGTGACCAAATCGTTTCAATTTGTCCGCCAATTCACCTAAGCGGACGACGGGGATCGCGTAACTGAGATCGCTGCTGTGAACCTTGCGCCCCAGAAAAGTCATGTCCCCGGATTCACTTTCCAAACGGATATCCGGTGTCGTGGCGTATCCGAATCGGCCGCGCATCACCGCCACCAATCGGCCGTCGGCGTTCAACACCGCCCCACCGGAAGATCCGGGAACAGCCGCGACGTTAAGAATGACGGCATCATGGGAAACACTGCTGACCACTCCCTGTTGCACTGCGGGGAAACGGTCGTAAAAAGCGCCGACCAGGGCGATCCAATCACCAACCTCCACACCTTTCGCCCTGGGTATGGGAGTCAACACGGATGATTCCAGTTGCAGCAGGGCCATTGAGGTTTTCGGGTCCCGGCCTTTGAGGCGGGCGGGGAAACGGCTGCCATCCGTGCGCACCACAACCAGGCGGGCGGCTGGATTGCGAACCAGTAAGGCACTTGTCAGCACCATGTCCGGTTCCAACGCGATCCCCGTTCCCACGTAGACTTTCCCCGCTTCGGCGACTACCTTAACAATCGCATTGGATACATTGTCCAATATGCGCTTGAGTTTCTCTGAAGATTCGGAGGCATTCTCGGGAAACGCCGCCGCCAGATTCCAGAAACTGCACAAGACCAGCAAAAGAATTAAAATCAGCCGTCTCATTGTCTACTCCCGGGTCATGCTTTGGACCCGATGCTTTCGGGATTAACACTTGTATAGATGCGGGATGGGCGTAGTTGGTTTCAAGAAAATGAGTTGGAAAGTTGGGAAGAAGGTGGCGGAAGGCAGGAGACAGGCAGTCTAAAGTTGAGAGTCGAAAGTGAAATCTCTAAAAAATTTTCTAACTTCTTCCCTTTTATGCCCGAAAGGGTACTTCAACTCTGATTATCCAAAATTCCGTATTTACATACTTACAAGCACCGTCCCCAGTTCAGCAACTTTTCAACTTTAATAGTAATACCAGATGGTTCTGTACTCGGACACGGGTTCGCCCAATTCTTCCAGGTTGCGCAGGTATGCGGCAATGGACACGTCGCGATAAACGTAGGAACGCGTGCGGCGGATATTGCGTTCCCAGGCATGAAACGCGTACACGCGGCGGCCTTCGGGCATGATTGAGATCAGTTCGTGATCCTGATTGGCCCGCACGTGGTTCTTTCCCAGGAACGGCACGTTGAACACCGGTTCGTCCGTGCGATAGATGCCTGGAAGCAAGCGCGCTTCCTCTTTGCGTTCCTGCAGCAGGCGGGCCAGGGGAACGGCGTAGTCCTCCATCTCGGATTTGCCTTTCATGTTGAATATGTAGTAGGGATCAACCCCGATGAGTCGCAAAGCCACGCGCAACGCCACGGATTCGAAGCGACGGGAGTTGGAAAAGGTAAACACCTGCTGGTTGTAAACCGCGATCCCCCGTTCCCGCAGACGGGTAACTGCATCCATTGTCTCGCGGCAGATCTCGTAAGGATGCTGGATATGGGTGACGAAGTAGATAATGCGGCGTCCGGGTTCGTGGTATGAAGCCAACAGGTCCGCGAATGAGTCGTCGAGCCGTTGCGGCAGGGTGACGGGGAAACGCGAGGCGATGCGGATGGTTTTGAGATGAGGAATGGCGGCCAAGCGGTCGAGCAGGGATTTCAACTTGGCGTTGGACATGATCAGGGGATCTCCGCCGGTGATCAACAGGTCCAGGATGTGGGGATGGGACTCCACCCACGCCACGGCGCAGTCCAGATCCTGCTGGGAGACCTCGGCGTTTTCCGCGAACGGACTGGTGATTTCCCAATTGCGCTGACAGTAAACGCAGATCTGCGGGCAGGTGTCGTAGGGCTTCAGAATGGCCACTTTCACGTAACGACGGGTGACATGAGCTTCGGGAGAGGTGTCGTGCTCACGCATGAAATCAAAGGCCATATCGCGGTCGGTCATGTGCGATAACACGGCATCAACGTAATTGGCCGGAGGAAAAACCTGCCGCCGTACCGCCAGATCACGTTTTCCGGCCTTTCGGTCCATCAGGTGCAGGTAATGCGGGGTTACGCCAAAGGGAATGCCGTTGTCGATCGCCGTGCCGATGGCATCAACTTGTTCAGGAGATATCTCCACCACTTCGCGCATGCGCTCCAGGCCATCGCGATTGCGAATCACATTGCGGTAATGCCATTGGGTGTTTCCCCAATCTTCATCACGGCCCCCGAAAGCCTCGAGAACACGCTTGCGGCTCTTTTCCCGGCGGGCTTCCACTTCCGGCAGGAGTCCGTGGGGATAACGGGCCATGATTTCATCCATGCGGTCTCCCATGCCATCGAGTAAATCTGAACGGCGGCGAGCGGCTTCACGGCCATGGAGGTTGTCGAAATCGGTCTCCTCCAAACCGCGGATCAAATCACCCGGATAGATTCCCGCCCCACCCTGCAGGGCACGGAAAAGATGCGTGAATTCCGTTATGAAGTCATCTTCGACGTCGGCATCACCCTCATAACCCGCTTTCCACAAGTGCTTCAGCGGCGAATTTCCCGTGATGCGTTCATTTCGCACCGAAAACATAGCCCTTAGAACCCTGCGGGCATCGCGGCGGACCAGGAAGTCCCAGTCGGGATATTTTTCCTGGGAATCCAGAATGGATGCGCGCACCTGGTCCAGATGCACCATCATACGCTTGCGGGCGGTTTCAAGCTGGTCACTGCCGTTGAGCATGGCATATATTTGCGGGGAACGATCCCAGAGTTCCTGCCATCTTGGATTTGGATTGTTTCTTTTTTGCGGCATATTTCTCTCCTGGATCCGATTCATTTGTTTCCCTTTCGATGGGGACACGACGGATATTTCGTCATCCAAATGTTATATTACATGAATCCAGGAGAAAAATCAAAATTATCCGACATTGCCCTTCTCATCGGGACGTGTAAAAGCCACGAAACGGCTGCCCGCCAGTTGCACAAAAAACATGTTTACGCGTTCGGAGGCATTCAGGAGTTCTTCCCCGAACTCCGTCTGCATGACTTCGGCGATCTCTTTGATACTACGCTTGCCGTCCGCCAGCTTCCAGGCCATTGTACCGAACCGGTCCAGGTGAATTCGGAAAAACTGGTTCTTTCCGGCTTTCTGCACCAGCCATTTCATAAAGCAATTGCGGAACTTTTCTTTGAGCAGAAATACACGCCCCTCTTGGTTTTCCTTCCAGTCCAGTGTCCGTTGCGGAATCCAATCGGGATTGATACCGGACGGTTTCCGTGGTGCTCGCATTTTTATAATCACGGCGTTTGCATGAACGGGCGCACCCGGCGCCGGGAAGACTCACTCCCCGACGCCGTGTATCGCTACTGATCTATTCGACCCGGTTAAACCGCAATCAGGAAACGCTTGGGGCGGCCGGTTCGTCGGGATCACCCGCGTTGTTGAGCGGCAGTTTCACCAGCAGGTATCCTAAAGCCACCATCACGATCACGCTCAAAAAGAAGGGTGACTCGCGCCACAACTTGGGCACCTGCCATTCCATGAAGGCAAAGAAAGCAAACAACAATCCCATCAACGCTTCCCCGGCAATCAGGCCGGCCGCCAGCAACACGCCGCGGTTGTCCACCCGGGATTTCTGGTTCTCGTTCAGTTTGCGCCGGGCGATCAGCATGTCCACCACCCAGCGGAAGATTCCACCCACGAAAATGGCGGCGACTGTGCCGAAAGAAAGGTACATGCCCACGCACACCAGCATGGGGCTCTTGACCTTGACCAGGATGAAACCGATGGCCATGACGATGCCCACGATAATCAGCGGCCAAACCATCTCACCGCCCACGATACCCTTGGACAACTGCGCCATGAGGCCCGCCTGGGGGGCGGCCAGTACGGCTCCGCCGAAACCGCCTTTGTACCCTTCCAGGGCCGCGGTTTTCAGGTCACCGGCATTGAGGATAAACAAGGGAATCCACATCACCAGCGCCGAGATAATCACGCCGATAAAGTCACCGACCTGCATTTTCCAGGGAGTGCCACCGAGCAGGTGTCCCACTTTCAGGTCCTGGAGCATTTCTCCCGCCACAGCGGCGGAAACGCATATGACTCCGGCCACGGCCAGCACGACGATGACACCGCTGGTGCCTTTGGCGCCGAGCAGCACCATCAGGATGGCGGCCACCACCAGGGTGGAGATGGTCAATCCCGAGATCGGGTTGTTGGAAGAGCCGATCAGGCCAACCAGGTACCCGGATACGGCGGCAAAAAAGAACCCGGCGATCATCATCACCAGCGCCGCCACCAGCGCGGGAACCAGGTTCTCCTGGGTAAACGACATGAACCACCAGTACACCACGAAGGTGACCACCGATATGGCCAACAGTCCCATAAATACGAACTTGATGTTGATGTCCTTGTCCGTGCGCTTGGTGGTTTCACCGGCGGTAGCCGCCTTGCGCACGTCATCGATGGAACGGCCGATGCCTGTCGCCAGGCTCTTGCGCATATTCCACAACGTGTAGGCCGCGCTCATGAGCATGCCGCCGATGGCAATGGGCTTGACGATGGAGGGGAAGATGATGCTGTCGGCGATAAAGTCCCAGGTCAGGACGATTTCATTACCCCCCAGCATGATCTTGCTGCCGATAAAGGGCGCGAATTGCGGCGCCAGCACCAGCAGCAGGATGGGTACGAACAAGCCCCAGGCCAACAATCCGCCGGCAAAGTTCAGCGCCGCCAGCTTCGGCCCGATAATGTAACCGACGCCCATGAAAGCCGGGCTCAGGGAGGGGGATTTCAAAAGGAAGCCGCCGCCGGTATTCACCCCCTTGAAAGAGAGGCCGTAATTGTTCAATCCGGTGGCGGGAATCATCTTGGCCGAGAACTCAACAAACTGCTGCCACAATCCCTTGAGAATGGCGAAGTTTTTGAAAAACTCGATGGCCCCGCCGATGCCCATGGCATAGAACAGGTACTTGGCGCCGGTGGCACCGCTGCGGCCGGCCTTGTGAATCTCGCTGGCGGCCAGGGATTCGGGGAAGGGTAGTTCGGGGTCTTCCACCATGACACGCCGCAACAAGGTGACAAACAGGATACCGGCGATACCGCCCACCAGCATGATCACCGTTGATTTCCAGTATCCGGCAAAGCTGCCGAAGAAATCATCCGACCACACGCCGGCGATCAGGAAGGCGGGCAGGGTAAAGATCGCGCCCGCGGCCACGGATTCACCAATCGAACCCACGGTTCGGGTCAGGTTTTCTTCCAGTATGTTGCTGTCGCGGAAAAGGCGCAGCAGGGCCATACCCAGCACCGCCGCGGGGTAGGTCGCGGCAATGGTCATACCGGCCTTCAACCCGAGATAGGCATTGGCCGCGCCCAGGACAACAGCCAGCACGAGGCCGATCAACAACGCCCGCAGGGTGAATTCTTTCAGGTTCTGATCTGCGGAAACATAGGGTTTGAAATCACTGCTCATCTAACTCTCCTCAGCGGAATTTTGCATGAAAAACATTATACGGGGGATCGTTTGCCGATGTCAATTCAGTCCGCCCCCGTCGTATCAGTCCATGAAATATACCTTTTCATTCAGGTGCGCCATGATGTTCTTTTCCACCACGCGATCCAGGGAAAATCCATTGATGTTCATGTAATACATGGCCGATTCCAGCAGCGCCCGCTCCGGGATCAATCCGATCATCTCGACCGACAACACGCCCGCCCCGAAACGCCGCGCTTCCAGGCGAACCAGTTCCAGCACCTTGTACATCGGGGTTTCGCGGTAATTGGCAATGGAAACGGTCAACTGCATTTTCTGCTCTTCCCGGGTGCGCCCCGCATTGGCGCGCACGTGGCGCAAACCGCCGTGGGTGAAGGCAACGGAGCGGACAATGGATTCCGCCACGCCCGGGTCGCGGGTATCGAGAAAGATCTTAAAGCTGACCAGGGGATAGCGGGCGCCGATAATGGTGGCGCCTGAATCCGGCTTGAATTCGTCAGGCCCGAAATCGGGCTTCCAGGCGGGATCTTTGAGGCGCGCTTCCAGGCCTTCATACTCGATATCTCGGATGTTTTCCACCAGCCGGCGGTTGGGAACACGGGCGGCTTCACCGTAAAGATAGACGGGAATGCGAAACGTTTCGGCAACCCGAGCGGCGAATTCCTCCGCCATTTCCACAGTATCCTGGATGGAAACGTCTTTCAGGGGAACAAAGGGGAACACGTCCACGGCCCCGATTCGGGGGTACTCGCCTTCGTGCCGCCGCATATCGATTTGTTTGAGCGACTCCTCGTACAGCAACATACCGGCTTCAAACAGGGCGGTCCGTGATCCGGTCAGGGCCAGTACCGTGCGGTTGCGGGTCTGGTCCATGGACACATCCAGCAGGATGATTCCATCCACGCCCTTCAACTTTTCCGTTAACCGCGAAATAAAAGCTTCGTCCCGGCCTTCACACACATTGGGTATGGCGGCTACGATTCGACTCATGTCTTTTCTCCTATCAGAATATTCCCAGGAAAACGCCCGCGGCAATGGCGGAGCCGATCACTCCGGCCACATTCGGCCCCATGGCATGTTGCAACAGGTAGTTGTTGGGGTCTTCTTCGCGCCCGACGTTGTGAACCACCCGCGCCGAGTCGGGTACGGCGGATACCCCGGCGGCGCCGATCAGGGGATTGATCTTGCGCTTGGACACCAGGTTCATGAGCTTGGCAAAAAGCAGGCCGCAGGCGGTGGCCACGCCGAATGAGATCACCCCCAGCCCAAAGATGAGGATGGACTTGTTGTTTAAAAACACCTCGGCGCTGGTGGATGCCCCCACCGCCAAACCCAGCAGGATGGTGGCGATATCGATCAGCGAATTGGATGCGGTTTTGGCCAGGCGTGTGGTTACGCCGGACTCCTTGAGCAGGTTGCCGAAAAAGAGCATGCCCAGCAGGGGAATGGCGCCAGGGGCCACCAGGGTGGTAACGATCACTCCCACCACGGGGAAAAGGATCTTCTCGCTCTTTTTGACCTTGCGCCCGGGTTGCATGCGGATCAAGCGCTCCTTTTTTGAGGTCAGCAGCTTCATGATGGGGGGCTGGATAATGGGTACCATAGCCATGTAGGAGTAGGCGGCGATGGCGATGGGCCCGATCAGGGAAGGCGCCAGTTTGGATGAAAGGAAGATGGCCGTTGGTCCATCGGCCCCGCCGATGATACCGATGGCGGCGGCGTTGGCCGGCGAGAAGCCGAGCTTCAGGGCGCCGATAAAGGTGATAAAAATGCCCGCCTGCGCCGCGGCCCCCAACAATACGGCACGGGGATTGGAAAGCAGGGCGGAAAAATCGGTCATGGCGCCGATTCCCAGAAAAATCAGGGGCGGAAACAGACCGGAGCGCACGCCGAAATAGATCAATCCCATCACGCTGTTGGTAGTGGTGTTGAATACGTATTGGTGGGTATGGGGGTCGATCATGTACACGGAAATGCTGTTGAACAACTGCAGGGGCAGGGGGATGTTGCCGATGAGGATGCCGAAACCGATGGGAACCAGCAGCAGGGGCTCATAATCCTTGGCCACGCCCAGGTAGATAAAAACCAGGCCGATCAACAGCATGACGGCGTTTTTCAGGGTCAGGTGCACGAAACCGGTGCCGCCGATCACCTGTTCGACGTAACCCTGGAATTTTCCCGAATCGGCATGGCGATAGTCCACGTTGGCCGCGGTGTTGGTCACCAATCCCACCGCGTAATCCTCTTCCACTCCCACAACCCGGAAAATTCCCGCCAGGGTGTTTCCGACGTAAATTTCCCCTTTCATGCCGGCGCGGGCGCCGCTTCCCTTGCCGCGATTCAGAATAAGGAAATAGAATTGGGACTCCTCCGGCGAGAACCGAACAGGAAGTCCCTCAAGCAGGGCCGTTTCCACCCGGGGCATGACTTCATCTCGATCCATTCCCTGTGAAAACAGGACCCGGGCGATGCTTTCCGCGTCATCCACGGCAATCACGCGATAAGAAGCAACCGTTTCACCGTCCCTGTCCAGCAAAGCGCCGCGATTTCCCGTCACCACCCCGTCTTCACTGCCGCGATACACCTTGATGTAGGTGTCCCGGTTGAACTCCACTTTCAAGTCTCGTTCGGCATACAGGCCCATGGAAGAAACCAGGATGAACACAATAACAAAGAAACGTTTCATTCCGGTCCTCACAGGGTGGTCATTGGCGGGCGGCTGATCTCAATCAGCACATCGCCTTCGGAAACACTGTCGCCCGTCTTGACATGGATGCGTTTCACCGTGCCGTCATAGGGGGCCGGGATCTGGTTTTCCATTTTCATGGCTTCCATGAGCAACAGGTTCTGCCCCGCTTTAACGGCATCGTTTTCTTTGACCATGATGTCGACGATCAATCCCGGCAACGGGGCCTGGACGGACTGGGAATCGCCGCCGCTTCTCGGGGCGGACGGCACCTCGCCCCGCTCGGGCTTGCGGATCTCCCGCGGCTGAGACACAGCTGCCGGGGCTGGTGTCATGGTCATGGGCTTGCGGCCCAATTCCCTCAGCTCAACCGTGTACTCTTGTCCATTGACCACCACCCGGGCCGTTTCGGTGGTGATTTCCAGGATCTCCGCCTCGAAATCCCTGCCGCTTATGGCCAGTTTGTATTTGCGCATCAGATTCAGCCTCCTCGGTATCCCGCGGGTCCATCAATGAATTGAGATCGGTCTCGAACCGCTCGCCCGCATATCGACAATGGCATCATTTTCGGAAAGTGAAACGCCCTTCCAGCAAAGGCAGGCTCAACCGGTACTCCACTTCCAGCAGTACGGCGATCACCGCTGCTGTTTCCGCATCCGCGGTCGGGGATATGACAACCTCTTTTTCCGTTGCCTTCACGGGCGTCCCGGGGGTTTTGAACCGCTGGATCATATTGGGAAAGAATGTGAACGAAGAAATCAGCAGGCTGGTCAGGATCAGGCCCGAAAAGACCACCCCGATTCCCAACCCCGTTATCACCAACGCTTCCGTCATGTTCACCGGTGTCTTCTCCCCCGCCTACAGCGGAATGTTGCCGTGCTTTTTATCGGGATTGACCTCCCGCTTGCCCGACAGCATCTTTAATGACTTGATCAGCTTGCGCCGGGTATTGGCGGGTACGATCACGTCATCGATATATCCCTTGCTCGCGGCGTTAAAAGGGTTGGCGAAATGGTCGCGGTAACTTTCCTTCAGCTCGGCGGTTTTTGCGGCCTTGTCCTCCGCTTCTTTTATCTGTCGGTTGTAGATGATCTCCACCGCGCCGTCGGGTCCCATGACCGCGATCTCGGCCGTGGGCCAGGCCAGGTTGACGTCGGCGCGCATGTGCTTGGAGTTCATCACGCAGTAAGCGCCCCCGTAGGCCTTGCGCACCACCACGGTGATCTTGGGCACCGTGGCTTCGGCGAAAGCAAACAGCAGTTTGGCGCCGTTCTTGATGATGCCGTTGTATTCCTGGGCCGTGCCGGGCATGAATCCGGGTACGTCTTCAAATACCACCAGGGGAATGTTGAAAGCGTCGCAGAAACGCACGAAACGGGCCGCCTTCATGGAAGAGTTGTTGTCCAGCACTCCCGCCAGAAAGGCCGGCTGGTTGGCCACCACGCCCACGGTGGCGCCATTGAGGCGGCCGAAACCGGTGATGATGTTTTTGGCGTATTCCGGCTGGAGTTCAAAGAAATCGCGGTCATCCAGCACTGCGTGAACGATCCCTTTCATGTCATAGGGCTTGTTTGGGTTTTCCGGCACCAGGTAGTTGAGCTGCTCATCCACGCGGTCGATGGGATCGCTGCAATCGATCACCGGCGGCAATTCGCGGTGGTTCTGGGGCAGGAATGAGAACAAGCGTTTGAGGTTTTCGAAAGCCGCGTCCTCGTCCGGGAACACGCAATGGGCGATGCCGCTGCGGGTGGAATGCACACCGGCCCCGCCCAGTTGGTCCACGGTCACGTCTTCCTGGGTCACCTGCTTGACCACCTTGGGACCGGTAAGGAACATGTAAGAGGTCTGGTCCACCATCATGACGAAGTCGGTAATGGCCGGGGAATAGACCGCGCCGCCGGCGCAGGGACCCAGGATCATGGAGATCTGAGGAATTACGCCCGAGTACAACACGTTGCGCAGAAAGATATCCGCGTATCCGGCCAGGGCGTCCACGCCTTCCTGGATACGGGCGCCGCCGGAATCGTTCAGTCCGATCAGGGGCGCGCCCATGCGCGCGGCCATCTCCATGATCTTGACGATCTTTTCCGCGTAAGCCTTGGAAAGGGAACCGCCGAACACGGTGAAATCCTGGGAAAAAATGTACACCAGTCGTCCCTGGATGGTGCCGTAACCCGTGATTACGCCGTCGCTCGAAGGGCGGGTCTTTTCCATGCCGAAATCGTGGCAGCGATGGGTGACAAAAAGGTCGAACTCTTCAAAACTGCCTTCATCAAGGATGTTATCGATGCGCTCGCGGGCCGTGTACTTGCCCTTGGCGTGCTGCTTCTCGATCTTTGCCTCGCCGCCGCCTATTTTGGCGGCTTCTTTCTGGTTGGCAAGGTCCAGCAACCTGCGTTCACTGCTCATGAATCCTCCCGGCGGATCAATTTCACAAACTAGCACACAACGACCATTGGGTCAATAAAAATTCCCATAATTTGCAAATAATTGCCGCAAAGTCAAAGACCTTCAGCCTAAAAATGGACAAGCGCCATAATCCCGCCATTTACCCTGGGCACCCTGAATTCGGTAAACTATGCGGAGACGGATTGAGTTTCACTGTATTTTTAATCAATTGTTTTTCGGAAAAAGGGGAACCCGGGGGGCGCTTACCGGTTTTCACCGCTCCGGGTGAAGCCCATCTGCCGCCGGTACTGAAACCGGGTAAAACGACAATCACCCATCTCACATTTTCGTGAGCGAGAACTGGTCATGAATTCGAATACCCCCTTCATCCCAATCCCACGTGTGCAGCTGTTGAAGATCACCCCAGCTGATTCCGAATTGATGCCGGACCAATGTCTCGAAATACTTGCGATCCCGGTACCCGGCGGCGACCATGGCCTCGTCCACTGATGCGACCTTACCGTAACGCAACATTCCCACGGCGCGGACGACCTTGATTTCCCGCAGAACGGTCACCAATGGACGGCCGTACTCCCGGGAAAAACGACGCGATAAGACGACGGGATGCATGCGCAGGACTTTCGCCAGGGAGCCGCAATTGCATTGACACAATTCATCGGGAGGACAATTCCACAAGTGGTTGACAATCATGGCCGCCAGCGAGGTGATCCGTCTATTATCGAGACTCATATACCAATGCCGCAACACAAATGCCAAATTTCGGAGAATGCCGATAAATGAGCATATTCGGTCTCCGGCTCTATAATTGAATAGCCTTTTGGGCCACGGATTGTATAAATATTTTACACAATGAGAGCCTGTTAAGTCAAAAAGCCTTTCTCCGTCAGGGTTTTCATGGGGAGACGTTTTTGTAATGGAATTTTACAATAGAGGTGCAGTTAAAGGATAAGGCCGATATTTGATAATAATCCATTGCGACCCGTGTAACTTTTTTTTACACCGGGAGGAATTCCGGGCCCCTTGAAACTACACCCGACGATAACCATCAAGCTCACCCGGACTTACTTAATTCGAACCGCATTTAAGGAGGATTTTTCAGAATCCAGGGATACCTGAACGTCGAGCGATGGACAAAACATCAAAATTTTGCGTGGGAGGGTAGCATTTGTCGGAAAAGGTAGAAATTTTTAACACCAGTTTACTTTTAACGAAAATATTTATTCTAATATATAGGCTGTTTCCGTCGGACAGATTTTTCCGTTTTAAAAAATGAAAAAAGTTATTCCGT
>Ga0129302_1002537_pt1 | contig 12981 bp, 9 predicted proteins | sample BlaSprsedimmetaG_FD_94476 | JGI IMG/M metagenome (GOLD analysis project Ga0129302, IMG submission 94476) | Hot spring sediment bacterial and archeal communities from California, USA to study Microbial Dark Matter (Phase II) - Blank Spring... | ecosystem: Environmental > Aquatic > Thermal springs... | reverse complement strand
TTACACGTCCAGATTCTGCACTTCGCGCGCGTGGGATTGAATGAAGCGGCGGCGCGGCGGGACTTCGCTGCCCATAAGCATAGAGAAGACCTGGTCGGCTTCGGCGGCATCTTCGATGGTCACTTGCACCAGCGTGCGCTGCGCAGGGTCCATTGTGGTGTCCCACAACTGCTGCGGGTTCATCTCACCCAAACCCTTGTAGCGCTGCAACGTCACCTTGCGCCCGTCGAAGGCTTTCATCACCGTTTCAAGTTCGCTTTCGCTGTAGGCGTACTGCGCATCTTTGCCCGCCTTGACCAGGTAGAGCGGCGGCTGCGCGATGTAAAGGTGGCCCTCGTCGATGAGCGGCTGCATATAACGGAAAAAGAACGTCAGCGCCAGCGTTGTGATGTGCGCACCGTCGACATCGGCGTCGTTCATCAGGATAACGCGGTTGTAACGCAGATTGCTGAGATCGAACTGGTCACTGACGCCGCATCCCAACGCCGAGATGATCGCTTGAATCTCTTTGTTCGCCAGAATTTTGTTCAGCCCAGCGCGCTCGGTGTTGAGGATTTTCCCGCGCAACGGCAGGATGGCCTGGAAGTGACGGTCGCGGCCTTGTTTGGCCGAACCGCCGGCCGAGTCACCCTCGACGATGAACAATTCGCTATTCGAGGGATCGCGGCTGGAACAATCGGCGAGTTTGCCGGGCAGGGTGAGACTTTCCAACGCGCTCTTGCGGATCACCAGATCGCGCGCTTTGCGGGCAGCATCCCGCGCTTTGGACGCGGTAAGACCCTTATCGACAATACGGCGCGCGGCGCGCGAGTCGGTCTCGAAGAATTCAGCCACGGCCTCGGCGGTCGCCGCCTCGACGGCAAAGCGCACCTCCGGGTTCATCAGCTTCACCTTCGTCTGGCTCTCGAACTGCGGGTCGGGCACTTTGACGCTGACGACGGCGGTAAGCCCTTCGCGGACGTCGTCGCCGGTGAGGTTGGGATCGCTGTCTTTAAGGACGGACAATTTGCGCCCCACGTCGTTGATCGTGCGGGTGAGCGCCGAGCGGAAACCCGTCAGGTGCGATCCGCCGTCAACTGTGTTGATGGTGTTAGCGAAAGCCAGCACCGTCTCGTTGAAGCTGTCGGAATATTGCAACGCCACTTCGACGACGACGCCTTCGACTTCTTTTTCCACGTAGATGGGGTTGTGCAACGCCTTGCGATTGCGGTTGAGATGCTTGACAAATGAAAGAATACCGCCCTCGAAGTAGAAGGTCATCTGGCGCGGGAAAGTCTTCTCACGATGATCGATCAGATCGATCGTGACGCCCCGCGTCACAAACGCCATCTCACGGAAACGCTGCGCGAGCGTCTCGAAGTGATACTCCACCTCTTCATCCTTGAAGATCGTAGGGTCGAAGCGAAATGCAATCGTCGTGCCGGTGTCTTGGGGGTCGCACTTGCCGATAACATCCACGCCGGTGACGGGGATGCCGCGCTCGTAACGTTGGCGGTAGACTTTGCCGTCGTCAGATTTGACGGTAGCTTCCATCCATTCCGAAAGCGCATTGACCGCCGAAGCGCCCACGCCGTGCAACCCGCCAGAGACCTTGTAGCCGCCTTCGCCAAACTTGCCGCCGGCGTGCAGGGTCGTCAGCACCAACTGCAAGGCCGAGACCCCTTTCTCCGGATGGATGCCCACCGGGATACCGCGCCCGTTGTCGGTCACCTCGACACTGGAGTCGGCGTTGATGATGACGCGAATGTGATCGCACACGCCCATAAGCGCCTCGTCAATCGAGTTATCCACCACTTCGTAGATCAGGTGATGCAGCGCGCGTGTGTCCGTCCCGCCGACGTACATCCCAGGACGGCGGCGCACAGCTTCCAATCCCTCCAAGACCTGGATCGTGGAGGCATCATACTTCACCGTGTCATTTTTTGCTTTAGGCACCATGAGTGCGTTTCCTTTCTGTATTTATAGTAGATGGTAGACGGAGCGTCTCCGCAGACGGAGCCGAGACGATAGACAGGGCGCGAAATTCTTACTCCCCCATCAGCGAGTGTGCCGGTCTTTCCTGGGGCACGCGCGCTTTTTCCGGCGTTGGTAAGAAGTTCAACCGGTCCTGATAAAAAACGAACAAGGTTGTGATCAACGCCGTGCTGACAAAGGCATGCCCGGCGATACCGATCAAATTGGCCCACGTTGCCGGATCGGGCAGCGTCCACACGACGTTGAAGCCTCTGGAAATAACCACTATCAGCAACACCAACAAAGAGATGCTGAAGAAATCCCCGCGCGTGAGCAAGATGCTTTCCTGCATCGCGTGCAGCGGAGACCGGCGCAATTGCACCATTCCGGGAATGGCAAAGATCAAATGAAACACCACGAACATGATCAAGGCGAACAAGAAAGTTACCACAAAAAAAGCCAATCCTTGACTGAACAAGCCAACCAGCGCAGCAAAAGACAACCCGGCCAGCAACAGGGCGCCTAAGACAAAGAGCAAGATCAACGCCAACACGACGAGGCGCCCCCACAGCGCCAGAAACGACTGCGGGCCGGGGAGCGCCATCTCCGTCTCGGCAATGACCTGGCGTCCGATTACGCGCAAATACAAGGCGCTGATGCCCAGTCCTACGACGGTCAACAACACGACCCAGCCAAATACGACGAACGGCGACGAAATCACGATCTCCGGGCGCAGGCCCATCGGGCGTTCCACCGTCAACTGCGACGCCATCACCGTAGGCGCACCGAGCAAGGGTGCCGGTGATAACGCTGCAAAGAGATTGTAACGCGTGGCTCCCATGTTAAACATCTGCGTCAAGAGCAGCGATAACTGCTCGGCTTCCGGCAGGGCCGGTGTACCCTGTGCCCGGAACCAGGTTCTATAGAGCCGGTCCAGCGCCCTGAAAATAGGCGCCAACGACAGACGCGGTCCCAGCCATAGAAACAGATCGAGCAGCAACGGCATCATCATCATGGCGGGGCGGCGCGCAACAATCTCAAAGCCGGCCGCGAGACAGGCCAGGATGCCCATCGGTTCGCGCGGTTCTTCTTGGGTTTTGCGTTCCTCAGTCACAGGCCTATTTTACCATATCCAGGCCAAATGACGAATGAAATTAGGACTTACAACCTTCCGGGAAGCTACACCCTAGGGCAAGTGGTTTTTTGCTTTTACACGGCTGCACTGAGCTTCCCAGAAGGTGCAAACTGGAATCTTGCTTGACAGCTTCATGCTTTGTGCTACAATCCGTGACGTGTGCCCCCATCGTCTAGTCAGGTCTAGGACACAGGCCTTTCAAGCCTGGTACATGGGTTCGAATCCCGTTGGGGGCACCAAATCACACAAAACGCCGCCCAAACTCAGGGCGGCGTTTTCTTTTTATGACTCAAATTTACGGCATACCGTGGAACACACTCCCAATCCCCGGCAGCAGCGCCCTCACATTTTCTACCGGCTTCGCGGCATCGAACAGCAAATAGCGCGCTGATTCGTAAGGATAAGCGTGGATGCCGCTGGCCAGGCGCAGTTGTCGCCCCCCGCCCACCACACGATGCCCGTTCCGGCAGCCGATGTGGCCCGTCACCAGGATGGATTGCGGCGCGTAGCCCTCCGAGAGATGATGCAGCAGCGCCGCGACGTACCCGCTATAGGCCACCTCGCCATACTGCAACTCATTGCTCTCACAGAACGCCTCCCACAACAGATCGAAGGCCGGTTCCGCCATGGCAAACTGGCTGATGAGATAATCGTCGTAGTGGGGATCGTGCGGGTCGGTGATGGCGAGATAGTCGCGCACGAGGTCCTCGTAAGGCGCGTCGGATAGCTCGCCGAGCCGGAGGCGTAACGGCTCGCGGTACTGCAACGGCGCACGCGCCGCCCCGCGCGCCCACACATCGCGGTGGGAAAAAGCAAACAACCGCGCCATTGCCTCACGGTCCCGCGCCTGGGGAAAGGCGCCCGCGTGACCGATCGCCACACCCGCGCGCGTACGCACGAAGAATGGCAAGCTGTCGAAGAACGCCAGCACGGCATCGCGATGACGGCCCAATACAGCCTCGAAACGCGGTGTGTAGGTGTGATCGCCTTTGGAGAGGACGACGGCGTAGAGATGCGCCATCTCGTGGTTGCCGAGCAGCACGACGAGGTGCGGGCCGAGCGTTTCGCGCAGCGCAATCAGGTCGAGGACGATATCCAGCGAGCCGTCCGTCTCCGGCGGCCCTTCGCTGTGGACGAAATCCCCGGCAAAAACCAGCGTATCGACCAGTTCCCGCTCCCGCAAGGCCAGGAAGATGTCGCGGTAGCGTTCGTATAACGGCCAATCGCCGTGCAGGTCGGTGACGACCATAACGATGCCGTCATCCAACGAAACAACGCGGTTCATAACTCGAATAATTCCGCCAACACGCGCGCAACGCCGTCGTCGTTGTTCGAAGGCGCGATCCGCCACGCCATCTCCTTGACCTGCGGACGGGCGTTATCGACCGCCACACAATGGCGCAGCGCACGGAAAACGACGAGATCGTTGAGACTGTCGCCAAAATAGACGATCTCGTCGGGCGCGACGCCCAACCGCGCCGCCAGCGCCAACAGCGCCACGTCCTTGCGCGCCTCCGGGTGATTCACCTCGACCCAGGCGCGGCGGCCCGGCGCATAGACAACGTAAGCGCGCTCGGCGCTGAAGGCCGCTGCCAGGGATGGTTGCAACGCTGCCACGCGCGCGTCGCTGTCGCACACGGAGACCTGCGCCGGGCGCACGGCAAAGAGCGCGTCCACGGAATCGACGGCCTGATAGGGTTGGTATGCGCGCTCTGCGACAAGCTTTGTCACCTCGTCCATGCCGCCCTCGACGGGCAGATAGCGGCTGACGCCATCCGCGCCGTAAACGATCGGGACGTAACTCTGCGCGACGATGCTCTCCACCGCAGCGCGCGCTATCGCCGGATCGACGAAGCATCCTTCGTGGACGGCGAACGTTTCGTTCGCATCGCCATTTTCGAGCAAAAAGATGCCGTTGAGCGCAATCGCGCGGACGCCGTGCCCGATTTGTTCGACGTAACGGCGCGTGGGCCACGGATTCAGCCCGGTGACGAGAGCGACGGGCACGCCACGGTCCAAGAGCTGCCGCAGCACGTTCAGCGTCAGTGGCGTCAGTTCGCTGCGGTCGTTGACCAGCGTCCCATCGATGTCGGTAGTCACAAAACGAAAGTTCATATTCCTCCCTTCGCAAGGCAAAGAAAGTTTTGGGGGTGTTTTTCGTTTGCGGGTGCCCCGCAAACGAAAAACACCCCTTTCTCTCAGCTTTAGCCGGGACCGATGTTACACCAATTATTGATACAGGATATCATCCCAGGGATGGCGATAGAGCGGCTGCTTGAGCCGGACTTGATCGAAGTAGTGGCCCATCACGCCGATGCTGCGACCCAGGACGAAGATGCCGTTGAAATAGCCAAGCTCGACAACGTCGTTGATTTCGTCGGGGGTGAACCCGCAACTGCTCAACATATCCACCAGGCAGATGCCGATGCAGCCGTCCACGTTGAGGATCAGGTTGTTGCGCTTGCTGGTGGTGATCTTTTCCACGTCCAGGGCGAAGTCCAGCAGCGGCGTCCCTGCGGTGAGCGAAGCCGAACCAGCGGTGAAGTGGCTCTTGGCGAATTCCTTGACGATGGTGACGCGCATGTCGGGGTTCTGCACGCTCTTGACGCGGTGGCCGATACCGGGGATGAGCACGCCCTGCGCCTTCATCTCGTCTACGAACTGCCGTGGCGTCATGCCCTGGTCGAGAGCGTGCTTGAAGGTGCGCGCCGCGTCGTCAATCGCGCCGCCGAAGCGCGGGCCAACGGTCAACAGGCCGCTCACCAACGAAGAGATAAGGTCCTTGCCCGCGCGCGCCGCCACAATTGCGTTATGCGCCGCCGCCACCGCCGGGCCGTGATCCGCCGTAATCACGAGCGTCAGTTCGATAAAACGTCGTGCGTACTCCGGCAGCTCGCGTTGGAACCACAGCAGCCCGATGACGCCGCCGATGCCCATCTCACGCTCGATGACCTCAGTGATGGGTATTTTGTTGTAGGTTAACTCCTCGCCACGGTCATCGGAGATGGTGGAAATGAAATTCGTGGGCTTGCGGATCAAGCCCTGGCGCACCGCCGCCGCGTAATCCGTCGGCATAGGCGGGGGCGTCGGCTCCTCGATTGGCGTAATTTTCCCTTCCGCCACTAATTTCTCAAAAACCTCGTGGATTTTGTCGCCGAAGGTGTCAAAGGAATCCGGCACAATCGCACCGGCTTCGCGCAGCGCGGCGTTTTTCGCGTCGGCAGACTCCTCCGCGCCGCCGGCCTTTGCGCCCGCGTGCCCAAACTGGACGCCCGTGGGGAACACCTTCGCGCAGGTGCCCGTCACCCAAATCACCAGCGGCTTGGTAATGCGCCCGTCTTTGAGCGCGTCCACGATAGCGTATTCCTCATCGCCGCCCAACTCACCCAGGCAAACGAGCATCTTGATATCGGGGTTAGCTTCGTAGCGCAAGAGATGATCGATCAGGCGCGAGCCGGGGTAGGCGTCGCCGCCAATAGCGATGCCCTCGTAGACCCCGTCGGCGTTGCGCGCGGCGATGTTGAAGGTCTCGTTGGAGAGACCGCCGCTCTTACCGACGTAGCCCACGCTGCCGGGGCGGTGCAGTTTGGCCTCGATGATGTTATCCGGCGGCCCACCGGTGTTGCCGATTTTGAACGCGCCTGCCGCCAACCCGCCTACCGTCGCCGGGCCGATGATGACCTTGCCCAGTTCGCGCGCCTTCGCCGCCATAATGCGCGATTGGCGCTCCGGCACGCCCTCGGCGATGACGGCGACGGTGCGGATGTTCGGCAAAGCCAGCGCCTCCATCGTCGAAGCGAACGCCGAGCGGAAGCTGGCAAAGTTGATCATCACGTCGGCCTCAGGATGCGCGGCAGCAGCGTCGGCGAGACTGGTGTAGATGGGGATCATCACCTCGCGGCTGCCGAAGAACGGGCGATGGATGCCCGGAGAGCCGGTCGGATTGACGATGGCAGCCACCGAAGGTGTCTGACGGCGGCAGAGGTGGTCGAAGTCCAACATGCGCTGGACGGCTGCCGTCTGCATCCCAAAGACAATGGCTGTGGTCGAACGATCAAAGAGTAAATAGTCTGGTTTGCTCATAGCTTACCTCCCTGCTTCCTGGTGATCGCCTGCGATCAACGCCATTTTGACGATGCGCGTCATGTGCGTCTCCGGCCCATAGACTTCGATGGGTACGCCGAGTTCCTCACCCAGTTTGCGCATCAACGCCAGCCCTTCCCGGTAGTTGGGACCGCCGCGCCGCACGTAGATGTGGGCGTTGTTCTCTTGCAACTGCGCCTTGTATTCGCGCAGCGCGTCCACGATGCCGGTGAAGGTCTTGGCGACGTCGGTGAAGTTGGCGATACCGCCGCCGATGAGGAGGAATTTGGGCCGTCCTTGTGGGTCGGGATGGCGCGTCATCAGGTCGAGCAGCGTGCGGGCGTACTCACGGGTTTCGTCCGTGGTGGGATTGCCGGAGTATTCGCCGTAGCAGGCCAATTCGTCGGCGAAGCCCAGGTCGGTGACGGTGTCCGCATAAATGACGCTGGCCCCGCCACCGGCGATCATCGGCCAGACGCGACCCTTCGGATCGAGCACCGTCAGTTTAAGGCTGGAACCGCCTTTTTCGTCGAGGCTGCGGATGTACGCTTCTTCCAGCGAGTGGTGCATCCCGAAGGCCGGCGGGAAAGGCAATTCGCCCCATTTTCGCCCGGCTTCGAAGGCCGCCGTGTCGTCCACCTGACCGACGAAGTCGAGGGGGATCACAGTATGGTGGATGAGAGCGAAGGGGTTGATTTCCAAATACGTGAAGGCCAGATCAACGAAGAACTTGTAAATTGCCGTGATGAACGCCACAGCCGCGTCCTTGTCCTCGAACTCAGGCAGGTGTCCGGCGACGTCCACATCCTCAATGCTGCCGAGCACCGGCACGGGAATTTGCACCACCGAGTCCCAGTTTTCTTCGATGTCGATGCCGCCTTGCAGGGAGAAGTAAATCACGTCCTGCTCACGCTCCGTACGGATGGCGATGAACATCTCGTCGTCTTGGTCGTGGGAAACGAACGGCTCGATCATGAAGACCGAGAGCTTGTCCGTGGTTTTTCCCACGGTCACTTCTTTGTGCATCCGCTTGCCAATCCACGCTTTCGCCCCGGCGAAGTCGAGGTCTAGCCCCAGCAGGCCATGCTTGCCGCGTTTGCCGAACAGTTGATCCGGCTTGGCGACCAACCGGTCGGTGAGCAGCCACGGGTGCTCGGTTGCCAGCCGATCCCAGTCTGTGTCGGCCTCCACCAGGACGATTTTGCCGGGATAGCTGAACCCGGGCAGATAATCGGGCAGATAACGCGCCAACAGGCGCTTTGCATCGTATTCGCGTATTGCTCGGCGTGCCATAGCGATCTCCTTGTGGGGGTTAATGAAGTAATGAGAAATGAGTAAAGAGTAATAAGTGCTCACACTCCCTTACTCTTTACTCTTTACTCTTTACTCTTTACTCTTTACTCTTTACTCTTTACACCAACTTTGACTCCAGCCGCCGCCGCACCGCCAAGATGAAGCCTTCGGTGGTGAGATAGTGGTCGGCAGGCGGGTCGCAGAGCAGGGTGAGGTCCTTGGTCATCTCGCCGCCTTCGATGGTCTCGATGACGGAGGCTTCCAGTTTCTTGGCGAAGTCCACCACGTCGGGCGTCCCGTCCAGCTCGCCGCGCCGCGCCAGGCCACCCGTCCAGGCGAAGATGGAGGCCGTGGAATTCGTGGAGGTCTTCTCGCCGCGCAGGTGCGCGTAATAGTGGCGCTGCACCGTGCCGTGCGCCGCCTCGAATTCCATGATGCCGTCCGGGTTCACCAACACCGACGTCATCAGCGCCAGGCTGCCGAAGCCGGTCGCCAGCATATCGCTCATCACGTCACCGTCGTAGTTCATGCAGGCCCACAGGAAGCCGCCCTCGTGGCGAACGACGCGCGCGACGGCGTCGTCGATCAGGGTGTAGAAATACTCGATACCTGCTGCATCCAACTCAGCCTTGTGCGCATCCACTTCCGCCTGGAAGGTGTCACGGAAAAAGGCGTGGTAGGTTTTGGAGATGGTGTCCTTCGCGGCAAACCAAAGCGGCATCTTTTCGGCGATGGCGAACTGAATGCAGGCGCGGGCGAAGCTACGGATGGATTTCTCGGTGTTGTGGATGCCCTGGATGACGCCTGGCCCCTTGAAATCGTGGATGGTGAGGTGCACCGGCTCACCGCCGTCCGCCGGGGTATAGACCAGCTCCGCCTTGCCCGGCCCCGGTACCTTGTATTCCTGATTGCGGTAGACATCGCCATAGGCATGACGTCCGATGATGATAGGCTTCTCCCAGGTCCGCACCATGGGGTGAATGTTGTGGAGGAGGATGGGCGCGCGGAAGACCGTGCCGTCCAGAATGCCCCGGATCGTGCCGTTGGGACTAGGCCACTCCTTCTTGAGGCCATACTCCGTCACGCGATCCTGGTTCGGGGTGATCGTCGCGCACTTCACGGCGACGCCATACTCGGCGGTCGCTTTCGCCGCGTCGAACGTCACCCGATCGTCCGTCTCATCGCGGTGTTTGATGCCCAGATCGAAGTAGAGCGTCTGCATATCCAGGTACGGCGTCAGCAGCTCATCCTTGATCATCTGCCAGATGATGCGCGTCATCTCGTCGCCGTCCATTTCGACCAGTGGCGTTTTGACGTGTATTTTTTCCATGATTTTGTTCTCTCCTGTTTAAGTTTTTATTTTAAGAAAGGGTACACATAGCTAAACAAATCACGATTAGTATAATCGCAATTAGTATAATCACGATTTGTTTATTCACTCAACGTTGAATTCCCCGCGCTCATCGCACGCCGGCTGTACTGCACCAGGCGTAACTTCACCTCGAGGAACATCAGCCAGCGTGATGAGCCTTTCACGATTCTGGGCATAAGTGGCTTCCCATAGCATATCTTCAGCGCGAATTTGTGTTTGTGCTTGAGTCGGAACAACGGTCAGTTCGGCACTCTCATACAAAAACTCTGGCGCAAAGTCTGCCCCGTTCGGCCATTCAATCGTCCGACTGGTGAGAAAAACCGCTTTGAATAAACACTTGTCACGCAATGGCTCAAAAACTTCGCCATACAGTTCTGATTCCAAATCTACGATACCTTCAGCGCCATTGTTGAATTGCAACTTCAATTGATAGTCGCCGAGGTATTCAACCGCAGTCACATAAAGAACCATGAATTCCTTCCTGTGCCAATGTCAGTCACGCACCGTGTTCAACAGTCCTCCCGCCAGCAAAATCCTCACCTGCCGCTCCGAGAGGTTCGCTTCCACCGGGATTTCCACACCTTGCGTGCGGTTTTCCACAGAAATAGGGGCTTTTTCCCCAAGCGCAGCCCGAATGTCGGGGATAACCAGTTCGTCGCCGGTTTGAATACGGTCGTAATCCGCCGGATCGACGAACGTGAGCGGCACGATGCCGAAGTTGATAAGGTTGGCGATGTGGATGCGCTCGAAGCTCTTGGCGATGACAACTTTGACGCCCAGGTACATCGGGCACAGCGCGGCGTGCTCGCGGCTGGAGCCTTGCCCGTAGCTCTCCCCGGCGACGATGATGTTGTGGATGCCGGCGTCGCGGTTGGCGGCGGCGCACGCGGCGAAGGTCTCGTCTACCGGCGAGAAGACGTAAGTCGCGTACTTCGGCACGTTGGAACGGTACTTGAGCAGTTGCCCGGCCGGCATAATGTGATCGGTCGTGATCTTGTCGCCGACTTTGATCGTCGCTTGGCCCTTGATCTCGGCGGGCAACGGCGCATTCTTGGGTGGATCGCCGATGTTGGGGCCGCGCGCAATCTCGACCTCGCCGGTGACGTCCGCCGGGAAGATAAACATGCTGTCGTCGATGAAGAACTGTTCCGGCATTTCCACCTGCGGATACGCCAATCCCAAATCACGCGGATCGGTGAATTTGCCGGTAATCACGGCAGCGGCAGCAGTCTCCGGGCTGATGAGATACACCTGCGCGTCCTTCGTCCCGCTGCGGCCTTCGAAGTTGCGGTTGCTGGTGCGCAAGCTTACCGCTGCACTCTGCGGACTCTGGCTGTTGCCGATGCAGAAACCGCACGCGCTCTCCATAATCCGCGCGCCCGCGTCGAGCAGATTGGACAACGAGCCGTCGCGGGAAAGCATCTGCAACACCTGGCGTGATCCCGGCGCGACGGCGAAGCTCACGTCGGGGTGCGCGCGATGTCCCTTGAGGATGCGCGCCACCCGCACCATATCCACGTAGGACGAGTTCGTGCAGGAGCCGATCTCCACCTGGCTGACCGGCATCCCCGCCACCTGGCGCACCGGAATCACGTTGCCGGGGCTGTGTGGTGCGGCAGTCAGCGGATCGATGCTGTTCAAATTGATTTCAACGACCTTGTCATAGGTCGCGTCGGGATCGGGCAGCAGTTCGATCCACTGCGCCTCGCGGCCCTGCGCGGCTAAAAAGCGGCGCGTCTCCGCATCCGAGGGGAAGACCGACGTGGTCACGCCCATCTCCGCGCCCATGTTCGTGATCGTCGCGCGCTCCGGCACGGTCAACGTCGCCACGCCCGGCCCGCCGTACTCGAACATCCAGCCGACGTTGCCCTTGGTGGAGAAAATCTCCAGCATCTTGAGGATCACGTCTTTGGCGCTCACCCAGGGCTGCAATTGCCCCGTCAGCTTGACCAGGCAGACCTGCGGATAGGTGATGTAGAACGGCCCGCCGCCCATCGCTACCGCCACATCGAGGCCTCCCGCGCCCATCGCAATCATACCGACGCCGCCGCCCGTGGGCGTGTGGCTGTCCGCGCCGAGGAGCGTCTTGCCCGGTCGCCCGAAGCGTTCCAGATGCACCTGGTGGCAGATGCCGTTCCCCGCGCGGCTGAAGACGATGCCATACTTCGCCGCGACGGTTTGCAAATAGCGGTGATCGTCGGCGTTCTCGAAGCCCACCTGGATCGTGTTGTGATCCACGTAGCTGACCGACAACTCCGCCTTGACCGCGTCCAGCCCCATCGCCTCGAACTGCAAATACGCCATCGTGCCGGTGGCATCCTGCGTCAAGGTCTGGTCGATGTGAATGGCGACCTCCTGGCCGGGAATTGGTTCCCCGGAGACGAGGTGCGCATCCAAGATTTTCTGAACGATGTTTTTGCCCATAACTCCTCCTTCTGCTATCCAGATAACGGATCAAAATTTATGACAAATATCACTATCTTCTATATCAATTATCATATATAATAAAAATGGAATCTGAAACCCGGCTTAACCGTGGCAAGTAGGATTCACCCGGAGGGCGCGCAAGCGCCCTTCTTTCATTCAATGGTCATATCAAATCCTGACAACTCCTTGAGGATCACGACTACTCGCTACTTTGCAAAGTATAGGATCAAGTCGGTCAAAGTAATTATAGCCTGACTTCTTACGCATGTAGCTGCTTGGGTCCAATTTCTGATACATCAAGAAGGCAATCAAATCTACGGCCTGGATGAAGTAAGAAGTTGCTGAATCTCTAAAATTCGGATCTTCCAATACAGTATTGATTGCCAAATTTCTGTAGCCAGTTCCGTACGAGGATTGATTGGTCACGGGGTTGTAATGACGCATTTTTCTTAACAATTGGGACAGCTTCTTATTATCAGTATTATCAGGGAAAACCATCCCCTTTTCATCTGAATTCATCGGACCGCGAAAATTGTGATGCGCTATCGTGTTTTCAAAACGTTGGATGAGTACCCTCCAGGCCATGTCAAAAACAGGCTCTTTGGGATTTCATGTGGAGCGGCCATATATAGGGGTGTCCATCAAGCGAAGCGCCGATAGCCTTCAAGGTCAAGGTAGAGGCGTTGAAATAGCGTGGTGATCCGCGTAATGCCATAAC
>Ga0129302_1002536_pt1 | contig 12982 bp, 11 predicted proteins | sample BlaSprsedimmetaG_FD_94476 | JGI IMG/M metagenome (GOLD analysis project Ga0129302, IMG submission 94476) | Hot spring sediment bacterial and archeal communities from California, USA to study Microbial Dark Matter (Phase II) - Blank Spring... | ecosystem: Environmental > Aquatic > Thermal springs... | reverse complement strand
TGTTATCATGTCAAAAAGTTTTCGACCGTTATCCAATAGAATCCCGCTTCACTTTGTTCTGCGGGGCAAGCAAGAATTGAAACGACTAATTATATATATCTTGTTATCATGTCAAAAAGTTTTTGACCGTGATCCAATAGAACCCCGCTTCACTTTATTCTGCGGGGCAAGCAAGAATTGTAATGCCTCCATCACTAATCACTCCTTACTGATGACTGTTTTTTACGGATATTCTTTGCAAAATTGCGGATTCTTTTGTTATTTATTCATGATGTTGTGATTAGATTTAAATGGGAAATAAAATGAGAATTACTGTTACCCTATTTTTTTGCTTTGCCCTGATTGCCTGTGGCGGTGGAAGGAAACTAGTTGACCAGGTGACAGATGAACCGGCTGCCCGTCCTTCCGATTCGTCGGTTGGTGTCCTCAAAACGCCGATAACATTCCTGCCGTCTTACCGTGATGCAGGCGGTCCTCATCTGAAAATTGATTCCCTCAATCGGGTTATCGCCCTGGATGCTGCTCTTGTGCAGGAAATCTGGAGTTATTATGAGCAGAAAAAGGATAATGATTCGACTGTCAGCCGCGGCAAAATGACAGTCAGGTATTATGCGTCCCGATTGTCCCCGAATGATTTGCTGATGAATGAAATGAGTCCCGAAAAAGCCCGCGAACAGCCGCATTTCAAAGCGGTATTTGATACGCACAACAACTTAACTGCCCTTGAATACATCGGTGAGCAGGCACTGGCAACACCATCAGCCGCCAATCTGAAGGCTCTTTATGCCAGCTACTGGAATATTATCACCAACAGGCGCATTAATTATGTTGATGAAAATGGAAATCGCCCGGCACCGCGGATTAAGTTTTTTAGCGATGCTGCCAAGCTTGTCCACCGGATTGAATATTTAAACCGGAATCGGGAGGTGGTTGCCGTTGGTAATTATATCTACGGGATCAAAAACCTGATTCTGGAACAGCGTATTGTTTTTCCAGAGGGTGGATTCCTTACTGATTTGCATCCGGATCTGTTTTACCGGCAATATGACCGGGTGGAGTCGGACTGGGTGGTGAAATGCCTCTACGGCAGTGGTAATCAACTGATTGAGCTGATCGTGATGCAGGACAGCGGTCTGATATTCTTTCGATACCGGTTCCAGCACGAGATTTACGGAGGTCAGAGGATTGTAGAAACACATGTCTACGATTCGAATAATATACCGGTTGGTCGTTATGAGCTGTACTTCGATGGCGTCGGTGAGCTGGTCAAGAAAATAATAATATCCGACGACCGTCAGATAAGCAGTTACTCGACGTATGGCGTTGATTTAGAAAAACTGGAAATGGTGATTAACAATTTTGATCAGAACGGTAATCCCATCAGCAGAATTTACAGGGAATTGTGAATAGAAGGGCGATTTTTTGGTCAGTGATTCTGATTGCGGGATTGGTCATCGTCCGCTGTGGCAAGGATGAGGGTGATGACGTTGCCCCGGAAGTAGACATTACAGCGCCGGCTGATAATGCAATAGTCAGCGGTTTATATTCTGTCAAGTGCCGGGCGGTTGACAATCAGAGCGTTGTGGGTGTCAAGATAATTATTGATGGAAATATGATGGATGGGGCAGCGGATTCCAGAGATATTTATAAATATCAATGGAACACCACTGGTCAGCCGGATTTGAGTCGGCATGTGATTTCGGCGCAGGCTTTTGATGCCTCGGATAATATTGGACTTTCTGAAGCGGTGGTTTGTTTTGTAGATAATCGCGGGCTTGCTCCCTTGCCGGTGACCCTTGCAGAGCCTCAGAATGTCGGCAAACATTCCGTCACACTCAGCTGGACGGCGAGTATTGACAAGGATTTTCTGGAATATCGGATATTTCGGAATACGACCGACACATGGAATGGTTCTGAGACCCTGCTTGGTAATCTTGGGAATCCATGGCAGACGGTTTATGTGGATAACGGTATGAATGCCGATTCCAGCTGGGTGACGCCCTGGGGATTGGAGGAGAACCGCTACTATTATTATCGGGTTCAGGTACTGGACACCCTGGGACTCGGCAGCTATAGTAATTCTATAACGGCGTTGACTAAAATGCCGGAAGCGCCCGTTCTGAAAGAAAACTATTTGGCGACCAAATTATCGGCGACCATTTCATGGTATAAGTCTTCAGAAGATGTACAGTACTATCGAATTCATCGCAACCGCACGGCGACGGTCGGCACCAGTTTGGCGGATTCGGTCGCGATTGTAGCTGCTTCACACAGCAGTTACGTGGATACGGGATTGAGTGCTCTGACGGTTTACTACTACCGGGTTTTTGTCGTTGATGACGCCGGTTATTCTGCCGGGAGTAATGTCCTGCAGGTCAGTACGAAGGGGATTGGTACGGTTAACCTTTACCCACCGGTTGGTAAGGACGTACAGAAACATTCCATTTGTCTGAAATGGTCATGCAGCCGGGAAGAGGACCCCTGTGTTTACCATCTCTATCGGTCACAGAATCCGGGTGTATCAGATACAGATGTACGGGTGGTCACCTGTTCACAAGTAAGTGATACGGTCTACACCGATCAGAATCTGGATGAAGGTCAGAGTTACTACTATGCGGTTTACCTTGAGGATAGTCGCAAAGATCGGTCCAGGAGCAATGAAATCGCTGTGAAGACATTGATTCTTCAGCCGATTGAACTATCGGCTTATTCCATTGAGAAATATCGGGTTGTGTTGCGCTGGGAGCCGTATCCTGATACTGATTTTGCCGGATATTATTTGTACCGTTCCCGCTCTGCGGGATTTGATACGAGCAGAGCCGACTTAAAACGAGTGTTTCACAATGCGTCAACGACAACTTATACTGACGAGAACTTAAATCTTGAGACCGATTACTATTACCGGTTTTTTGTTACCGACAGCTACGGCTCAAAGGCGGAGTCTGCGGTCGCGCTGCAGACAAAGGGGGTTGAACGGGTCGAAATCAAAGAGATTATCCCGATCAATGACACCTTTTTTCGGCTTGTTTATACGATGAACCGATCGGATGAAGATTTTCAGTATTATGCGATATACCGGAGTGAAAACAGCAATGTCAGTTTCTCGGACCTGCAGGTAGGTACGGTCTATACCAGGGCTGATACCATTTTCGATGATGCGGTTCCGGCGACCCAGAATGCGGAATACTTTTACCGGGTATACGTTGTTGATAGTCGCAATAACAGTTCCACCGGCAGCAACGTCGTGGGGGACACGTTGAACTCGCCACCGGTGCCGGTGGTGCTGAGTTTTGTTGGTTCTACAACGAGTTCTATTCAGTTGCGCTGGACGCTGGATCAAAACGATGACTTTTCGGTTTATGAGCTGTACCGTAGTACAAAGAGTGAATTTACAAAAAGCTCCCGGGGGGTCAATAAAATCGCTACCATTGCCAATAAAAATACAGTAACCTATACGGAGAGCAATTTGCCCAGCGGAGTGTTCTATTATTATTGCATTTATGTAACGGATGTCGGCGGAAAGTCAACGGCAAGCAATATTGTCAGCGCCTATACGGTACCGTAACATGATGGTCAGGCACCGGTTTAGCACCCTGTTTTTGATGTTTGGACTGCTTTGCGGGATTTTTTGCTGTAGCCCGGATAGTCCGGATGAGACGGTCGTCGCCATGGGGTTTAGCGGCGAACATTATCTGGAAATTGCAAATTCCGCTTCAATCAAGGCGGCTACCGCGGGGGATTTTACAATCGAAATCTGGGCTGGTGGAGATACCAGCCGCGCTGAAGTGGCGCGCACTCTGGTCATGGTCGGTAATAACGATGGCGGGAATGAAATTGCTATCTATCAGGGACCGGAGGACTCCAGCATGGTGGTAGTGTTTATTGACGAACAACTCTTCGGACGGTTTTATGTAACCGGGCTGGACTGGAACGCCGATGAGAAGCACTATCTGTGCCTGTCGCGGGCGGCGAATTTTTTCGCCTTTTATGTGGACGGTCGGCGTTTGAGATCGGTGGAACTTGCAAACACCGATCTGGATATCGGTACGAGCAATCTGCTGATCGGCGGTGATTATGACGGGTTCAACAGCAATCCGGGAAATTACTGGGTGGGTACGATTGATGAGGTGCGATTATGGTCAAAAGCGATTCACTCGGACGAGGTGAGTTTTCATCATCGCAATCCTGACAAACTGACCGAGCATTATTCCGCTGATGGTCTGGTGCCGCTGAAGGGGTTGTGGCGGTTCAACCGGAAATACAGCGGCTTTGTACCTGACGAAAGCGGTAATGACAATCATGCCGTTATCCGGGGCAACAGTGAATCGGTTTACTGGGTAATGAATAAATAATCCTGCGATGTCCAATTGTGTGATTTATCTCAACAATCCAATCGTCGGTCGGTGGTACATTATCGGCGGATTTGAAGAATTAACACACAAACCCCACTACCCTCTCAGTCCGGTGTCCCCTCACCGGACTTTTCTTTTCGGATATGGCGGATGTAGTCAGGTCCGGTTTCGCAGCAACCGCCGACGATTTGAACGCCGGCTTCAAACCAGGATTTGGCGATTGCCGAAAAGATTTGAGGCGTAAAAGCGGGGTCGGTTTGCCAGCCCCGCCGGGGGTCATAATAGCCGGCGTTTGGATAAACCATCAGCGGCAGCGAAATTTTATCAAAATAATCCCGCAGAAAACCGGTGATAATGCTGTGGTGACAGCAGTTGATAGACAGGATCTGGACGCCCATTTTCGTCATGCGATTCAGGGCATCGCTGACTTTTTCGCTATTGAAGAGTTTATCCTTATCGCTGAGGATAAAGCTGACGGCGACCGGCAGACCAGTTTCCAGCGCCGCCTGAGCCGCGGCTTCCGCCTCGGTGATGCTGTTCATTGTTTCGATCAGAATAAAATCAACCCCGCCATCAGCCAGCCAGCCGGCTTTCTCGCGATGTTCGGCAAGAGCGATATCATAAGGCGGTGCCAGGTCCGGGCGGTAGCAGTCTTCCAATGGTGACATGGAACCAGCCAGCCAGATTTTTTTCACGGTTGAATAGCGTGCGATTGCTTTGCGCGCCAGATCCACGGCGTGCAAAGTCGCCCGCCGGGCATCTGCGGCACTTAGCCCGGCTTTGCGAAAAGTGCGCGAATCGGTTCGAAAGGTATTGGTGGTGATGATATCGGCACCGGCTTTGATGTAGTCGGTGTGAATTTCGCAGATGGTCTGTGGGTGTGTCTGAATTGCGGCGGCAGACCAGAGCGGTAGTTCTATATTGATACCGCGATGGTGCAGTTCGGTACCCATGGGACCGTCCAGAACGAGTTTATGTCTACGGACGATATATTCATGAAAATTCATTGCGTTAAAATTTGTTTTAAAAACTGAAAATCAACGACCGAATTCCCGGGCGGCTGCCAGCATCGCCAGATAGTTATCAAATTTAACATATTCCGGAATGCTGTTTCCGGAGCCGACACAATAACCGCCGTTGTTGGCGGCTTCTGCGATGTTTTTCCGTACCTGTTCGCGCACTTCATCGGGAGTACCTCTCGATAAGAGGTCTACGTCCACATGTCCGATCAGGCAAAGGCGGTCGCCATAGCGCTGCTTTACCTCCGTCAGCGCCATCGCCTGCGGTTCGATGGGATGCAGCGCATCCACACCTGAATTGACAATGTCGTCCATGACCTCATAAAGCCGACCGTCAGTGTGATAGATCAGCGGTTTTTCAGAAGCTCTGGCAAGATCGCCGATCTTTTTCAACCATGGGAAAAAATACTGGCGTAGTACCGCCGGTGACAGCATTAATCCAGAAACATAGGCGATGTCGTCACTGTACCAGAGTACATCCACCGCATCACTTTGGGCGAAATACTCAAACATGCTGAGCACCAGATTGCCGATGGTGTCAAAGAGCGCTTCAACCAGTTCGGCATTATCATACAGAGCGAAAGAAAACTCTTCAAAACCCATCAGCTCCCAGACCATGGTGAAGATGTCTCCGTACTGACCGATGACACCCATGCCGTCCGGCAGGTATTGCGTTACCGCTTCAAATTTTGAGTAATCGAAGTCCTCTTTTGTAGGAAAACGGTATTTCTCAAAATCTTCAAAGGAGTTGATCAACCCCTTGCCCTCAGTAGCCCAGTTTCTGGAAACCGAACCGTCGTCATTGACGGTGATATTTTCATGGTCCTGCAGGAATAATTTGTCGGGATTGAAGTCGGCGATGGGTTGGAGTTTGATATAATCGTAACCGGCGGTGTGCCAGAATTCCACGTCATCTTTGAGTGATACAACCGGGCGACCCAAAAAGCGTTTTTTGATAAGCGGGTGAATGCCCAGTTCGGCAATTGGTACGTAGCGGGCTTTTTGACGCTTCAATGTTTGCTTGAACTGTTCGATGTCCGGATTCATAATTTCTCGTGCTAACTTAGTAAATTCCGTTTTGAATGTTCGTAATTTACCGGTTTTTTCAGCCGTTCGGCACTATTATTTTACATATTTCAATTGTAACTTTAACCCGGCATTATGATAGATCGAAGAAAGTATCCTCAAAGAAATATGAATAAGGCAGTGTTTTTAGACCGGGACGGAACCCTTAATGCGGACAGCGCCGGTTATATCAAGTCGGTGGATGAATTTCACCTGTTTGATTTTACGGGAGAGGCACTGGCGATATTAACCCGGCTCGGTTATAAGAATATCGTGATCACAAACCAATCAGCGTTGGGACGGAAAATGTTGACAGTAGACGAGATCGAGGCGATTCATGCAAATTTGAAGCAGGAGCTGCAAAAAGCCGGGGCGGTTCTGGATGACATTTACTACTGTCCGCATTTGCCGGAGGACAATTGCGGTTGCCGGAAACCGAAGACGGCAAATGTGGAAAAGGCGGTCGCGGAGCATAACATTGATATCACCGAATCGTTTTTTATCGGAGATTCAGATAAAGATATCCAGACCGGAGCGGAGATGAGGTTGCGAACGATTTTAGTGCAAACGGGTCTGAAACCTTTATCGCGGGAGCAGATCGCGGCATGGCGACCGCAGCCGGATTTTGTGGCGGTTGATCTTTTAGCGGCAGCCCGTATAATCGAAGACCTGGAAAGAGATCGGAACGTATGAAAATCGTTGTGTTGATGGGCGGCACATCGTCGGAACGGGAAGTATCGCTCTCCAGTGGCAGGAACATTGCTGCGGCGTTGGATCGGAGTGGACATGAGGTCATCCTTCTTGACACGGTCTTGCCGATGGAGCAGCGGCAAAAAGCTCTGCCGGTTACTGAGAATCATGTCCGGAGCGGCGACGTAAATCTGGTGTATCTGCTGACCGATCGGGAAGTTCAGACGGCGGATTTTATCTTTAGTGCGCTGCATGGCGGCAGCGGTGAAAATGGTGTTGTTCAGGGACTTTTACAGACGTTGGGATTCCGGTTTAACGGTTCCAGCGCCGAAGGCTGTGCCATTGCCATGGATAAAGTCATTACGAAGATGATTTTTGAGAAAAATGATATTCCCACGCCGCAATGGATGTACTTTGAGCGGAAAAACGGTTTGGATTATTCCGCAATTGAGACAGCTATTGAGCGGAATTTCAGCTTTCCGCTGGTGATTAAACCCGGTCATGAGGGTTCCACGGTCGGTTTGACCATTGTGGAGAAAAGGGAGCAGATTCAGCCGGCGATTGATGAAGCTCTGAAGTATAACTCGGTTTTTCTGGTGGAAGAATATATTGCCGGTCGGGAATTGACGGTGGCGATTCTTGGCGAGCAGGCACTGCCGATTGTGGAAATCCGACCCCGGCACGGGATTTACGATTACGAATGCAAATACACCAGCGGTATGAGCGAATATAGGGTTCCGGCGGAGCTGGATGCCCGACTGGCAGCGGAAATCCAGGAGCAATCCGTCAGGGCGTTTCATCTATTGCGCTGCGGCGGTTACGGGCGGATGGATTTGCGTCTGAGCAGTGATCATCAGCCCTTTTTTCTGGAGATGAATACCTTACCGGGAATGACGGCGACCAGCCTGGTCCCCAAAGCCGCCAGGGCGGTGGGCTTGAGTTTTGAAGAACTGTTAGAGGAGATAATTCAACTGGGATTGAGAGATCATGAGTAGTACGAACGATGCTAAGGTAGTTTTGGCTTTGAACTACAGCGTTCCCTGCTGGTTTGCAGTTTATACGAAAGCGCGTCATGAGAAAAAGGTCAAAGTGCTCCTGGATGAGAAGCAGATTGAAAACTATCTGCCCCTGATCAAGGAGTACCATCGCTGGACGGATCGGAAACAGCAGGTGGAGGTACCGCTGATCCGCGGTTATATATTTGTTCGGATTGCGGCAAAAAACGCCGTGTATGTGCTCGAGGTGCCCGGGGCGGTCCGGTTTTTGAAGTTTAAAAGCGAGCTGGCACCGATTCCGGATTTCCAGATTGAGGCGCTTAAGAGAGTGATCGAATGCGGCGTTGATTTCCGAGCCCGGAAATATTTGAAAACCGGTCAGTTGGTCAAAGTTGAAGATGGGCCGCTGAAGGGAATCATCGGAAAGATTCAGCGTATTGAGAATGAAAGCCGGTTTGTGATCACGCTGGATGCACCGCAGGCGGCGTACGAGGTGCAGGTTGATCCGAAATATCTCAGACCGTACAAGATGAGAGATAAACATATTGTCAAAGTGTCATTGCCCTTAGGATTGTAAAAAATGGTGACCCGTTTTTATAATACCATGACCCATAAAAAGGAAGTATTTAAACCGATTGTGCCCGGAGCGGTGCGGATGTATACCTGCGGACCGACGGTTTACAACTACGCGCATATCGGAAATTTCCGGGCTTACATTTTTGAAGACCTGCTGCGCCGCTATCTTAAATTCAAGGGCTACGACGTCACCCAGGTGATGAACATTACCGATGTGGACGATAAGATTATCCGGGATGCCAATCGCAGTGAAAAGTCTATTCAGGAGTTCACCAAACCGTACCGGGAGGCGTTTTTTGAGGATTTGGCGACGCTGGGGATCGAACGGGCGGAATATTATCCTGCCGCTACCGAGCATATTGATGAGATGGTGACTCTGATCCAGGCGATTATAGAGCGGGGATATGCCTACCGGACCGAAGACGGCTCGGTCTATTTCCGGGTATCCGGTTTTCCCGGCTACGGCAAACTGGCACATTTGGATATCGGCGAGATGAAGCGGGGCGAGCGGGTTCAGAGTGACGAATACAAGAAAGAGGAAATCCGGGATTTTGCACTTTGGAAAGGCTGGAAAGAAGAGGATGGTCCGGTCTATTGGGAGACGGCGATCGGCAAGGGGCGTCCGGGGTGGCACATTGAATGTTCCGCCATGAGCATGAAATACCTGGGGGAGCATTTTGATATTCATACCGGCGGAGTTGACAATATTTTCCCCCATCATGAGAATGAAATTGCCCAGAGCGAAGCCGCCACGGGTGTGCCGTTTGTCAATTACTGGCTGCACTGCGCACACTTGATGGTGGAAGGCGACAAAATGAGTAAGTCGGCGGGTAATTTTTACCGCCTGCGGGAGTTGCTGGACAGAGGGATTGACGCTAAAGCCATTCGCTATGTGCTGCTGAGTACGCATTACCGGCAAAAGCTGAATTTTACCTTTGAAAAAGTGACTGCGGCTGCCAAAAGTATTACCCGGTTGCGTGATTTTCGGAAGTCGCTGGATCAGCCCTGCCCGCCGGGACTCGTTCAGATTGATCGGATCGTCAGTAAATTCCGCGACGACTTTGAAGCGGCGCTGGATGATGACCTGAACATTTCAGGTGCGCTGGGTGCGCTGTTTTCCTTTGTTCATGAGATTAACAACTACCGCAATATTACACCTCTCACCGCGGCGGACAGCGAAGCCGTCCGGAATTTTTTAGAGCGGGTGGATTCAATTTTGAATGTCTTGGAGAAATCGGAAGATCGGCTGAATCCCGAAGAAGAGGAACTAATCGCTGCCCGTATACACGCCAGGAAAGAGCGCAACTGGGCAGAGGCTGACCGGATTCGGGATTTGCTGTTGGAGAGAGGGATTATTCTGGAGGATACACCGCAGGGAACCTACTGGAAGCGGAAGATCAAAATCTAAGCAGTTATAAATCGTAGGCGGCGAATATTTCTGCGGGCGTTACCGTGGCGGTACCGACTTTTCCCACCACCACACCGGAAGCCAGATTGGCGGCTTTGGCGGCGGTGAACCAGTCGTTGGAGATGATTAAAGCGACAAGAAAAGTAGCAATGAAGGTGTCGCCGGCACCGCTGACATCAAACACTTCGCGGGCTTTGGTGGGGACCAGCATACTCTTTTGTTGATTATCCAAAACAAACACACCCTGTTCCCCCAGGGTAATGACCAGACCATTGAGATTGATATCGGCTACCAATTTTTTGCTGTAATACTCAATTTCATCGTCGGTCAAATCGGGCTGGCGAATGGCGTTGGCAAACTCTTTGCGATTTGGTTTCAGGGCGGTGGCGCCACGATATTTCGAGAAATCGTTGCTTTTCGGGTCAACTATCAGTGGTTTCCGCTGAAAATGCCGGATAATATCGGATGTAAAAGAAAGCGTCAGCAAGCCCTTATTATAATCGGAGATAATGACCCCATCGTAGCGGTCGGAATTACGTGAAATCATTCGAAAAAGAGCGCCGGTTTCAGATTCAACCAAGGGTGTACAATTTTCTTCGTCAATCCGCAGGAGTTGCTGATGCTGGGCGATGATTCTAGATTTTAGGGTGGTATTACGTTGAGCGCTGGTCTGCAGGAGTGGTTCGATAGCTGCTTTTTGGCACAGTTCGGCAATCGTTTTCTCGAATCCGTCGTCACCGCAGGAACCGGCGAGGGTCACCCTGGTTCCGAGACCAGCCAGATTGGCGGCAACGTTTCCGGCGCCACCCAGGCGGTATTCCTTTTTGGTAATTTGAATGACCGGTACCGGGGCTTCCGGTGAGATGCGATTCACCGAACCCCAGATATAGTTGTCGATGATAAGGTCGCCGACGACAAGAATATGCAAAGATGATAGTTGCATAAACAGCTCTCGCAATTCTTTTTTTGAAATATCGGTATAGGGTGACATGGGCATTCTCAATTAATTTGGAAATAAGCTTTGTACCAGTCAATGAAGCGTTTGATACCTGTGGCGATATCGGTGGTGGGCTGGAAGCCGAGTACGGCACGAGCATGTTCAATGTCGGCAAATGTTTCGGGCACATCGCCGGGCTGAATCGGCAGGTAGTTGATGATTGCCTTTTTCCCGAGATAGTGTTCGATAAGTCGGATGAAATCCATCAGATTTTCACTGCGGTGATTGCCGAGATTGAATATTTCATATTGCGAAATGGTCTCGAGGGCGGCGATGATACCGTTGACAATGTCATCAATGTAGGTGAAATCCCGGCGCATATTGCCTTTGTTGTAAACATCAATCGCCTTACCGGTGGTGATTTTTTGAGTAAAAAGGAAAAGTGCCATATCGGGTCGTCCAAAGGGACCATAGACGGTAAAAAAGCGTAAGCCTGTAGTTGGCAAACGGTACAGGTGGGAGTAGGTGTGGGCGATTAGTTCGTTGGCTTTTTTAGTGGCGGCGTACAGTGAAATCGGGTGATCAACATTGTCTTTGACCGAAAAAGGCAGTTTTCGATTGTTGCCATAGACACTGGAGCTGGAGGCGTAGACGAAATTGCGGACCTGAAAGCGTTTTGCCAGCTCGATAATATTCAGAAAGCCTTCGAGATTGGATTTCTGATAGGCAAAGGGGTTAGTCAGCGAGTAGCGTACACCGGCTTGAGCCGCCAGATGGCACACCTTCTCAATGGGATGGTTTTTAAATACTTTTTCCAGGGCACTGAAATTGCATAGATCGTTTCGATAAAAGGTAAAGTTCTCGAATTTTTCCAGTAGCTTCAGACGGGCTTCTTTCAGAGAGGGGTCATAGTAATCGTTGACATTATCATATCCGATGACGGCAAAGCCGTTCTCAAGCAGTTTTCGGGACAGATGAAATCCGATAAATCCTGCTGCACCACTGACCAATATTGACATAATTAATCCTGTTAAAATTAAACCTGGGATAAACTTATGCAATTCAGGTTATAAATAAAAATCAGTTTTTATAAAAAATTTTTTATTGAATTCCCGAAAAAATGTATTAAATTTCGAGGCTTTTTCAATTTCCGAGTTCACCGCGAATATTTGGATGGTAACGGGAGTATAAAAACAGAGGTTTTGTTCCCGGAAAATTGATGCCACCATAGCTCAGCTGGTAGAGCGGCTGATTTGTAATCAGCGGGTCGCGGGTTCGATCCCTGCTGGTGGCTCAACGAATTGGAAGTGGTATTTGAAATGGAGATTTGACGATTACCAATGCCCGGGGTCAGGGGATTTTTGGGAGAGAGTATGTGCTTTCGCTAGGTCAAATAGTTTTATTTCTTGAACGGTACTACATAAATAAATCAAATAGAATTATGAAGGGTCGGTGGCCGAGTGGTTAATGGCAGCAGACTGTAAATCTGCCGGCGCAATGCCTACGGTGGTTCGAATCCATCCCGGCCCACTCCTTATTGCGGGTGTAGCTTAGTGGTAAAGCTCCGGCCTTCCAAGCCGGTGACGAGGGTTCGATCCCCTTCACCCGCTCATGTTTGATCAAAGATTTCGGTGGGTTCGGTAGAGCGTCCCGAAGGTATCGGGAAGGTCATAGTCAGGTGATCGGGATTTTTGAAAAAAGCCCACGTAGCTCAGTAGGTAGAGCGCATCCTTGGTAAGGATGAGGTCACCAGTTCAACCCTGGTCGTGGGCTCTCAGTTGGGAATCGTTAAATCAATGATATTTAGAACTTGAATAAAAACTAAAGGAGATTCCATGGCAAAGGAACAATTTAAGCGTACGAAGCCCCATGTCAATGTGGGCACGATTGGTCATGTAGATCATGGGAAGACGACATTAACCGCGGCGATGACTCTGATC
>Ga0129302_1002533_pt1 | contig 12988 bp, 10 predicted proteins | sample BlaSprsedimmetaG_FD_94476 | JGI IMG/M metagenome (GOLD analysis project Ga0129302, IMG submission 94476) | Hot spring sediment bacterial and archeal communities from California, USA to study Microbial Dark Matter (Phase II) - Blank Spring... | ecosystem: Environmental > Aquatic > Thermal springs... | reverse complement strand
GAGCGCATATAATAGATGGATAATTCGATATTTTCAAAAAAAGGAGCACGTCATGAAAAAGATGCTTGTGATCGTCACTTTGCTGGTGATGGTCGGATCACTGCTGATCTCCTGCGGAGGGGACTCCTCGTCGGAAGGTCAATCGGAAAGAATGCGTTTCGTCACCATCGGTACCGGAGGCCTGACCGGGGTCTACTACCCCGCCGGCGGGGCCATTTCCAAAACCGTTAACGCCAAGCAGAGCGAGTACAACCTGAAGGCGACGGTCGAGTCGACCGGTGGTTCGGTATTCAATATAAACGCGGTGATGTCCGGCGATCTGGAGTTCGGTATCGCCCAGTCGGACCGCCAGTTCCAGGCCTACACCGGAGAGGCCGAATGGGAGGGAAACCCCCAGGAGAACCTTCGGGCGGTCTGCGCCCTGCACCCCGAGTCGATCACCCTGGTGGCGGCGGCTGACGCGGGTATCGACAGCATCGAAGACCTAAGGGGCAAAAAGGTAAACATCGGCGATCCCGGATCGGGTAACCGAGGCAACGCCATCGACGCCCTGGCTACCGCCGGACTCGACTGGGAGACCGACATCCAGGCCGAGCAGATCAAGGCCGCCGAGTCGGCGAAGCTCCTCCAGGACGGACGGATCGACGCCTACTTCTACACCGTAGGCCATCCCAACGGTTCGGTCATGGAGGCCACCGCGGGAACACGTCCGGTCAAGTTCATCCCCATAGTGAACGTGGACGAGCTGATCGAAGAGTTCCCCTTCTACGCCAAATCCTACATTCCCCAGAAACTCTACCCCAAGGCGGCCAACGACTCGGATACCCCCACCTACGGAGTCAAAGCGACCCTGGTCACCTCCGCCGAGGTTCCGGAGGAAATCGTCTACATCGTGACCAAAGAGGTCTTTGAGAACCTGGAGGACTTCAAGCAGCTGCACCCCTCCTTCGAGGTTCTCTCCCGGGAGAACATGCTCGAGGGCAACAGCGCGCCCTATCACGACGGCGCCCTGAAGTATTTTCGAGAAGTCGGTTTGATGGACTAAAAAAGGAGAAGACCGTGTCAGAGGAGTTGGAGATCAACGAAGGAAGCCGAGAAGCGCTGAAGATTGCCGAAGAAGCTGAGTTCGGAATACGCCATATAGAGGGCAAGCTGGCATTTCTCATCCCGGTCATCGCCGCGGCGTGGTCGATTTTCCAGCTCTCTCTGGCCACCGTTTTTATTCTCGATTCGGTGGTCATCCGTGCGGTCCACCTCGCTTTCGCCATCAGCCTGGTATACCTCAGCCGCCCCCTGTTCAAAAAACCGAAAAAGGGGCGGCTCGGGGCCTATCTCTCCGCCCAGGACCGAATCACCACGCTGGACATTGTCCTGGCTCTGGTCGCCGCGGTGGCGGCGCTCTACGTGGTGATCGACTACCAAGGCTTGAGCACCCGCCCCGGCTCGCTGATCCCCCGGGACATCGTCGTTGGTTTGGTCCTGGTCGTATTTGTCTTGGAGGCCGCAAGACGAGCCCTGGGGCCGGTACTCCCCATTGTGGCCGGAGTGTTCATCGCCTACAGCTTTCTCGGCCCCTATATGCCCGGAGTGATCGCCTTCAAGGGGGTCTCCCTGGGCAGGTTCATCAACCAGATCACCATTAGCACCCAGGGAATCTACGGGATTCCCCTGGACGTGTCGGCAACAATCGTCTTTCTCTTTGTACTGTTCGGATCGATGCTAGATCAAGCCGGCGCGGGGCGCTACTTCGTCCAGCTGGCCTTCAGCCTGATGGGGCGTTTCAAGGGAGGACCGGCCAAGGCGGCGGTACTGGCCAGCGGGCTCACCGGTATGGTCTCCGGCTCCAGTATCGCCAACGTGGTCACCACCGGTACTTTCACCATTCCGATGATGAAAAAGGTCGGCTACCCCGCCCACAAGGCCGGTGCGGTGGAGGTGGCCTGCAGCACCAACGGTCAGCTGATGCCCCCGGTGATGGGGGCGGCGGCCTTTATCATCGCCGAGTACGCCAACGTGGAGTATCTGGCGGTGGTCAAGGCGGCATTTATCCCCGCGGTGGTCTCCTACATCGCGCTGATGTACATCACCCACCTGGAGGCGGGCAAGCTGGGCCTCAAGGGCCTGACCAAAGATCAAATCCCTCCCTTTTGGTCCACCTTCATCGGCGGAGTGTACTACATTATTCCGATACTCTTTCTGATCTACGAGCTGGTGATCATGCGCCGATCCCCGCAGCTGGCGGTCTTCAGGGCCATCACCGCACTGGCGGCGCTGGTAGTAGTGAAAAACTTCATCGAAGCCTACAGCCACGGCAGATCAATGAAGCAGGCGGCTATAGACAGTATCCTTCTTCTCTGGCGCTCCCTGGTAGCCGGCGGGCGGGGAATGATGGGCATCGGCGTGGCCGTGGCGGCGGCGGGGATCATCGTCGGGGTGGTCACCCTCGGTCTGGGGGGCATCATCACCGAGGTGATCGAAGTCTTGTCCGGGGGGAATTTCATCCTGATCCTCTTCATCACCGCCTTCGCCTGCCTGCTGCTCGGAATGGGACTGCCCACTACCGCCAACTACATCGTGATGGCCAGCCTCACCGCCCCGGTGATCGTCACCCTGGGAGCCAAAGCGGGGGTTGTTTTTCCCCTGATCGCCGCCCACCTCTTCGTCTTTTTCTTCGGTATTCTGGCCGACGATACACCACCGGTGGGTCTGGCGGCCTTCGCCGCCTCGGCTATCGCCAAATCCAACCCCATAAAGACCGGAATCCAGGGGTTCACCTACGACATCCGGACCGCTCTGCTGCCCTTTATGTTTATCTTCAACACCGACCTGCTGCTGGTCGACGTCCATGCCGGCTGGAGGATCGCCTGGATCTTTTTCACCACCCTGATCGCGATGTTCGCCTTCGCGGCGACGACCCAAAACTTCTTCGTCACCAGAAACAGGTGGTACGAGAGCATCCTGTTGCTGCTCACCACCTTCATCCTGCTGCGCCCCTACTACACCACCAATTTTCTGGGGATAGACGAGAGCTACCGTTATGTGGTATCGATCTTCGCCCTTTTCGTCTATGGCGGGGTTTTCATGCTGCAGAACGGAAGAAAGCGGAGGGTACCGCAGCCGGCGGCCTGATTTCACGGGCCGCCCGACCACGACCCGCCGGACGGGCTAGGCCGACTCCTTCTTCACGGAAGAGTCGGCTTTTTTGAAGACCAATCCGGCTTCATCGGCGGAGACCGCCACCAAGTCGCCCTCCTTAATCTCCGCTTCCAGGATCATGTTGGCCAATCGGTTCTGTACCAGATTCTGCACCGTCCTCTTGATCGGTCGGGCCCCGAAGGCCGGATCGAAACCGACCTTGGCGATGTATTTCACCGCGGACTCATCGAAGCTCAGCTCGATTTTACGAGAGGAAAGACGCGCCTTGAGCCGTGCTATCTGTATTAGTACGATGTCGTGGATCTGATTTTCGCCCAAACGACGGAAGGTGATGATTTCGTCGATCCGGTTGAGAAACTCCGGCTTGAAGGTCTGCTTCATCAGACGCTCCACCTGCTCTTTCACATCCTCCAATTTTTCGGCCTGCAGGATCAGATCGCTGCCCAGGTTGCTGGTCATAATCACGATGGTATTTCTGAAATCCACCACTCGACCCTGCCCGTCGGTCAGTCGTCCGTCGTCGAGCAGCTGCAGCAGGACGTTGAACACGTCGGGGTGGGCCTTTTCTATCTCGTCGAAGAGCACAACGGAATATGGCCGTCGTCGCACCGCCTCGGTGAGCTGCCCCCCCTCGTCGTAGCCGACGTAGCCCGGGGGCGCACCGATGAGCCGGGAAACCGAATGCTTCTCCATATACTCGGACATATCTATCCGCTTCAGGGAGCGCTCGTCGTCGAAGAGAAAGTCCGCCAGGGTCTTGGCCAGCTCGGTCTTCCCCACACCGGTGGGACCGATGAAGATAAAGGTTCCCAAGGGCTTGTTCTCGTCGCTGAGGCCCGTCTTGTTGCGCCGAATGGCGTCGGAGACCGCCCGTATCGCTTCGTCCTGTCCTACCACCCTCTGTGAGAGGGTCTCTTCGAGCTTCAGGTACTTGGTCATCTCTCCGGTCAACATTTTTGTGACCGGTATCCCGGTCCAGGAGCTGACCACCTGGGCGATATCCTCCTCGGAGACCTCCTCGCGCAGCAGAGAGGATTTTTCCTGAAGTTTTTCCAACTCACCTCCCTTCTCTTCAATTTTGCGCCGTGTCTCGGGGATCAGGCCGTGCTTGATTTCCGCCGCCTTGTTCAAGTTTCCCTCCCGCTCGTACCGGGCTTCGTCGCGGCTGTACTGATCCAGATCGGCCTTCAATTTACGTATCTCGTCGATGATCTTCTTCTCGTTCTGCCACTGCAGGTACATGGCGTCCCGCTTGGACTTCAGATCACCGAGGATCTTCTCCAGTTTTTTGAGCCTGTCTCGGGAAGCCTCGTCCTCCTCTCGATTGAGGGCCTGACGCTCTATGTTCAGCTGCAGGATCCGCCGGTCGATCTTGTCCAGTTCGATTGGCTGACTTTCGATCTCCATCTTCAAGCGACTGGCCGCCTCGTCCACCAGGTCGATAGCCTTATCCGGCAGAAAGCGGCTGGTGATGTAGCGATCCGAGAGGCTCGCCGCCGCCAGCAGCGCTTCGTCCTTGATCCGCACGCCGTGGTGTACTTCGTAGCGCTCCTTGATCCCCCGCAAAATGGCGATGGTGTTCTCCACCGAAGGCTCGCTGGTGTATACCGGCTGAAAGCGCCGCTCCAGTGCCGGGTCTTTTTCGATGTGCTTGCGAAACTCGTCTAGGGTGGTAGCGCCGATGGCACGCAGCTCGCCCCGAGCCAGCGCCGGCTTGAGCAAGTTCGAGGCGTCCATTGCCCCCTCGGCGGCTCCGGCACCGACCAGGGTGTGCAACTCGTCGATAAACAGAATGATTCTCCCGTCGGACTGCGATATTTCGTGGATCACCGCCTTGAGCCGCTCCTCGAACTCGCCGCGGAACTTCGCCCCCGCCAGGAGGGCACCCAGGTCGAGGGCCAAGAGTCTTTTGTCCTTCAGACTGTCGGGAACGTCACCCGAGACGATCCGTAGGGCTAGACCTTCGGCGATGGCGGTTTTTCCGACTCCCGGTTCGCCGATCAGCACGGGGTTGTTCTTGGTCCGGCGGCTGAGCACCTGCATCACCCGGCGGATCTCCTCGTCCCGGCCGATCACCGGGTCCATCTTTTCCTTTCGCGCCAGACCGGTCAGATCCTGACAGTACTTATCCAGAGCCTGGTACCTCCCTTCGGGATTCTGGTCGGTGACCCGCTGGTTGCCGCGGATCTCCTTCATCGCCGACATCACCGCGCCGCGATTGACCCCGTGGCGCTTGAGCAGCTCCGACAGACGGCTCTCCTGGCCCAAGATGGCCAGCAGAATATGTTCGGAGCTGATGTAGTCGTCTTTCAGCGAATCGGCTTCGAGTTCCGCCTGCCTCAGGACGTTGGCCAACTCCGGAGAGATGCTCACCTGAGCGGTGCTGCCGTAAACACGGGGCTTCTCTTTCAGGACCTTCTCTACGTCGGCGCTGAGAGCTTCCCGATTCACCCCGATCCTGTCCAGGAGAGGAGGAATCACTCCGTCATCCTGATTCAGCAGCACCATCATATAGTGCTCGACGTCGACGTTGCCATGGTTGTACTTGGTCACCAAGCTGTCGGACTCCTGCAGAGCTTCCTGTGCCTTGAGTGTCATCTTGTCGTAGCGCATCTATCTTCACCTCGTAATACTGTATGCTTTTGTGTAGAAACCGCCTGATTGGTAGATTTGTTCAGGCATCTTATTTTCTTTTCTTCGGTTTTTCACTACAATACTCTTTGCTTTATAAAATACTGATAGCTATCACACCGGTCAAATAGAATTGAGATAGTACAAACTTTTATCAAGGAGCGAGTATGTCCGAAGAACAGCACGACGATTTGCAAAACGACGAGAGGCTTGTATTGATACACGGTTTCTCCCGAGAGGAGACCATCGCCATTATGCGGGCGGCCAAGGCCGCCGTCGTTGACCCGCAGGGAGTCGCCTTCACCACCAGTACCCCGTCCAACTTGGACTGGAAGCTGCGCGACCTGATCGTCGAGGTTCGAGAGGAACACGAATACATGCGGCAAAATCCGCCGAGAGGACAAGAGTAGCCCATGGATCTGCTTTTTCTGAACATCCTGTTGGCGCTCGTACCTTCACTGATCTTGCTGTGGTACTTTCTCCGCTGGGACCGAGCCAGAAGGGAACCAAAAGGACTTATCTTTTTCGCCTTCGCCCTCGGCTTTGTCGCGGTGATTCCGGCGGCGCTGTTAGAAATTCTCATCGACCCCCTCGCGGCGAATTACCCGCCGGTGCTAAGGCTCTTTTTCCGGGCCTTTATCGTGGCGGGTCTGGTGGAAGAGGGGACCAAGCTCTTTGTAGTACGGCGGTTCATCATCGACAAACCCGCCTTCGACGAGATCATGGACGGTATCGTATACACGGTTTCGGCCAGCCTGGGCTTCGCTTTTTTCGAAAACCTCTTCTACAGTACCGGCGAACCGGCCACCTTGATCATTCGGGGACTGACCGCCGTACCGCTGCACGCCTTGGCTTCGGGGATCATGGGCTACTTTCTGGGTCTGTCAAAGTTCGAACGCCCTGGAGCCTGGAAGAGCGGATTGGCCTTGGCGGTGTTCATCCACGGACTCTACGACTTCTTGCTATTTCTCGGCGGCGCTTTTGCCTTTTTCGTCTTTCCCCTTATGCTCTGGTCGCTCCGCGGCTTGTCGATTTATCAAACCCGTGCGGTGAGGGCGGACCGAAAGGCCGGGCGGTCCTAAGGCGCCGACCATTCATCTCTTTGAGCGCAGCTCGTGGGAGCTGCTCTTTTTGGCCCGTATTACTTGACAAAAAAGGAATTATTGTGCATTGTCCTTTTGATTGCCACGACACGGCATCAGAAAAAGATAGTTTGGGGGCGTAGCGAAGCTGGTTATCGCGCCGGCCTGTCAAGCCGGAGATCGCGGGTTCAATCCCCGTCGCTCCCGTATCAGCAATTCTCAATTTGGAAGTCTAGCGACTTTCAAATTGAGAATTGCTTTTCCCGTATTATTTTTTTACGCCGATTCATAGCAGAAAAAAGCACAAGGTCCGCTCACGGTCCGCCGGCACCACAATATAAACTTGCACTCTCGCTCAGCTCTTATTATAATTAATAAAGATGCTATCTATTTACCTCACAAGATTTTCTTTTCAAAAACTTCGGATTCAAATTTCATATAGTTATACAAGGAGAACGCTATGAGCGACAGGACAGCCAGCAAAGAAATTCCGAGAATTATGATGATATCCACTCACGGTTATGTGGCCGCCGACCCACCCCTAGGCGCCCCGGATACGGGGGGACAGGTAGTATATGTCATCGAGCTGTCAAAAAAGATGGGCCAGTTCGGATACGCGGTAGACATCTGGACAGAAAATTCGAGGATCAACCGGAAATCGAAGAGGTCAACGAAAACGTCCGTATAATCCGCATGCCCTGTGGCGGACGGGACTTCATTCCTAAAGAGTACCTCTATGAGAAGATCCCCGTGTGGGTCAAAAACGCCCTCGGCTATATCAAGAAGCACAAGCTCAGCTACAGCTTCGTCAACAGCCACTACTGGGACGCCGGCTTGGCCGGCCACATGCTCAGCGAGAAGTTGGACATCCCCCACGTCCACACCCCCCATTCGATCGGTACGTGGAAAAAAGAACAGATGCTGACCGACTATCCCGACAACCAAGAGTCCTTCGAGGAGAAGTACAACTTCTCCAACCGAATCAAGTACGAAACCATGATCTACCGTTCCTGCGATCTGCTGATCGCCACCACCCCGATCCAGGTCGACAAGATATCCACCGATTACGACGTGCCGACTCGAAGGATCAGGATGATCCCCCCGGGCTACGATGACAACCGTTTCTTCCCCGTGGGAAGATCTTCTCAGCAAACCCTCAAAGCGCAGCTCGGTTTCGAAGGGTCGACGGTCTTCGCCGTATCCCGTTTGGCGCACAACAAGGGATTGGATCTTCTGATCGACGCCTTCAGTCTGGTGGCCGAGAGGATCCCCAAAGCCCAGCTGGTCCTGGCAATCGGACACGAGGAGCGCAGTGAGACGGAAGAAGAGATCTTCCAGAATCTCCAAGAGATGGTACGGAAAAACAAGCTGCAAAAGAAGGTCAAATTCATCGGCTTCATCCCCGACGAGGAGCTGCCCGACTACTACCGCGCGGCGGACCTCTTCGTCCTCTCCAGCCGCTACGAGCCCTTCGGCATGACCGCGGTAGAAGCGATGGCCAGCGGTACGCCCTGCGTAGTAACCATCCACGGCGGCCTGTGCCGAGTACTGGAGTACGGAATCCACGCCCTTTTCGCTGATACCTTCGATCGGGAGGAGCTCGGTATCAGCATGTACAAAGCGCTCAAGTACCGCTCCCTGAACCAGAGAATGGGTGAAAAGGGGGCTCAGAGGGCCCGCGCCCGCTTCACCTGGACCGGTATAGCACAGAAGCTGCTCAACGACGTGGAGAATCTCACCGATGCGGAGCATCTGACCGAGGTACGGGCGAAGGAGCAGCTCTAAGCGATGGAAACACCTACAAACCCTCTCCGAGAAATCAAGGTCTTCTCCTCCGATCTGGACGGCACCCTGGTGGGCAAGCCCGACGCCACCCTGGCCTTCCGCCGAACCTGGGAGAAGCTCCGGGATCGGAAAAAAGCACCCATTCTGGTCTACAACTCCGGTCGGCTGCTGCCCCACACCCTGGAGCTGCTCAAAGTCAGCTCACTTCCGGACCCGGACTATCTGATCTGCGGCGTCGGTACGGTGATCTACGACTTCCGCAATCGTGAATACATCAAGGTCTTCTCCGACGCGCTCAACGCCGGGTGGGACCGTGAAAAGGTCCAGCAGGTGATGCGCTCCTTTCCCGATATCGAAGAACAGCCGATCAAATACCAGAATCGCTTCAAATCGAGCTGGTACATCCACGACGCCCCGAAGGAGAAGATCCAGGAGATAGAGCAGGTCCTCGAACGGGAGGGCTTGAAGGTGAACCTCATCTACTCTTCGAGCCGCGATCTTGATGTACTGCCCCAGTACGCCAACAAGGGCAACGCCCTCAAGTGGCTCCTGGACTGGCTCGAAATTCCCGCCCGGCAGTGCCTGGTCGCCGGCGACACGGGAAACGACAACTCGATGTTTCAGCTCGAAGGTGTCAACGGCATTATTGTAGAAAACGCCCAGCCCGAGCTCTTTCTCGAGACCATCGCCCAGCCCACCTATACCGCAACCCTGCCCTTCGCCGACGGGGTGTTGGAGGGCCTGCAGCACTTTGGAGTGGTGGATACCATCGCCGATGTGAGCAGCGAAGAGCTGAGTCACAAGGACTTCGACCCTCAACTGCACAACGTCATCAGGTCTGAATCTTTCAAAGCACTGAGCACCGAGCAGATCGACCTGATCAACGAGGCCTACAACAAGGCGTTGGTGGCGCTGAGAAAAAACATTACCCCCCACGGCTTTTCCGCCTGCAGCCTGACGGACAACACCTTCAAATCCACCGACGAAAACTACCGCAGCATTTGGGCCCGGGACGGGGCGATCACTATCATCCAGTCCCTCTCGGTGGACGACGAAGACGTACGGGAGTGTCAGAAGGCGACCTTGACAACGCTTCTGGAGCACACTTCCCCCCGCGGTCAGGTCCCTAGCAACGTTCGGATCGACTCCAATACCCCGGATTATTCGGGGGTCGGGGAAATCGCCTCCATTGACAGCGGTCTGTGGCTGGTCATCGCCTTCTACCAGTATGTCCGCCAGACCCGGGACTACCAGCTTCTTCGGCAGTGGGCCGGTGAGATCAAGCAGATCATGAACTGGCTGGAAGCCCAGGACAGCAACTACGACTCGCTGCTGGAGATACCCGAAGCCGGCGACTGGATGGACCTCTTCGGACGCAGCTACAACGTACTCTACGACGAGGTCCTGTGGTACTACGCCAACATCACCCACGGAAGGATCGCCGAGCTGTTAGGGGATTTCAACCTGGCCGGCTACCGGCTACGCCTTGCCCAATCCATCAAAGAGACCATCAACCGCAAGTTCTGGCCTTCGATCCACAGCGAACAGGTGCGCATTTTTTCGGAACAGCAGTTCGCTCTCGGGGACACCCACTATCTGTTGGCCGAGATCACCCCCTTCAACTACGACTGGCGCTGTGACGTCTACGGCAACATCCTCGCCGCGCTGTTCAACGTGTTGAATACCGACCGCGCGAAGATGGCCTTCAACTTCATGTGGGGCGTCGGGGCCAACGAACCGGCGCCGGTGGTCAACCTCTACCCTCCCGTGAACTCCGGAGACCCCCACTGGCGGCCTTACTACACCGTCAACCTGCTGAACCTGCCGGACCACTACCACAACGGCGGGGTCTGGCCCTTTATCGGCGCCTACTGGGTCATGTTTATCAGCCGACTGGGCCTTCGAGACTTAGCCCAGCAGGAGCTCTACCGCCTAGCCTTGGTCAACAAACAGGGGATTGAGCGTGACTGGGAGTTCAACGAGTGGGTCCACGGCAAGACCGGCCGCCCCATGGGCAAACGCTACCAGGCATGGTCAGCGGCGGGTTTTATCGGAGCTTATTACAACCTGAAAATCGACATGATGAGCTAAAAAAAAATCGCCCCGCCCGAAGGCGGAGCGATCGTACCTCTTAAATAGGTATACGTTTAAGACTGTACTACGGGAGCCACTTCTCCACGACGTCCATGTTGTCGTTCATCCATTCTCGTGCCGCCGCTTCAGCGTCGCTGCCTTCGGCCACGGTGAGCATCAGGTCAGCCAACTGAGCGTCGGTGAAGTAGAAGTTCTCCAAGAACTGAGCCAACTCGGGCTTGTCCTCGTGGATATTCTTCCGACCGAAGATGTGGATGTTTCCCACACCCCAGACCTGATCCTTGTCCTGCTCGAGGAAACGGAGGTCCCAACGACCGAACATGGTGTGGGGTCTCCAACCGGTCACTACGATAGGGCGCTGCTTCTCATAAGCATCTTTCAGAGCCGCGGCCATGGCGGGTCCGCTGGAGGCCATCAGCTCGACGTCGAGCCCGTACATTTCGATGACTTCCTCGGTAGTCTGCATTACGCCGGCTCCGGCGTCGATACCGGTGATCTTGCCACCAAGCTCGTCGGCGATATCGTTGATCTCAGAGATGGTAGTGATGTCCATATAACCGGGAACAACTAGACCGCTCTGGGTACCTTCGTAGACGTAACCGAGGTCGGTCAGATCGTCGCCGAAGTTCTCGATGTAATTCTTGTGCAGCACCGGCAGCCAGCTCTCCATGTAGGCATCCATGTCGCCCTGAGCCACTGAGGCGTAGGCGGGCGCCACGTCGGCGGCGGTGATCTCAACTTCGTAGCCCATCTGGTCTTCCAGTACTACCTTGGCCAGGTGGGTGTAGGCAACGCCCTCTTCCCAGTTCACGTAGACCAATTTGGCGGTCTTCTGCGCTTCAGCACCTTCCTGTTCTCCTCCGGCAAAAGCCATCGTACTGGCCAGCACCAAAATCAGAGCAATGGATAGCAACTTCTTTAGGTTTCTCATATTTCCTCCTATATAAAAAATTCTTTTTTTATTGGCGGGATACCCCCGGCCATATTTTTATCAAAAAACTATTCTCCCAAGGATCAATCCTTCTGCGAGGCGACACCTAAGGCCTGAGTCACTCGGTCCAGAAAGATCGCCAGTATAACGATCGCGATTCCGCTTTCAAAACCGAGGTCGATCCGCAGCTGGGTGATACCCTTGAGCACCTGGTTTCCCAAGCCTCCGGCGCCGATCATACCGGCGATAACCACCATCGACAGAGCCAACATGATAGTCTGGTTGATCCCCGCCATGATAGTCGGCATGGCCACGGGAATCTCCGCCTTGAGCAGCATCTGCCTGGCCGTAGCCCCGAAGGATATGGATGCCTCCTTGATCTCCTTGGGGACCTGACGGATACCAAGGTTGGTCAGGCGTACCGCCGGGGGCATGGAGAAAATCAGCGTCGCCACGACACCGGGCACCGCGCCGAGCCGAAAAAACAGCACCGCCGGAATCAGATAGACAAAAGCCGGCAGGGTCTGCATAAAGTCCAGAATCGGTCGCACAATTGCCTCTACAGTGTCTTTCTTGGAGGCCCAGATACCAATAGGTACGGCGATCAACACCGCGATAAAGACCGAAGTGATCACCAAGGCCAGGGTCTGCATGGTCGCCTGCCACAGATTCATGGCGTAAATCAGGAAAAAGCCGACCAGGGTGAAGATTCCCACTCCCTTCTTGGCGATCCACCAAGCTATACCGCCGAAAAGCGCGATCATGATAAAGGCGTGGGGAATCATCAGCAGGTTGTAGAAGCCGGTCAGTAGGGCGTCGATGACGTCGGCGATCACGTCGAACACGAAATCGAGGTTGGTGGTGAGCCAGTCGATGACTCTCTCAAAAACCCCTCCTATATCAAAAATCTTATGTAATTCTGCACTACTCATTCTTTAATTCCTCCCTTTATTCCGAATCGTTTTGGTGAATGCTCTCTTCCATCTCGGAGAAGTGCATCGGAGATTCGACATCATCCGCGTCTTCGCTGACTTCGTTGATTATCGCCGCTCTATCCACAATTCCTTTGAATTTGTAGTCCTTGTCGATAACCGCGATGGGATACTTGGTCGCCAGCGCCGTCGATAAGAGGTCTGAAATGGGAGTATCTTCGTAGGCGGTATAGATATCTCGAATCAGTATTGATTCGAGATCTTTTTCTTTTTTCTTGTGCAATTTGACCGTATCGTCGATTCGGGCCAGCCCCTTGAGGTAGCGATCCGAATCAACGACAAAGATACTGGATATACCGCTTTTTTCCATAGTCCGG
>Ga0129302_1002531_pt1 | contig 12993 bp, 14 predicted proteins | sample BlaSprsedimmetaG_FD_94476 | JGI IMG/M metagenome (GOLD analysis project Ga0129302, IMG submission 94476) | Hot spring sediment bacterial and archeal communities from California, USA to study Microbial Dark Matter (Phase II) - Blank Spring... | ecosystem: Environmental > Aquatic > Thermal springs... | reverse complement strand
GTACAGCGCCAAACAGATCGACGACGGCGACATCGGCCATATCGATGATGACGACATCCGCGCCTTCGCCGCCGAAGGCTGCGCGCGCTTCGACACCAAAATCGTCGCCATCACCATCCGCGATCCCGACAGCTTCGAGCGGCACCGCTGGGAATCGGCGGCGGCGGATGCAGACGGCAACTTCTTCCGCTCACCCGCCGTCAAACCCGTCACCCTCTGGGATCGCCTCGGCGGCGGCGACACGTGGAACGCCGGCTTCTACTACGGCCTGCTTACCGAGAACTTCACTCCCACCGGTATCGAGAAAGGCATCCTCGTGGGCGACGCGGCGACACGCCTCAAGCAAACGCTCCTCTTCGACCTACCTATCATCGACAGAGCCGAAGTCCAGGCACTAATCAAGGCTGACGTGGCGGGTGGCGGAAAACGGACAGTCAGGTAGAATAAAGATAAATGCTGTGTTTTGTGTCAAAAGGGGGACTTATATGAATACTATCGCGACACATAGAGCAACGCCAGAAAGCGTTCTCTCGTTATTACGAAAATTAACGCCACGCGAGCGTCTACGCGTCATCGCGCAAGTGTTACCCGACCTGGAGCAGGAATTGCCCACGCAACGATCAGACAGTGATTTCTGGGACGGTTTATCCCTCACCGCGTTAGCAAAAAAGCAACAAGTACAACCAGTGACAGATTTCGATACATTGTTGGATGGGTGGCCACCTGAAGAATCTGTCGATGAGTTCATCATAGCGGTACGGCAATGGCGTCGACAAGACCTTGTTGAGGAGTCTCGTCCATGAATGACTTCGTCATTGTTGACACAGACGTTGTATCCTTTCTGCTCAAAGGTGATACCCGCGCCCAAGCCTACCGACCACACTTGCAAAACAAGAGTTTGGCGCTTTCCTTTATGACATTGGCAGAGTTATATCGGTGGGCCTATGAGCGGAAATGGGGACAAGCACGACAAGCATGGTTGGAAGAGCGGCTACGTGCATACGTCATTGTGCCCTTTGACTACGACTTGTGTAAATGTTGGGCTGACATCTGCGTCATCCGGCAACGTCAAGGCAGACCGATTTCAGCCCAGGACGCCTGGATTGCGGCAACCGCACGTCATCATCGCTGTCCATTAGTAACGCACAACCAGGATGATTTCGCCGACATCCCTGACCTGATTGTGATTTCGGAAGCAACCTAATATCTGGGGAACGGTTGTGAACAAAACAGACAAACTCAACCTCATTCGTGAAACAGGCGTGATCGCCATCATGCGGGCGCAAAGCTCGGCGCAACTGATCGCGGCGGCGGATGCGATCAAGGCGGGCGGCGTGCGCGTCATCGAGGTGACGATGACGACGCCCGGCGCGCTGGACGTGATCGCCGAGGCGACGCAGCGTTATGGCGATGCCGTGCTCTTCGGCGCGGGGTCGGTGCTGGATGCCGAGACGGCGCGGGTGGCAATCCTCGCGGGCGCGGGTTTCATCGTGGCCCCCACACTCAACCTCGACGTGATCGCGCTGTGCAACCGCTACAGCATCCCGGTGATGCCCGGCTGCTTCACGCCGACGGAGATGCTCGCCGCGTGGGAGGCCGGGGCCGACATGGTCAAGCTCTTCCCGGCGGAGATCGGCGGGCCGGCGCTCGTCAAGGCCATCCGCGCGCCGCTGCCGCAGTTGGAGATCGTACCGGTGGGCGGCGTGGACCTGAACACGGCGGCGGACTTCATCCGCAACGGCGCGGCGGCGCTCGGCGTGGGCAGCAGCCTGGTCAACCAAAAACTGCTCGATGCGGGTGATATGGCGGAGCTTACCCGCCGGGCAGCAGCGTTCATCGAGGAAGTCCAAACCGGTCGTGGAAAATAAAAGCGAAACAGGCCATTAGGCCGCCTGACAAGTAAAAACGTAAATGAAACCACCTATCAATACTTTCACCGAACGAACCATACAATGGTTGAATGCCTACGAAGAGAACCTGTGGTTTAACCTTGAACGAGTTCCCCAACTCGAACCGGAGATAGGCGAGGCCATCTTGAGTGGATTCCTAGAGCAAGCGTGTCAGTGTCAGCACATTGGGAATATTGAGATTGGGCAATATGGGATCCTGACCATTCCAAAAGAATGGGTCTTACAGCACATCGAACACTTGGCTGAACCACTATTGCAGGCGGAAGATGAATGGCAATATCGTCGCTTGTTTGAAGTGTACTATATTCTCGACAAATCATTGGCTAGGAAACTTGCATTACGAGCCACTAACAACCCTAACCCGGACATCAAGGAAGCGGGGGAAGATTTTTCTAAACAACTAAACCGTGAGACAGCCTAGCTCTATATGAAGCCGACCGCACCTATCGACGATCGGGTTTTGTTGGCGGTTGTGTCGCAAGGATACCTATGCAAACCCGGCACGGCAGCTTATGCTTGCCGTTGAATGGTTAGATGGTTTCAGTAGCCAACACCCAACCATTCAACGACCCAACCACCTATCCTTCAAACCACCGGCTCATCGAATACTCCGGTTCGAACCCCACCAAATCGCGCACCTTGTCGATACTCACCAGCGTCTCCGTGCCCACGAGTGGGCGTTTGAACGGCACATCGAGATAGAACCATTCCACCAACGCCTGCGTAGGAATCCCGGCGGAGTTATGATCATCGTTGACGTAGACCGGGTGGCTGCCCTCGAAGTCGGCGAGCAGGCCCTTCTCGATGCACTGCGCGGAATCGCGGGCGTCAATGCTGGCCCAGAAGTTGCTGTAGCCGAACATCACCCGCGCGTAGGGCAGCTCGCGCAACTGCGGAAAGTTGTCGGGCACTTCGAAGGCGCGTTCGGCGCGCAGTCTGTCGTGCTGCGCGATGATGCCCGCGACGATGACACGGCGCTGCGCCTCCGGCATTTCCAATAACTCCTGGTACTGCTGCCGCGCCGCCGCGCGAAAGGCCGTGACCTGCGCTTCGTTCTCCGGCGTGATCTCGTAGACGCCCGGCAGGCGCAGGAAGAGGCTCGAAATTCCCTCGCGCCGCCAGAAGTACGCGCCGATCTCCTCCATCACCTGCTTGGAGAAGGAATACGGATCGGTCGTGAAGCTCGGATGTTCCTCGTCCATCGGGAAGTAGTGCAGCAGGAAGCGCTTGGTGCCGAAGTTGAAGCCCAGCGCATTGATCGAGCTGGCGCTGATGATGCGCTTGATGCCCGCGTTCGCCGCCGCCTGGTAGACGTTGAACGTCCCCGTGCAGTTGGCGTGGAAGATATCCTCGCTCGCGCCCTTGCTCGGGTTGGGGATCGCCGCCAGATGGACGATGCCCTCCATCCCCTGCACGCAGTCCGTCACGCACGCAAAGTCCACGATATCGCATTGCCGGTACGTTGCGCCCGCGATCGTTATCCCGGCGCTCCGCCCAATCACGGTGACGTCGTGCCCGTGCTCGACCAATCGCGCCACCGCCATCCGTCCCACCGCTCCTGTACCGCCTGTCATGAGAATATGCATTGTATAGCCTCCTGAGAAGATTATGAAAAGTCATTCAACAACGGCCCTCCGCTATGGTATAATTGAAATGAACCTGTATAGTGATTCGAGGTGACCAAATGATCGACGCAAAAGTTTCTGCCAGCCATACGATTGCCAAACGGCTACAACAACTCGCGGAACTCTACCAACGCGGGCAAACCAGTCCGTTGATGGATCGTACGCTACACAAACTGTTAACCCACGAAGCCGATGTGTGTCGCGCCCACCTGGAAGAACTACGCCAGGATATCACCGCGTTTGAGCAACAGTATGGCTTGAACTCAACAGAATTCTATCGCCGCTTCCAAGCCGGACAAACCGATGACCGGATGGATTATGTCGAGTGGGCCTCTCTGGTACAAATGGCTGAAAATCTGCAAGCACGTCTACGCTTATTGACCAAAGAGTAGCATGAATCCTCTTCACACCTACTTCGAAGCAATCAAAGAGCGTCTGCTGAACGATCCATTGATTGCCGACTTCCACATTCTACGCGAACGCATTATGGAGACCGAAGGTCATTTGCGCGCACGATTGACATTGGAAGATGGCAGTATGCTGGAATTTTCCGAATACATACGGCATATTGCTACCGACGAACTACAAACCACTATCTATAGCTATCATTGGGCCGACGCAGAGGGACAACTGCTTAAACGTTGGGACAATACACCTCATTATCCTGATCTACCTGATTTTCCACACCACATCCACGACGGTAAAACGGGCATCGTAATACCAGGAAAGCCTATCAACATTTTCCAAGTGTTGGAGGCTATTGCAGCAAAGCTCTCCCAAAACAAATGATCGACGTCTACAGTCCATTACCCGCCAACCGGCACCCCGGCCCAAGCCACCGGGCTGGCGTACTGCAGGCGGTTGGGGTTCGCCGGGCCGCGAGGCGCGCTGACGCCGGGCAACTCGATCTCCGAGGGTACCTTCAACCCGATCAGGCGATCGAAAACCGTCGAGCCTAACGCAAGTTGCAGTATCGTCCTGGCCCGGGACAAAGATAGCCAGTAGCGCGTGCCAAACGATCCCTGGAAATCGCCGAGCCAGCCCACCGTGTCGATGTCGATGCGATGCACCCAGTCATTGTGATCGATGGTGACGCCGTCTCCGGGGGCAACGTCGATAAGGTTATACAGCTTCAACAGAATATGCGCCCCGGCTTCTGGATACGTCGCGTGCGAGCCGGCGCCCACATACCCCACCGGATGCGTACCGATGCAGGTGAGGTCACGGTGGCCCCACGGCTTGGTCTGGCGCGAGTCGTGATCGGCAAAGGTGACGTAGGCCGGAGGCTCTTGAGGCCGGCCCAGAGCATCCCGCCGGAAAAAGAGCATCATCCCCTCCCAATCGCCTTCGTGATCGTTCATACCGGCAAAGCTCTGGCCCCAGTCATTGTAGCTGTAGAAAAACCAGTATTGCAGGCACAAATAATCGCCGTCGATGACCTGCCGGTAGTAGTAGGTATAGGGCGGCGTCCCCCGAAAACTGGCGCGATAACGCTCGACGGCGTTGGTGTGCGTCTCCGAAGGCAGGATGAGGCGCGGGAGTTCACTCAGAGAAAGGCCCTTTGCGCCGCCTTCAAGCAGTTGCGCGAGCAGACCGTTCCACCAAAACATCTGAGCGGCATCCTTCGTCTTGGGGCTGAACCACGTGTACACCTGGCGCGCCACGTGTTCGGCCAGACTGGTGCGCTGCGCGGCAGACCAACGATAGATCAGTTCCAGCGCGTCACTGCCCCACCCGCCGATCACGTCTTTACCGAAGAGCGGTCCGGCCTCCACCGAGCGCAAAAACACCTCAGTAGATCGCCCGCGCCCGGTCAGATCGCCGGGCGCAACCTGACCGGCAGGCACAATGGGGACATCTTGATCCTTAACGTACAGCGCGCTGTACCGGAGCATATCATCGATCCGCATCGGGTAGAATTCTTCATTTCGGTGAAAGCGCAAGATAGGCGCATATTTCTCATGTAAATCGGTCATGGTGCCTCCTGTTTGACACAACCTTCCGGGAAGCTCAGCACAGCCTTGTAAAAGCAGAAAACGCTCTATCCCAGGGGCCTGGTGCAGAGCATACTCGCGTAGCTTCCCGGAAGGTGAAGGTGAAAACTAGAAATGATCCGCCACCCAGATATACGGCTGCCCCTTCGGGAACAAGACGTTCAGCAGCGGCAGCACGTCCCCGTGCGTTTTGACCTGTGGATCGTTGAGCACATCGCGGGCGGAGCGGTAGCCAATCGCTAACTGCGTCAGCTTGTCCTGCGACAGTTCCAGGCGCAAGCCCTCACGCGCGCCATCTGCCACGGCGATGCTTCCCCGGTTGATGACGAGCGCCAACGTCCCCAAGTCCGTCTGGAACGTCAACGCGCCGGTATAGCCGGCGGAACGCGATAACGCCAGCCGCCGTTCCAGTTCCGGCGCGATCTTCTCGAAGAACGGCTGCTGGTTGAGCAACCGCAGCATCCCGCTACCGTGACGCGGATACACCATCTTCCATTCCGCGCCGAAGCGCTGCACGTACTCCGCAAACGGATGGTCGGGCGGGATGAAAAGTTGCACGTCCTCGCAGCGCTTCTCCACCGCCTGCGCAGCGAAAACGCCAAGGAGTGTCGGGAAGATCGCGTCCTCACGCGCCTCAATCTCGGCGACCTTCACGGCCTTGTCGTAATGATCCCAGATGGCGTAAGCCAACAGCTTGCCGTTGGCATCTTCCCACAATTGCGTGTCCGGCGGCGTGCCGTACCACGTGCCCTTGTGGAATTCGGAGAAATCTTCGATGGTGCGCACCACGCTGCACACGCGCGTGGCGTTGTTGGCGTTGTAGAGATCGAGCACGGCGGGCATGTCCGCGTCGCCGATGGGCCGGGTGTTGTACGTCCCGGCAGCAGTTTCTCCAGCCACCTCTGCGTCGCGGGTCTTGACCTTGCACTCGAACCCCGCCAGCCCCACCGCATAGCCGAACTTGGTGTAGAAGTTCTCGATGCCAAAGAGCATCGAAATATCGTAACCTTCGGTGATCATATAATGGACGGTGTCCTCGTACAGGCGGCGCATGTAACCCTTCTTCCGGTGCGCACGCTCGGTGTACACACCGCCAATGCCTGCCATCCGCACCACAGTTGTACCTATGCGCATCGCATAATCGATGACAATCACATGGCAGACAGATTTCTCCTCACCGTCGATCCACATCTCGCGCGTGTGGTCGCGCCCCTCATCGCGTGTTGTTATTTTCATAGAGAGAACTCCGTTAGTCTGTAGTCAGATAGTCTTTAGTCGGACAGTCATTCCATCCAAGCGCCGCTAATATGTTTATAGTAGTTACGCAGTCAAGGTGGGACGCACTTAGAAACGCTATAAAACGCCTGGACTTGCATACAAAACACGTCATTATAGGTGTAAAGTGCGTCCCACCTGAGCAAACCGCGTAACTACTGTGTTTATTCGCTGATTCACTCATTCACTGATTCACCCATTCGCTCATTCACCGATTCTCGACCGGAACTCCGGCACGCCTTTGATGCCCAGGTTAAGGCGGAAGAGCGCGCCCGCACCGGAGCCTTCGATCTCCTTGCCCTGGATATTAGCCGTGGTGACATAGATGTCGGTGTAGTCCGGGCCGCCGAAGGTGGGGCAGGAGACTTTCTTCGCCGGGAAGGTGATGCGCTGCACCTCCGTCCCGTCGGGCGCATAGCGGACGAGGCAACTGCCGTCCCAGCGCGCCGACCAGACGTAGCCCTCTGCATCCACCGTCATCCCGTCGGGATGGCCTTCACCCGGAACCTGCGGCACGCGGATGAAGTCGCGGCGATTGGCAATCGCGCCGGTGGCCTCGTCGTAGTCGAAGAGGTAGATGACGTGCTTGGTCGTGTCGGTGTAGTACAGGCCCTTGCGGTCGGGCGTGAAGCCCAGGCCGTTGGACACGCCGACGCCGTCCACCACCTCGGTCAGCGTCCCGTCGGGATCGAGACGGTAGAGCCGCCCGGAGCGTTCCGGTGTGGGCATCGTCCCGCAGAAGACGCGCCCGGCAGGATCGGCGATGACGTCGTTGAAGCGCGTGTTCACCTCGGCAGGGATTTCCTCGATGACGGTCTCCGTCTCGCCGTCGCGCCAGAGCGTGACCGTTCCCTTGTCCTGGAACAGCAACAGCGCGCCGTCAGCCTGAATGGTGAACCCGCCGATGGGCCGGCCTTCGTAACATAGCTCGTGATGGCCCGTCACCGGGTCGTAGCGGAACAGCCGCCCGTTGGGGATGTCCACCCAATAAAGCCGCTGCTCATCGGGATGCCACAAAGGCCCCTCCCCCGTGCGGCAGTTATAATCAGCAATCAGTTCTGGTTTCATAATGACACACCTCCCATTGACTTAGTTCTTCTTACGTATTATACTGAGTTTGTGATAAACAGGTGAAAACCCTATTATGGAAGAACAACCACAACTCAACATTGAACGAGTTACAGCCTATTGGCAAACTGAAGCCGATGAGGCATTACAGGTCGCAGCACATTTGGTCGAAGCTGGTGACTACTCCTACGCGCTGTTCTTTGGACATTTAGCCGTGGAGAAAACGCTCAAGGCAATCCATGTTTATCGTAAGCAGCAACACGCTCCACCGATACACAACTTAGTGCGCCTTGCCGAACTTGCCGAGATCGACCTTGACACTGCGCAAACTGAAACACTGGCACGATAACCGCATTCAATATCGAGGCGCGGTATCCCGATCTGAAACGGGCCTTTCGACAACAATGCACAAGCGCGTTCACTGCGCGCCACATGGCGTCTATCAAAAAGGTGCTGACATGGCTGAAATCCCACTTGCCGTAAAAAAGAGCATCCAACAGTTTTTGTCGCTGGTGCAGCAATCCAGGCACATTCAAGCGGCCTATCTGTACGGATCGCATGTTCACGGCACAGCCAATGAGTGGAGCGATATCGATATAGCTATTGTCTCGCCAGATTTCGCAGAAGACCGGTTTGCTGCACGCGTCGCTCTACTGCGCCTGGCCGCCCAAGTAGATACCCGTCTTGAACCCGCCCCTTTTGCACCCACAGATTTTGATCCAGACAACCCTCTAGTCAACGAAATCCAACGCACCGGGATTGCATTGGTATAAAACGTGACTTACCGCTCACGCTTCACGCATCACGTCTCACATATCACATATCACATCAAAAACACACAGCCCGTGCCGGGCGCGTGGCGGCGGTCTGGGCGAGATAGATTTCTTCATCCATAAGCGTCTCCTATTTTCGAAAAGTTCACCTGCCAATGATGATCTGCGTAAAGGAATGTGGCGGAAATGTATAGGTCAGTGTTGACTTATCGGTTGCGACAGTGCGGGTTTTAGGGATGTAGTTATCCTTCTCGGCGTAGGTGTAGGGGGCTTTCAGATCCTCGCTATAGACTTCCTGCACGCTGGCCTCAGATGCGAAATCCCCTGAGCAACTGCTGATGGTGGTTGTGATGGCCTCATCTTTATGGCGGTTAACCACGTTAAGGATCAATGCATGATCGTCTTCAGCGTAGACTGTAGAGACATCCAGGTAAGGAATCCCTTTGTAGAAGTCATCGACATCGAATGTTTCACACCTGACATACGTGTCGAGCGATTTTCCACGACATGCGTTTGAAAACATTTTGAACACATAGAAGAACGGCGTTTTGAAGTGCTTTTCATGCGTTGGATCGTAACCCAGGATGGAGGTCAACAAAGTATAATTCGCCATTTTGACCATATCGGCATGACGGATAAACGCATTGAAAAACTGGGCTACGGCGAGGGTGGTCAACAAACCGCCGCCATGGGGATGAGGCGCCCACTCGTCGAAGGAAAGGTACATAGGCTCAGCCATTCTATAGATTTGTTGTACGGCTCTGGCTTGAGCGGCTGGAATGGATATCTTTTCTTCCAGTACCATGGCCTCTTTTCCCATATATGCATAATAGTCGTCCGAATATTCCCAGTAGCGGTGTAGTGACAGGTAATCGGCAACCCCCCTGAGTTCATTCAGCACTTTCCAATTCCATTCAACCCAATCCATATTCGGTTGGTAATAAGATGAACCATTGGCGATAAATGTAATATGCGGATCGACCCTCCGCATTGCCTTGGCGATTTCTTTGGCGAATTTGCAGTATTCCTCCACAGGTTTATAGGCAATGATCCAGGGTGAGCCATCGACTTCATTTCCCAGGCACCAATATTTTATCCCGTAAGGTTCAGGATGGCCGAATTGCGCCCGCAGATCCGCATAATGCGTGCCTGGCTCGCCATTGCAATACTCCAACCAGGAACATGCATCCTGGATCGTCCCTGTGCCCATATTGAGACAAACGACGTTTTCAGTATGGATTGCTCTGTTTAGCTGAACCCATTCATCTGTACCGACCTGATTGCTCTCGTTAACGCGCCAGGCCAATTCCTTGCGCACCGGCCTTTTGTCTTTAGGCCCGATGCCATCCTGCCAGTTGTAACTCGATGTGAAATTGCCGCCCGGCCAACGCATATTGTCGAGACGAAGTTCTTTCGCGGCCTCAATGTATTCCGTATTGAACCCATCCGCATTGGCAAGCGGCGAGTCTGGATTGTACACAGGGCCGTATAACGTATTGCCGGCCACGCCATCCCTGTTGAAACCAATGGGTTCCATAAAGACCCCGTAGATTTTGGGATCGATATCGTCAATGATACGTTCGACATCGATTTTAATCGTCGCTTCATGAAGTGCCTTTTTCATAATCCTAACCTCCCTTTTTTGACCGCGACCTTCCCGGAAGCTAACCATAGCTCGATCAGGATGTCTTCCAAGCGCCACCGCATATCCAAGTCCAGCTTCCGGGAAGGTTGCTTAATGCCAGGTCAAAATGCCTGCAACAGCTCCAGGAACGCGCGGTCCAGCTTGTGACCGTGCCAATCCTCGTAAGCCACATCCGCCCGGCCCGAATCGACGATGCCAAACGAGCCGCGGAAGTTCCACAGCGCGTAGCCGATGTTGTGCGGCGTGAGGATCTCCAGCACATCGCGGAACCACGCCAGCACGACAGCGTGCGGCGTGTAACTGAACGCTCCCGCTTCGCCGCAGTGCACGCCGGTACTCTGCGCTGCCAGGTCGATCCACGGCTGGTACGCCTGCTCCAACTCGGCGCGGCCCCACGTCTCACCGTAGTGCCACGCGCCGGGCCACTGTGGCATAGGCCAGTCCATCCCATCGACCCAGCTCGCTTTGTAGTGGCTGACGCCCATCGGCTCGTAGGCGCGGCAACTCTGCGCGATGCCGGTATCGGCCAACTCCGGCGCGGGGATGCGCCCGTACCCCATCCCATCGGCGACGATCAACCGGTCGGGATCGACTTCGCGGATGGCGGCCACCGCTGCGCGCACGACGCGCTCGTGATCCTCGCGCGTCATCGGGTAATGCGGCGGGCGGCCCTCGCCGGGATTCGGCGGCTCGTTGACCAAATCGAAGCTCAAATCCGCCGACGTGATGCCGCGATAGCGCGCGGCGAAGGTCTGCCAGTGGAAGCAGAAAGCGTCCAGCGCATCCTGATCCTTCCACAGGTTGAACGGCTCGTCGCGCTCGCGGTTGACCGAGTAACCCGGCGCGCGGTGAAAGTTGAGCGAGACGTGGATGCCGTACTGCTGCCCCAGGCGCACCACGCGATCCACTTTCTCCAACATCGGCTCGTGCAATTTGTACGGATCGTCGTCCTCGATCCAGAGCGTGTAGCACGCCGGGATGCGGGCGAAGTCGAAGCCCCAATCGCGCATCCAGCGGAAATCGTCCTCGCGGAAATTGCCATCGCTTTTGACGGTGAACATTTCCAACAAATTGAAGCCTCGCCAACGGGGTAAAACGGTTTGCGTTGTCATATTTACCTCCTACTTTAACGCTTAAGGCGGATCACAATCCGCCGTCCTCGCAGCGCCGGATTGTGATCCGGCGCAAGCATTTTCGTGATCGTTATCGCAACCAGATTTTAGCCCACTATGGAAAAATGGAAAGAGGCGCCGTTCTAACTTTACTGTAGGATTTTTCGTGCTATAGTTAGAGGCATACCGTTTCCTTATTTCCAGAATACAGGAGAATGATCGTGCGAACCACACGCCGGATGCTTATCACACTTTTATTGCCGCTTTTATTGCTGGTTGGGGTAGGCGCAATGACAGTGGACGCCGACATCGCCCCGGCCTTCATCCAGGTATGGACCGCCGACGGTGACGCCAATGGCGACTGGTTCGCCTACGCGGTGGGGACAGCCGGAGACGTCAATGGCGATGGCTATGCCGACGTCATCGTTGGCGCGCCCAACGATATGTACGAAATCTATCGTGAAGGGGTGGTCTACGTCTATCACGGATCGGCGGGCGGGCTGACCAAGAGCAACTTAGGTGCGGATTGGATTGCCAGCAGTGATCAAAAAGGCGCCAATTTTGGTGCGGCAGTGAGCACCGCGGGCGACGTAAACGGCGATGGATACGACGACGTCATCGTCGGCGCAAAGGACTACCAGAACCCGAGTACCACTCAAGGGACTCATGGAGCCGCCTTCGTCTTCTACGGTTCGCCCACCGGCCTCGCGCTCACGCCGGGCTGGTCGCTGATTGGCGAGCAACAAAACAGCAATCTCGGCGTCGCGGTGAGCACGGCCGGCGACGTGAATAACGACGGTTACGCCGATGTCATTGTCGGCGCTAACCGGTACAGTAACGGGCAGACCTCAGAGGGACTCGTGCAGGTTTTCTTCGGCGCAACGGACGGCTTGACGACCACGCCAGGCTGGACGTTCGAGAGCAACCAGGCTTATACCTTCCTGGGCGAAGCTGTGGCGAGCGCCGGAGATATCAACGGCAATGGGTATGACGACATCATCGTTGGCGCGCCGGGATATAACGGTGCAGGCGCGGCTTACATCTTCTACGGCGCAGCAGACGGCATCAGCACCACGCACACCATACTCTACGGCGCTCAAAGCGGCGCGCGCTTTGGGGCCGCCGTGAGCGGAGCCGGCGACGTGAACGGCGACGGCTACGCCGATATCCTCGTCGGCGCTCCGGTCTACAGTAGCACGTACAGGAGTGAAGGCACAGTCTTCGTCTACCTCGGCTCGCCTTCCGGGGTGATCACGACGCCACAACGGATGCTCGTGGGCGGAAGCGCGTGGGCAAAGTTCGGCGCGGCGGTGGGTTCGGCGGGAGATTTGGACGGCGACGGCTATGCCGAAATCGTCGTCGGCGCGCCAGGATATACGGACGATCAACCGGCTGAGGGCGCAGTCTTCCTCTATCTGGGGACGCCCGCCGGCGTGGGTGCAAACCCCATCTGGCGCAGCGAGGGCAACAAGTCCGAAACGCTGTACGGTCTCTCGGTAGGGACGGCGGGCGACGTCAACGGCGATGGGCACGTGGATTTGATCGTCGGCGCGCCGGACTACAAGACGCAGGGTGAGAACAAGCGCGGCAG
>Ga0129302_1002527_pt1 | contig 13010 bp, 13 predicted proteins | sample BlaSprsedimmetaG_FD_94476 | JGI IMG/M metagenome (GOLD analysis project Ga0129302, IMG submission 94476) | Hot spring sediment bacterial and archeal communities from California, USA to study Microbial Dark Matter (Phase II) - Blank Spring... | ecosystem: Environmental > Aquatic > Thermal springs... | reverse complement strand
TGTCTAGATATTATGCTACGGTTTGAGTGATTTTTAGTATAGCTCCAAATATAGCAAAAGCAAACCAAAGTACAAAAACCCCCGCTATAAGAATCGCAAGCGGCTCAATCCATTTTGTCATATTTCGGAGCGAATAATCCACCTCTCTAATATACTGATGTGCGATTTTTTTGCAGATACTATCGAGGCTCGCCGTTTTTTCTCATACAGAAAGAAGTTGGAGAAAATCAACAGGAAAGAGTTCGTATTCGGGATTAGCCTCCTCTAATGAACTTACAATTTTTTCACCACGAGTAACTCTCACCATAACTTGGTGAATTGTATTTTCATAGACACTATCATCGAGTGATTTTGCCGAGAGGCTCAGGGCTTGTACTACAGAAACTCAAGATGCTATCAGTGCTCAGAGATTAGTTGCAAACATTGCAAGCATATAATTTTTTCTCACTTTTCCAAAAAGCGGAGCCTGTAAAAGAAAATAATCAACATGGAACTTTCAAGAATCTGTATTCTTATACCAAAAAAATATAAGAATAATAAGTGCAAAAAAAAGCATTAAAAGATACCATCTAGCTATTACAAAGTCTGATGTTGCTATAAGCGCAATCGTTGCAAATGGGAGCTCTGTTTCAGAATTTTCAAATAACTGACTCACCGCCGGTATGACGTAAGCCAGTACGATAATGATGGCAAGAAATAAAAATATAAAAATAATGGTCGGGTATGTGAGTGCTGCTTTTATTTTAGAACGAAGATCATGGCTTTTACGAAGATTTTCTGAAAGATGTCATAGTGACTCGGAGAGTTTTCCCATCGTCTCTCCTGATTCAATCATTGCAATTTCTCCCGCCGTGAAGACCTGGGGGATTTTTTTCATAGAACGGCTGAGCGAATCACCGCTTCAAACAAACATTGCAAGTTCGGCGATTTTATTTTTAAAAAATTCATTTTTTAACTTCAGCTGCACAGAATTGAGAGCCTCTGAAATAGTAACTCACCCGTCAAGCATCACAGAGAGATACTCATAAAAATTAAATTTTTCAGTAAGACTGACTCGTTGAAAAAACGATATATCACTAAGAGAAATATTCATAATTATTATCTATGGTATAAAATGAGCGGCACTTGAGCAATAAAATTCCCCTCTACCTCACCAAGAGCATAATTAAAACTCGGAATAAAAAATCTATAATCATAGTCTGATGAGGTAAGAAAGTTCATAAAGTTAAAAAGAGCCTCTTCGCTTGCAGCTATAAAAGAAAGCTGGACCTGTGTACGCTGAAATCATATATCACTTTCTGTTGGTCCTACAAATGATATTTCTCGTATTAGGATTCTATTTCAAGGTATGGTGCGCGTATAATCGTGGAGATACTCAAACACTTCATACTCATGAAACTTCTTGCTAAAGAGAGATATAATATCTACAATTTCATTGTCTGGATTTTGCATAATTGTTCGGATTTCTTGTAACTCTTGAAGTCGAGACTCCTGCTTTTTAAGTTCGATATTTTTAGATGTACGATTTTCTATATCGATGATAAGGTTTTTATACAGAGGAATCAGTATTAAGGTAACAATAAAAAGTCAAAGTATTACCAGAGTATAAGAAAGAAAAACTTTATGTGATTTATGTTTATATTTCATAATTATGGGATTAGTTATAATGCTTTAACAAAATTACTCTTGTGATTCTCTCGCCTCAGGTACTTCGTTCTGTGGTTCTGGGTTTCAAACATTTTCACTTTCTTCTTCGAGAACTTTAGCACTTTGAAACTCGTTTTGATGCTTGAGTCTCAGCGAAATATCATACTCAATTCTATCATGTCATTTAAATGCTTGAACATTCTCAATATGGAAAAGTGCTTCGGGATAGTCTCTGTATTGACTGAGAAATGCTACCACTTTTTCGTATCAAAATCATCTCTGATCATTATCAGACCTCACACTCATACTTAATTTTCATTCATTATAATTGAATCATTTTATCTCTAGACCATACCTGATTGCAGTCATTTTAATATGGCTTACAAAAGTGGGTATACGCGATTCATGGCTCAGTCGTTCAAAAACCGACTTATTTCTTTGATACAATTCATAACTCTCAACGAGTGGATCAGATTCGCGCTCAATTATGGACTGCTGTACTTTTTTAAGATTATCTTCGATTCTTGCGGTCTTAGCAAGCACGAGACGATCATAGATAAATAGTCATCCGGAAAGAATAATACAAAAAAGAAAAAAAGATATCGCCATAATAAACCTACTATGGGCTTTTTTTTCAAGAAGAGAAATAGTATCTGTTGTTGCCATAAAAAAGAATTATAAAGTATTAAGGCTGGAAAATTTTAAGCATAAAAAGAGTAATGGACCATGCAAGCCACATGATCACGAGTCAAATCAGCACATAAATAATGGTTGATTTAGATTTTTTGAGTTGTTCTTCGTCTCCATTTCAAATAAGGATACGAAATCAAGCATAGATGATATAAAGCACCGCTATGATCGATACAAATGATAGGGCATATATCGCTACATCTTGAATATACTGAGAGAGCGTTCTCTTTGTCTCAACTCCATGAATTCAGGTACCGACAAGGTCAATTCATTGCTGAACCCCACACTCATTTCACTGACAATAGCGACTCGTTGTGTTTCATTTATTGATGAGGTTGTTAAAAAAACTTGCAAAACTCTGAGGCATCAATGTGATATATACAAACATGAAAGAAAGAAGGGGGCTACATATGTTTTTTGGCTTCATAGAAAATATTTTGTATAATATATAAAATCCATACAATTATACGACATTGTATCTCAATATACAAATTAATTTTATTGCCATATGTTTATCAATATTTATACTAGAAAAATAACGGTGTCCTATTTATTTTTGTGAGGCTTAAGTTTTGCTCTGTATTATGTATCATGACTTGAACGAGTGCTTAATATGTGGTGAGCCATCCTCCTTTACTCCGTGATACTTTTTCTGATCTATGCTTTGTGGAAATTTTTACGCAGAAGAGAGCAGGTAGATTTTTTTCTTTTTTTTATCAGTTTTCTTTATAGGATCTCTATATTTATAGCTGTCACGATACTCATTATAGGATGATTTAGTGTCTATCATAATGAGATACGCCCGGCATATTTCCCTCTCTATACCCTCTCTAATGGAGAAAAGATACTTAAGTTTCAAACAGTAAGTCATATCGCTTCGCCATCCTTTTATCTTGATATTCGTAATTCTATTGCAGAGGCAAAGAAAGAGAATTTTGTACTCCTATTTGAAGGAGTGAGACCTGGGAGTGAAGAGAATATGGAAGCATTTAATAAAGCACTCGGGATAAACTTCTCTGATACGCTATATGATAATTTTTCTCGACTCTACGGAGTAACTCCTCAAGATAATCTTATGTTTCTCTGACTCTGAGAAACTGCTGACATCAATGTTGATATGGATATAGATACTATCATGGGGCTCTACAGAGAGAAAAAATGAGAAAAACTCCATCAGCAAAAGCAGTGAGAAGTGCTTCAGGTTGATGACGAAATCATACGCTTGCTTGCCAGCCTGCAGCCCCGAGAGCTTCGTGTACTCCAATATATCAATCAATCTATATTGAATTTCTTTATGAAGCAAGAGTATCTGCAATGATTGATGCTTGAACAAAGTGGTGTGGATATATTTTCGGTGATACTTTGAGAGCGAGATAGATATATTGCTGAGTTTATATCTGAAGGTGAGTACGAAAAAATGTTTGCGCTTTATGGAAAACTCCACTTTGAAGGTATACTGAGAGAACTTAAACTACAAGATATGAACTGGAAGATTACAGATATTGCATACAAGCAAGTTATTGAGCGTTCCTCCTCTCAGATACAGGAACAATATATGCAACTACAAAGTACAAACCTACAAAAACAAGAAACACTCCTAAAATATATCCAAATGTCAGACTCAAATTAAAAATAGTATGAAAAATAATCGAACCTACAATCAGTAAAATATATCATCACATAAAAAAATCTTTTACACCTCGACCTCGAAATATATTCCAAAAATACCACATTCCAAGACTAAAAAGTAAGGCACAAAGAATATGTATCCCCAAAGAGATGCATCATCTTAAAAATGCAAGAGAAAGCAAGTGCAATCCTATTCCTTGTTCAGAGTAATACATGACGGTGTACAAAATATTTTCAAAAAAAGAAAATCATACCGCAACAGATACTGAAAATGTGAGAAAATGTGAAAGCGAGAGCGTATAATGGTCTTTATGTACCTGTGTGAGATGTCACATAAACTTTCAAGACTCTTCGAGCAGTGAAACTATGAGATAGTATCATACTAAACTCATAAAAGTTGAAAATATTGTTCCAAATAGCGTGCGAGAATTTGAAAGAAGTATATCTGACAATCAACCAAAACTTGACAAAAAACTAAAAACCATCAGTGTAAATACACTTAATATACTAATCGCCAGAACACTATAGAGCATAAAAAATACTCCTCAAAAAGATCTCTTCAAGAGCGAATTAAAGAAAAAAAAGAGACCATACACCACAAAAATACTTCAAAGAAGCCATACAAGTGTCATCATTATTTCTCACTCAGAGAGATATGAAAAAATATTTTCATACACAAATACCAAAGGTGTTTGTGAGCTGAGAGTTATGGGGAGCGTGATACTAGATCATAATAACATTCAAAACACGATATGGCGTCTTTGTGCGTATTCGTGACTAAAATACTCATAGAGATACAGCCACACTAACAGTGGCATCAAAAGAAATAATCACGTAAAAAAAAATATAAGAAAATTCGTAAGCACTATGTAGGTATTATGTAATAGTATCGTCACTTTTTTTCTCAAACTCAAAAAATATCTCTCTAAAAAGATACTCAACTCAAGGATGATCAAAGGCCTGTACCTCACTGCGAAGGTATTCTTCTTTAAGTGCAAAAACCTGTGAATGCGGAGACTCAATTTTTGCTTCAAGATAGGCAGAAAGTATATCAGCGTATTTTACTTTTTTTCAGATATCTCCGTTAAAAGGTTGCAAAAGATAGGGCTTGAGATACTCCCTGTAGCTCTCATCCATATATTCAAATAAATATTCATCCAACATATGGGATTCGACTTTCTCAAGCAAGTCTGCAAATCACACAACTGCTTTTTTTGTAGGAGAAATAATATCTCCAGTGATCACTTCGGGGACATCGTGATAGAGTGCTCGTAGGAGCATCTCAAGCATATATTCTGGAGTGTTTTTTGTATCAAACATCCCTATTATATAGGTCAGATAACATATCAGCGCAGTGTGACTCATAACAGATATTGGAATTTTTCTACTATATTGATTCCAGCGGAGAGATGAGCTAAGACGGAAGATATGTGAGAGATATGTTTGATATTTTGGAGTATTTCTCAATATGGAGAGTGATGGGAGCTCGCAAGCAATTCGCTCAAGTTCAGATTCCATTTCAGCAATATATATCGCATACATATCAGGAAATATGTGAGCATTTGGAAGCGCCTCAGAGTATCATACATATTTTTTTGCAGCATAAATGATATAATCTTCTCTTGCCTTAGGTTTTCAAAAAATAATATCCTCATAATCACTTCTGAGACTCTCGGGCATATCGTAGTTAAGAAAATACCTATATGCTTTTGAGTACACTGCTTCATACATCTCACTGTTGAGTTTTTTGATCGTATTTTTTGTACCAGAGTTAATATCTGAGAGAATAAACTCAGAGAAACTCGAAAAAATAATCTTCTTCATAATATAGAGCCTATCATACTCAGCCTCTTCTAAGCTCACTAAAAAAAGTGCCGTATGCAGTGTTGCTCACAGGTTATCCATTTGCGTTACGTCAACCACCCTTGGGAAATTATTCCAACGAATCATCGACAAACCTCGAGTTAACATCAGTCTCAGTATATTTCCGGTCATAGATATTTTTTACTTATGATAGTTAAAGTATATCTATCTTCTTCCAAAAAACAACAGAGTTTTCTTGCACTCTGAGTCTTTTTTTATACTATGGTGCTAATTATTTATCTATACTCTATGAAAATCTGAATCGATACTCGGGTAAAAGCCCAGAGTCAGTACTATGAAAACTTTGTGTATGAGCTGATAGAAGAGCTCCTAAACTATAATAGTGAGCATCACTTTGTGGTATACATAGATCGTTCAAGAGAGCTCTTTCAGGCGCTCTCCTCTCATACACTTCCAGCCCATATTACACTCAAGGAAATAGGGGCGAAGACATGATGAGCGCGCTCGTATTTTTCTACGAAGAAGGTATATGAAATTGAGAAGTTTCATATGATGGTATTTTTTGATGCACATAGTATCCCTCACAGATATACCCGCCCGTACATCGTGATACTTGAGAGCCTTAAAGATGTATTTTTCCCAAAGAAGAAATGGCTTGAGCGCAAACTCTTTACTTACAAGCTCAAGGCTTCGATGCGACACTGTTATAAGTGTATATGCCTAGATTCACATTCACCCCTTGAACTCAACGAGCATCTCAATATTTCAGAGGAAAATATTGCTCATATCCCTGGATTTTTTCCAAAACTCGAAACACAAACAGAAAATCTTGAAATAGATGTTCGTCTCAAGCATAACCTCAAAAACCACTATCTTATATATGATTCGTGAAATGAAGTGCATAATAATTTTGAACGCATCCTCAAATCTCTCAAAAAACTCAAAGAAGCAGGGACGCCACTCAATCTTATCATCACTTGTGATGCTACCAGTAGTGATCTTGATATCAGAGAAAAAGTCATCGAATATAAACTTAGCTGAGATATCATATTTCTCTGAAGTCTTGAGCAAAAATTTGAAGCAAGCTATTACAAACAATCACACTGAGTAATATTTTCAAGTGTTTATGAATCTTTTCCCTTTCAGTTCACGAAAGCGCTGCACTACAAAAAAACTATCCTTGCAAATGATATCAGAGCCAATAGAGAAGTGATGGATGGGAGTATCATATACCTTGATCCTCTCTCAGTACACGCTATGACAGATACTTTAAGCAAACATAGAGACAAAGAGCTAGCTGATACCTCAAAAAGCTACACAGCGTATCTCAAAAAATACAATTCTAAAATCACACTCACTCAGCTTTTACAACATTTGGAATCATAATATTATGTCACAACTTACAGAAAGAAATATCGAGATACTTAAAATCATCATCGAAGAGTATATCAAAACCTGAAACGTCCTTGGAAGTAAGCTCTTACTGAAGAAATACGACCTCTGAGTATCAAGTGCTACTGTTCGAAACGACATGGCGACCTTAGAGCGCTTAGAGCTCATCTATCAACCCTACAACTCAGCAGGACGACTTCCTACTACCAAGGGACTGAGAGCTTTTGTAAATTATATGATGCAGCAAACACCGGACTATTTTTTAGAAGCAAAAAACACCGAGTACTCAACCTCTAACATCAGAGAACTCGCAGACTTCATCTATACACTCGCCTCAAAGCTTGCTGAAAAAACGGGAGAAATAGCATTTTTCATTGTACCAGAAAAACACATCTGTGAATTTAACGGGATAGCGGCATTTCTTGAAAAAAATACTGGGAAACTCTCAGATGACGGAATGAATATCATCAAGATGCTTGAAAAAAAACCGAGCTTTACGCAGTTTATCGCAAATTTTCCGCTCAGAGAGTGAGTTAATATTTTTATATGAGAAGAAAATATCCTCCCCTATCTCAAGGACTATACAATTATATTAAAGTGACTCGAAATCGATGGAAGTAGCGCATACATAGGTATCATCTGAAGTCTCCAAATGGACTACAGCTTTAATGTAAGCGCAGTGAAAGGAATTATTTAAGAAAAATCTCTCACGATTATCTCTCTCTTAAATTATTTCCTCAACAATGGGTGCCCCAGTTTTTCAAAAAGAAAAATGATTCAGAAAACAATATTTTTTACCCACTAAAGCCTCACTTTGCATTTTTTGCTCCTGGGCTTCCCGGAAAAGTATCAGAGTAGACGCATCCGCAATAATTTTGGCGATATATATTATGTTTTTTGGTGTAATCAACACTTCGCTGAAATCACCCATTTTTGCGAAAAGCTATCTTGAGAAATTCAAGATTTTTTTGGAGAGTTCCTGATGCTATTTCTTGCTCTTTTTGCTCTCAAGTCTTTATAAGTTCTTCGACACTAACTCAGAGTATTTCTGAAGCTTGTTTTCTCTCGTCATCTGTAAGTTTTTGATGAGAGGTGGAGCGTTCATCCCACTTCTCTCAGAGTGCAAACATTTTTTCTACATCTTTATGGGGCGAGTTGTTGAGGCTACTGGTCCACTTGGATATTCCCATCTCACGAGCAAGCCTTGCTGTACGCTCAAGTCGCATATCATAGCACTCTCGGCACTTTTCTCCACGCTCTGGCGTATGTTCGAGCCCTTTTATTTTTTTAAAAAAATTCTTCACATCATACTCTCCCCGTATATACTTCACCCCTTCTATCTCACAGACTTTTACAAAGGCCTCATAGCGTTTTTCATGCTCAGCTAGTGGTTGAATATTTGGATCATACCAATAGGCTATCACTTCATAGTCTTTTTTGAGATCCATAAGTGGGACTGTTGCATCTGGACCACAGCAAATATGCACGAGGACTTTTTCTTTTTGCTCGAGTACTGCTCTCACTGGATTATAACTTACTCGGTGAATTCAAGTAACTCAGCTGGGGTGAGTAAGTGTTTCTCTGTGGATTTTTGTTCCGTATCAGGCATTTTTTGAAAAATGATACTGAGGATAGAGGCTGTCATACTGGCTCATGAGTTTGTCACGAAAGACTTTTGCAACAATACTTGCCCCCGAAATCTCAGGGACTTTCGCATCGCCTCAGACGATATAGAGTGGTTTTTTTGCAAGCTCGTCAAATACAAAATTATCATTTCCATCTACCACCACCGATATCCCATCAAAATGTGCTGGAATCTTTCTTTGTAACTCAATGATTGCTCGTCGCATCGCCTCTCGTGTGGCTGCCTTGACTCCGTATTCATCGATATAGAAGTTATCAAGCACTCCAACTCAAAAATACAACTCTCCAAGACCAGAACACTCAATAATTTGCCTATAGAGAAATTCTCGCTTCTGCTTACTGAGTTTTTTTGAATCTCTCAATAATCAGAGCATATCCTGGCTGGGGAGATTATTTGGATTAAAAGCAAGCGCACAAGCAACAACAGGTCAAGCCCAAGGTCCTCTTCCTGCCTCGTCAATTCCTATTTTTATATGAGTTTTTTGTACTGTCATCGTATGTAGTATATTTTTTAACATAAAATTACAAAAATTATATGCTCAGCGCTTGATTTTACAAATATATTTTATATCATAGAAATGTATTTGTAGTAATAAGCACACCCATGACACAGCATACGATGGATCAGATCCGTAACGTCATACTCCAAGTTGAAGAACTCAAAAATAAAAAACATTTTCAAAATGCTTTAAAAATCGTCGAAAAGGCGCTCATTCAGTACTCAGATGATTACAGGCTTTATGAAGAACTTGCGGACGTTTACCTCTATATCTGAGATAATGAGAAGGCAAATAAGGCGCTTGATTTTGCCCTTACGCTCAACTCAGAATCTGCAACTGGAAACTACCTCAAGTGATTTATCCTTCTCTCACAAGACAAAATTATTGCATCTATCCCTTATCTTGAAAAATCAAATAGACTCTTTGGAAATAACGCCGAAGTGCTCAGAAATCTCGGTTGGGCATATACAATGGCTTGACAAACAGAAAAATGAATCATCATTCTCAAGCGAGCGCTCAATATCGCTCCTCACGACGAGCTTATAACTGAGGATCTCGCGATGGCACTTATCGGGATTTGATCTATCGTCGAAGGAAACAAGCTTCTCAAACAGATAGGAAAAACCGCACACACAAAATAATATGTGATTTGAAAAGAAAAAAATCGAAGGAAAACGCTATGCTCTTGTTCTCATTGGGGCATATAAACTGCGTATTTGTATCGTTGATTTCCTCAATACAAAAGTACGAATCCTCTGATACTCAGAAAAAAGACAAGATACTTCCCTGTTTTCAAACGGTCAATGTACCAATCTCCCCTGACTTGCTGTGAGTATTTCAGAGGCGCTTACAGCTCTCGAAAAAAAACTCTGACTCCATATACAAAAAATCATCTGTAATTACCCATTCTGAGAAGAGCATCTCAGTATCTCGCATACCAATCATCAAAGAAAACACCCAAACACTGCCATAGATCAAGCGGAGCTCTCAAAGCTCCTGATGAAAGCCGAAAAAATATGCCTCGTAAAATGAGCAAGTGAAATAGAGAAACTCTATGGACTTAAAAACTCTGAGCTTGATATCATTCTCTCTCGTGTCACTCAGGTGCATCTGGATGGAAAAAAAATCGAAAAGATTATTTGAAAATACTGAGAAGAGATTAAAATACATCTTCTTAACATCACTATCCCTCGAACACAAAACAAGATACTTAAGGATTTGCTTAAATATTCAGACAAACAGGTAGAAAAAATAGTTCCAGTTGAGTTTGCGCTATGAAGACTCTTTCCTCAAAAGGATATACTCATCATCGATATATGAGCAACGCAAACTTCTCTCACCCTCAAAAAATGATGAATCGTAACTGCACTGTCAAAATTTCCCGTTTGAATCCATCAACTCCTTGAGCTCATTGCAAAAAATCACTCTAAAACTCGAGCTGAGATACTCAGAGAACTATCAGGAAATAATTATATATTAGAAAAAAAATATTTTTCTAATATATGGGGGCAAGCTTATGGAATGAGCCTCGCTGAACTTCTCAAATGAGATATATGTCCACGCTACTTTGCGCTCATTGGCTGAGGAGGAAACAATCTCTTCCTGCGTGATGAGATACTCTACTTTCCGTATCACCATTACAATATATCCACCCCCCTGGAGCGAGAAATAGTTGGAGAAGATCTCTCGCCAGTACTCAAAAACATACAAGACCTGCAACTCAAGGACCTTGAATCTATAACTCTTACTATGTATGCACTCATAGAAGAGACTCGCAGATATCTCAACTCTGAAAACAACATCGTTAAACAATCACTCGAAGAAGCACTCACAAAACTCTGATACGAAGTTTAAAAAAATAATCCCCGCAGGGATTATTTTTTGTTTTTCTTACTTTTATGCGCTTGAGTTTTTTGAGCAAGAGTGTCATTATGCTCCGTCACCTGCTCAATAAAGAAATCCTCAAGCGAACCTTTAAGTTTCTCAACTTGTTCTCACTCAACGATAAGATATCATTTATTGATGATCGAGATTCTATCACAGATACTCTCTACATCTGCGAGGATATGGGTATTAAAAAATATTGTTGTCCCACTATCTCTGAGCTTCACGAGTAAATTTTTTACCATCTTACGTCCAATAGGATCAAGTCCACTCATCGGCTCATCGAGAAAGAGAAGCTCTGGTTTGTTGATAATCGATTGCGCGAGCCCCACCCTTTGAAGCATTCACTTTGAGTAATTCTTAAGATAGCTATTTCCCGCCTCAAAAAGTCCGACCTCATGGAGAAGTTCATTTACTCGTGTTTCAAGCGCTTCACCACTCATTCCAAAAAATTTACCATTAAACCTGAGGAACTCTCTCCCAGTGAGATGCTTATAGAGATAGGTATTTTCAGGCATGAAGCCAATACGTTTTTTTGCTTCAAGCGTCAATCCATCTTGTCCAAGAACTTTGATATTTCAAGCCTCAGGCTTAATAAGCCCAAGTATACACTTCATCGTTGTCGTTTTTCCAGCTCCATTTGGACCGAGAAATCCGTATATTTCTCATTTTTTTACTGAGAATTCCACCCCAAAGAGGACTTGTTTTTTTGCAAGAGTTTTATCTATTTTTTGTACTTCGAGTATTTTCATAATGACGCGTAAATTTTATTGCCCCCTATTTTGTAGAAAAGTATAAAAAATGCAAGACTAATATACTACTACCTTTTTATTAGTAAAGGCTCTGAGTCACTCAGGACCATTTTCTTTTCCGTATCAGGATTTTCTCACTCCGCCAAAGGGAAGATGCGGCTGGCTTCCAGCTGGAGCATTTACAAATACCATACCTCCATCAAGCTTCTCAGCAATAGCACGACACTCGGCTATATCGTCTCAAAATACTACAGCTGAGAGTCCAAAATCTGAATCATTTGCCAGCCTGATAGACTCTTCTATGCTCCTTGACTTAATAATACTTGCCACTGGTCAAAATATTTCTTCTCTTGAACTCGTCATTTCTGGAGTGACATCTGCAAGAATCGTTCCTGCATAAAACTGCCCTCGATCCCCCAGCACCTCTCCTCAACACATGAGCCTTGCTCCCTCTGAAATTGTTTTTTGTACTTGTGAGTGCACTTCTTGGACCAAGTCAGTGCGCGCAAGTGGTGAAAGAGTTGTAGTGATATCAAGTGGATCACCGAGCCTGAGAGATTTCATATACGCGGTCATCTCATCCACGAACTCGTCATAGTGTTCTTGAAGTATGATAAATCGCTTACTCGAGTTACATTTTTGTCATCCGTATGAGACACGACAATTCACTGCTTCATGTGCCATTTGTCTAGTATCGCTATGACTTGCAAGCACGAATGCATCATTTCCTCCAAGCTCCAATACACTTGGTTTGAGATATTTTCCCGCAAGAGCGCCGATAGCAGATCCGGCCCCCTCACTTCCCGTAAGATTGACTCCTGCAACATACTTATGAGCAAGTATCAACTCTGACTGCGAAGCTGAGATGTATATATTTTGGTATACTCCTTCTGGAAATCAAGCATCGAGAAAAAGCTTTTCTATCGCTGCAGCACACTGTGGAACATTGCTTGCATGCTTGTAGACTTGCGTATTTCACGCGATGATATTTGGTACCGCCGCACGTAGTACTTGATTAAAAGGAAAATTCCAAGGTCCGATGCCATAT
>Ga0129302_1002525_pt1 | contig 13011 bp, 9 predicted proteins | sample BlaSprsedimmetaG_FD_94476 | JGI IMG/M metagenome (GOLD analysis project Ga0129302, IMG submission 94476) | Hot spring sediment bacterial and archeal communities from California, USA to study Microbial Dark Matter (Phase II) - Blank Spring... | ecosystem: Environmental > Aquatic > Thermal springs... | reverse complement strand
GTGCTATTGTGAGGGGTTTACAGCTGGCCAAGCTGCTCGAAGCCAAGGTGACCGCGCTCTTCGTCGTCGACCAGGCGACCTTTTCCAGCATACCGTCGGATTCTACCGTGATATTCTCCGTGCACGGCATAATGGAGAAGGAGGGACGGAAGGCGGTGGAGGATGTCAAGGCGCTCGGCGAGCAGATGGGCGTCGAGGTCGTGACCTCCGTCGTCGAGGGATCACCAGTGAACAAGATATTGGAAGCGGCGGCAGACCACGACCTAATAGTAATGGGTACTCTCGGACGTGGCGCGATTTCTAAGCTGTTCATGGGCAGTGTCGCCGAGCGCGTTACGCGGTTTGCACCGTGCCCAGTTCTAGTAGTCAGATCGGGAAAGGGATGATCGATGAAAGTCTCAGAGATAATGACGGAAAATCCAATCGTCGCTGAAGTGCCTGGAACGCGAACGGATGTCCTTAAGCTCCTTGCGAAGGAGAACATAACCGGCGTTCCTGTAGTCAGGGCGACGGACAGGAAGCTTGTGGGGTTCGTCACCAGACAGGACATATTCATGCGGCCGGAAGAAGAGCAGCTGGCTATGATTATGAGGCGCGATTATCCCGCACTACTCCCGGACTCAGACGTGATTGACGCCGCGACTCATATTCTGGAATATAACGTTGCCCACCTCCCGGTCGTGGAAAATGACAAGCTCGTGGGGATTATTACCCCGACGGATCTCCTGATCGTGGTCGAGAAGAACGAGGACCCGACGCCGGTAGAGCAGATCGCGCGTTCAACTTGCAACCCGATTTACGAGGGAGCGCCCCTGGTCGTCGCGCTCGCCACATTTAAAGTGGCAAAGGTTAACTCCTTGCCAGTGCTCGATGACGAAGCGAAGTTGAGCGGCATTATAACCGACAGAGACATCTTCAATCAATCTATCGTGGACGGTGCCGTAGTCATGTCCGAGCTCGGTCTTACGGGAGGTGCGAATAACTGGACATGGACAGGGCTGAGAAACGTAATGAAGCTCTGGTACGAGGTTTCCAAGATCGACCTCCCCAAGCTATCCGTTCGGGAGGTCATGGTAAAAAACCCTATGACGGTATTCAATAAAACACCGGCATTCGAAGCTGCCAGGATAATGAGAAAAAACGATTTTGGGCAGCTTCCACTTCGCGATTCAAGGGACAATCTGATCGGCATGATTTATGACACTGACGTAATTTCCACCATGGTGAAATCCGATTAGCAGAGTGAGCTAACATGCCCGAACCCTCTGAAATTCTTTCCCTGGCCAAGCGGAGGGGGTTTCTATGGCCCGCCTATGAGATATACGGCGGAGTCGCAGGACTGTTCGACTACGGCCCCCTCGGTGCCGAGATGAAGAGGAATATCGAAGATTACTGGAGGCAGCTGTATGTCCGGCAGGAGGGGTTCCTGGAGATCACCTGCCCTCTTCTCGCACCCAAGGAGGTTTTCGAGGCGTCGGGACACCTTAAAGAGTTCACCGATCTGGTCGTCCAGTGCGATGCCTGCTCCACATCCTTCAGGGCAGATCACCTGGCCGAGGGTCTGCACGAACAGCCTTCGAGGCTCTCGAAGGACGAGCTGTGCATGCTCCTCAACGATAACAATGTCGTCTGCCCGGAATGCGGCGGGCACCTCTGCGAGCCTGCCACCTTCAACCTGATGTTCAAGACCGCGATCGGGGCTGGAGCGGGCGGCCGTGATGGATACATGCGTCCGGAAACCGCCCAGGGCATGTTCGTCAACTTCAACATGATTTACAGATACGCCCGGGAGAAGCTGCCGGTCGGCGCTGTGCAAATCGGGAGCAGCATGAGGAACGAAATCTCGCCCAGACAGGGGGTCATCCGGCTGCGGGAGTTCAACATGATGGAAGCCGAGCTTTTCGTGCATCCGGATGACAAGTCGTGGCCCAATTTTGCGAATGTCAAGGACGAGAAGCTGAAGCTGCTGCCAGACGGAGGCAAGGACACGGTCACGGTCGCCCTGGAGAAGGCAGTAGGCGACGGGATGATACTGAACGAGACCCTCGCCTACTTCATGTGGCTTACCTGGAAATTCCTGTCAGACCTGGGGGTGGATCCGGACAGGATGAGGTTCCGGCAGCACGCGCGCACGGAAATGGCACACTACGCGTCCGATTGCTGGGACTGTGAGGCGCTGCTCGGATACGGCTGGGTCGAGCTGGTCGGAGTCGCGGACAGGGGATGCTACGATGTATCGGCTCACCTGGATCACTCCGGTGCCGACCTCACCGCCTTCGAGCGGTTCGATTCGCCCAAGATGTTGACCGTGGATAGAATCCAGCCCGACCTTTCCAAACTGGGGCCGATATTCAAGGGAAAGGCAAGGGCTGTTGCGGATAAGCTTGCCGAAGTGCCGCCCGATTCCGTTCCCGATGACCGCTCGGAGATCGAGCTGGAGGTCGACGGAGAGCGGCTCAAGGTGCCTTCGGAATGCTTCCGGAAGGTCCGGAGAGAGGAGAAGGTCTCCGGCCGCAAGTTCGTCCCTCACGTCATCGAGCCTTCCTATGGCCTTGACAGAATATTGTACGCGCTGCTCGATCACGCCTATGGCTCAAAGGAGGATTACGTGCGCCTTCGTCTGAGCGGAAAGGCGTCTCCAGTGAAATTGGGCGTGTTCCCGCTCGTCGGCAAGGACGGTCTCGACACGCTCGCACTGGAGATCCACAGGAGGATCAGCTCCCTCGGGGTCGCATGCTATTACGACGATTCGGGCTCCATCGGCAGGAGATATGCGAGAATGGACGAGATCGGGACTCCATTCTGCGTGACCCTGGATTACGATACTCTCAAAGACGATACCGTGACACTCCGGGACCGGGATACCGCGGAACAGATCAGGGTCAAGATCGATAGACTCCCAGAGATCGCTTTGAAGATCCAAGAGAATATCGCATTTGAGGATTTGAGGAGGCATTCTTGATATTCGGAATGGCTGCGAGAGCAGAATCCAAGAGGAGAGTAGAAAACCGAGATATCTCGGATCGATTCCGTAAATACATCGGCCGTCAGGTAAGTTATTTTACTCACGGCATTCACCGGTATCCTGCGAAGTTCATCCCGCAGGTCCCGCGTTTCTGCCTCGATAAATATTCCCGGCCAGGGGATTCGGTAATCGATCCGTTCATGGGCTCCGGTACGACTCTTCTGGAAGCCATGTTGATGGGGCGGGACTGCTACGGGATAGACATCCACCCGCTCGCCAGGCTCATCACCAAGGTGAAGCTGACCCCCATCGACCAGAGGGAGCTGAAGAGTGCGGCTGAGAGTCTCATCAAGAGCATCGATTCCGACGGGGATGATAACCGCTCATGTATACCGGAGATTCCGAACTTCGATCACTGGTTCAGGGAGGAAGTCGCAAACGAACTTGCGACAATTAAGAAGCATATTTGGCAGCTGCCGAAGGGGGACATCAGGGACTTCTTAACGATATGCTTCTCATCCGTCATACGGAGGGTGTCGAACTCGGACGACTTCTCGCTCATTCCCGAGGTAACGACCTTTCAGAAGAAGCTGGTCGAGCAGGAGAAGGTGGACTTCGACGCCAAGACCCGGTTCGAAAACACCGTCAGGCAGCGGATGATCGATGTGCAGGATCTCAACAAGGCGCTTGCCAAGAGCAGAAAGAAGTACAAGCACGAGCCGGATGTATCGATAATAGGCCGGGACGCGCGGGATATAGACCTGGAGGACGAATCAATCGATCTGGGTATCACATCCCCTCCGTATGCGAGTGCGGTACATTATGTGAGCGTCCACAAACTCGAGATGTACTGGCTAGACATTATGGCGATAGATCCAGAGCTGGATAAGAGAATAGTCGGGACCATTAAGGCATATGCGAATGAGTACAACAACTGGAGTCCAGGCGGAATTCTTCCGGAAATAGACTCCCTCGTCCGAAAGGTCGCCGAAAGCGACCAGAAGAGCGGGTATATCCTGCACAGGTACTTTGTCGATATGAGGAAGAGCTTTGACGAGATGCACAGGGTGCTCTGCTCAGACGGCGCCTATTGCGTCGTCGCGGGGGAGAACATGCTGAAGAAGACGAAGATCCCGACGTTCAAACTGCTCAGACTTCTCGCAATGGATGTCGGTTTCAAGTCCGAGGCGGTGTTTGACTACGATATCATCAACAGACACCTGGACGTGCCGAGATGGAATAATAGCGCGATTCAACAGGATCATATAATCGTCCTCAGAAAGTGAACCGCGTAACCTTTTTCACGGACTATGCGGATAACCCTGCCGTCAGAGGTGATGGGTTCTATGAATGGCGGCCGTCGCGACAGCAGCGCCCTGGAAAGGAGACTGTCCAACATAACGGTTCAGACGCTCCGCAACTACTGCGATGTCAAAGGGATCTCAGGTTCTTCCGGCCTCAAGAAAAAAGATCTTGTAGAGTTCATTGCAAGGAAGGCCGACCGGTCCGCCCTGGAGGATTTTTTGTCAAGCTGCGAGGCCGACTACCTGATCGACAGCTTCAGGAGGGCAGTCAAGTGGGGAAAGAACGACCTCATAGTGAGGCTCGACCCGAGATCTGGCATGAGGGAGCTGCACGCGGAGTTCAACGGCCTCGATGTCGGCCTGAGACGAGTTTACTACGTCGATTTTTACGAAACAGACAATCCGAAGAAAATCGTCACAGTTTGCGAGTGCGATGACTCTCGGAAACGGGGCCTTTTCTGCCCGCATCAGATGACCGTGCTTATCCGAGGCCTCAAAGAGGGCAAGATCAAGCTCAATAAATGGCAAGGTCCCATGACGCCCGAGGTGAGGCAGGGTATTTCCGCCCATCTGCCGAGGATCAGATGAAGATTTATAATGAATGCAAATATAATTCCCGAAATGCTTCAGATGCCCGCATTTGGCAACCAAAGCTTTTAATCGCCTGATTTATTCCACCACTCCATGACCGTCGGATATGACTGGCGGGAGAGCGAGCCGGTCTGGCAGTCGAAGTGGAAGGAGTGGAGGATCCACGAATTCAGCCGCCGCTCAAAGAAGCCTGTCTATTCCATCGACAACCCTCCGAGGTACGCCTCGGGCGCGCTGCATCTGGGTCACGCCTACGGCTACACGGTCATAGACTTCGCCGCGAGGTATCGAAGGCTCAGGGGATACAACGTCTTTTTCCCGCTTTGCTTCGATGTGAACGGAACGCCGGTCGAGGTCAAGGTAGAGCGCGAGTTCGGTGTGAAGGCCTCCGAAATACCGAGGCAGGACTTCATTAAAATGTGCAGCGAATTCGCAGAGAAGAATATCGCGGAGATGATCCACCAGTTCGAGATACTTGGGGAATCCATGGACCCGACGATCTACTACCAGACCGACTCGAAGGGTTACCGGAAGTATACGCAGATATCCTTCCTCCGCATGCTCGATAAGGGGCTCGTCTACAAGGGCAATTTTCCGGTGAACTGGTGCCCGAGGTGCGAGACCGCCCTCGCGGATGCCGAGGTCGTATACGGCAACAGGGAGACCAGTCTCAACTACGTCATCTTCAGGGTCGAGGGAAGCGAAAAAACGGTCACTATCGCCACGACCAGACCTGAGCTGCTGTGCACATGCCAGCTCGTCGCCGTAAATCCGAATGATCGGGAGAGGACCTGGCTGGTGGGCAAGACGCTCAGAACCCCGGTCTACGACCGCAGGGTGCCGGTGGTCGCCGACCAGAAGGTCGATCCGTCGTTCGGGACCGGAGTGGTCATGATATGCACGATCGGGGACAAGGACGACCTCGAATGGGCGATGAAATACAGCCTGGTCCTCGAGAAGGGGATCGACGAGCAGGGAAATATGACGGAGCTCGCCGGAAAATACGAGGGGTTGAGCACCTCGGAGGCGAAGAAGGCGATCATTGAGGACATCCGGAGCCAAGGCCTCCTCGTCAAGCAGGAGGGGCTGGAGCAGAATGTCGGGCGCTGCTGGAGGTGCGAGACCCCGATCGAGTTCCTGCAGGTCAAGCAGTGGTTCCTGAAAACGACCGACTTCAAACAGGAGGTGTTGCAGAAGGCGGACGAGATCAAGTGGTGCCCGGAGTTCATGAAGCACAGGCTCAGAGACTGGGTCAACTCCCTCGCATGGGACTGGGTGATTTCCAGGCAGCGGTATTTCGCGACGCCCATCCCGGTCTGGGAGTGCACCGAGTGCGAGACCGTGGTGCCGGCGAAGGAGAGGTCCTGCTATGTGGACCCCACCGTTGACTCGCCCCCGATCGAGAAATGCCCCAAGTGCGGCGGAACGCTGAAGGGCGCGACCGATGTGTTCGACACCTGGATGGACTCCTCCATCTCACCATTATACAATGCGTTCTGGTTGCGGGACAGGCGTATGTTCGAGAGACTCTACCCCAACAGCCTGAGACCGCAGAGCCATGACATCATACGAACCTGGGCATACTACACAATAGTCAGGGAGCTGCTCCTGATCGGAGAAAAGCCCTGGAACGATATCATGATCCACGGTTTCATAATGGCTCCGGACGGAACACCTATGCACACCTCCGCGGGCAATGTAATTGACCCCATACCCCTTCTGGATGAGTACGGCGGAGACGCCATGAGGTACTATGCCGCCACCTGCTCCCTGGGCATGGATCACGCGTTCAAGAAGCAGGAGATGGTCAGGGGTAACAGGCTGTGCGGAAAGATCTGGAACGTGATGAAGTATGTCGGAGGCATCTGCGGCGACAAACCGATCAGGAAGGTCACCCGCCTCAGGACGGTCGACAGATGGATACTCAGCAGGTTCTATAGGACGGTCGAGGAGGTCGAGAAGCACTGCGACAACTACGAGTTCGACAAGGCGATGGCCGCATGCGAGGAGTTCCTTTGGCACGAACTCGCAGATCACTACCTCGAGCTATCGAAGTGGAGGGCATACGGAAACAGGGATCCCGCAGTGAAATACACGCTGTCGACGGTCTCGCTCGGAACGCTCAAGATGATTGCCGTATTTTTGCCGCACGTCGCCGAAGACTCCTATCAGAAATTCCTGAGATCGCAGGACGGTTCGCTCAGTATCCATGTTTCGGATTGGCCCGTGCGAGGCACGCCGAACGAAGAGGACGAAAAACGGGGAGAGATAATTAAGGACATCGTCGCCGCGGTAAGGGCATGGAAGTCGCAGCAGGGAATCTCTCTGAACGCTCCGATCGAGTTCGTCGAGATAATCGGTCCGGACGCGAAACTCCTGACCGCCGACCGCTCGGACATCAAGGAGACATTGAAGGCGAAATCGATCAGCCTCAAGGCATCGGCCCGGCTCAGGACGAGGATGACCGGCGTGAAGCCAATCGCCTCGGAGATCGGTCCGTTATTCAGAGCAGATGCGAAACAGATCATGGACTCTATATCATCGTTTACGGCCGAGGAGTCCCGGAGGCGGCTCTCGGATGACAAACTCGAGCTGGATTTGCCGGATGGCCGACACATCGAAATAGAATCGAAATGCTTTCGAGTCATCGAAGAGGTCGTGGTGGGAGGCAGACCGGTGGACGCATTGGCGGTCGGGGAGATGAAGATACTCCTGCCGAAGACGAGCATCAAAGAATCAATATCCTGACGTTCGTTCAAATGATCCGATACTGGCACAGGAGGCTGGCAAAAGATGGCAAATGAGGAGCAGGTAATAGACGCGATCAAGCAAGTCATGGACCCTCACACGGGTGTCAATGTGTACGACATGGGGCTGATCTCCGATCTGAAGATAAATGACGATATTGTGAGCCTCACGTTCATTCCGACTAGTCCAGTGTGTCCGATGGGGCTTCAGCTAGCAAAGGACATCAAGGATAAGGTCATGGGCATCGACGGAATTTCGAACTGCAAGGTCAACCTGGTCGGGCACATCCAGGCCGATGAGATCAACAAGTACCTGAACTCGTGATCTCCCTTTTCGACCACTTCATCTGTTCCGTTTCTTAAGCTTTGAATACTCCTTTTCCGTCAGCTTATCCCGGAAGCTCCCTCCGGCAAATACGCCGAGGAAGTGGGCGACTATACCTATCCCCCAAGCCACCAATGGAAATACGAACCATGGGAATGAATCTCCATCATTTTTCGTAAACAACCAGATGAAGAAGAAGAACAGGTTCATCACGGCGTAGATGGAGAAGTGGATGCAGAACCCGATCTTGTCATCCGCTCTCTTCGCTGCCTTCCGCATCATCTCTTCGTCGGATTGCATGAGAAGCAGGACTATTCAACAGACTATTAAATTTTCTCAGTCATTGAATTTCAAGCATTTTATCTTCAGATGGATCTATCTCGTCAATGCGGAATAAAAAGAAACGAAAAATCCTGGATATGCTATTGTGGATCCTGCTCCCGTCTCTGTTCTTTCCGTTTCCTCATCAGTGATATCACAGTAATTGTCAAAAGCATCACCGCGATAAGGCCAATATCTCCGAATTCCGGTATCGGTGCCGTGGAGAAAGCCTGTATCTCGCTCTTGTCGTTATTTGCACATACGGTCGTCCAAGTCCAAGTGGTGACATTGAGCTTGTATACGGATCCTTCAGCTCTCACCACCCATATGTCCATGTTCGAATCGACATCCATGTCCACACATGATGATGTCCCGCCGCCGGAGCTGATGTGTGTGACCTGCCAACTCGATCCGGAGTCGTTGGAAACCCGGACATCGCCATCTGTCTCGAGCACATAGATGAGGTCGTTAGCCCCGCTCCTGACGGCAGCGATAGCGCTTACGGTGCTATCCGTGGACGGCCTCTTCGAAACCAAAGTCCATGTTAGACCTCCGTCGGTACTGCCGCAGACATCGGTTCCGGAGGCACCGGTTGTCGATTTCGTTGCATAAAGAACGGTAGACGCTGGGTTCGTACCGATCACCCAGTCTATATCGATGTAATTGCTTCTCGGGGGCGCGGCCTGACCACGCAGTGTCCAGGTGCCACCGCCGATCGGCGCTATGTATGCCGAGCCCTCGTTGTCAAGCATGTAGAGGTCGGACTGCATGTCGCAGGTGATTCCCACAGCGACCTCTCCGGATCCGAAGGAGTGTTCGATTATGCGAGACCAGGAAGATGCTGCGTCCATCGAGCGGTAGACAGTGCCGTTGTCGAACAACACATACAGGTAGCCGTTCTCATCCGATGTGAGGTCGACGGCCGAGTTCGAACTCGGGAGCACCTCGGTGAGGTCGTTCCAGGTTGACCCGTCCGCGGAGCCCCAAACCTGGGCTGTGATATTGATCATGAACGGATCGACCAACGCCCCGGTCAGAGAGGAGTTGTCTCCGTACCCTTGCCAATCGGTGGTCTCGAAAAGAATCTTCACTTGGCTCAGGTCTCCTCCGAGCAGCTCCTTGGATATTCCGACCTCTATGCGGGAGGAGTCCTTCGCAGCCTCTATTCCGGACGATCCCATCCTGGTCCATTCATCCTCCCACCGCAGGAGAGTCTTCTGTTTGATATCGCCGTTCCTCCCCTCGATCTCGATAAGGTAATCGGGTCGAATCGTCTCTCCGGGAACCGGTGATGGCGCGCCCGAATCAAGTGCTGGATCAACATCGATGTAGATGTTCAGGACGTCCTCCCCAGTAACTCTCTCAAGAGGTACGCCTGAAGATCCCTGACCTGGCTGTCCCTGTACGGATCTCTGCATCGGCACGAATGCGCCGGCGAGGATATCGCCCATCACCTCAGCATAGAAGAACGCGTCCGAGGAGTCAGAATCTGCAGCGGATTTCCGTATATCGACATCCTGGTTTATTATCGGGATCGGGTCGAGATCTATGAATGTGAGAGTCCAATCCGAAAAGCATCCGTCGATCACTATCCCGGAAGGCATTTCTCCAGCGTATCCGATCGCGTGGTCCCCGATGATCATGACCGATGGGAATTCCGTGGTTATTGAGTCAGGCGTGACATAGGCAGTGACTTTGGATCCCTGAGATGTCGCGCTCAGGTCAATGAATACCGAAAGCGTCGTACCCAGGTACATCTCAGGATATGTGTTCCAGGAAGCCGATAACTGGCCGGACATGGTGGCGTTTTCGATTACCGGGTCTATGCTCTCCACGGATAGAAGCTCGCCGAAGCCTCTGACGTGAATTTCCAATACCTCCTCCCCCGAGCTGATGTCTATCTGCCCGCTGCCTGGCACGAGCGATTGCTGGGTCACTATGAGCACTCCTGGCTCAAGGGCGAATACCGGAGTTATACTGGGTCTGTCGACCCCGTTCGAAGCTGCGCTTATGAATCTTGCGTTTTTCTGTGAGAAGGGAACATCCGTGGGGGTCTGGAATGAGCATTCAGCCTGATACTCCACTATCTGAAGGTTCAATGAGCCCATTCTGGACCAGGCGCTCCAGTTCATCCCGTCGAACCCGTTGAACTTCGAGAGGCTGGCCGATATTAAATCACCGTCGCAGCCGGAGATCATGGCCATCAGGTCCGCGCCGAAGTACCGATTCGCGGCGAATCCGGTATGCGGCAGACCGTCGCTGTCTATCAGCAAAATGTAGCTGGTCACCTCCGAAGCGCTCTCGAAAATGTTCCCATCCGTCAGGAAGTACCAGTATACCCGCCCGTTATCGAACTGGACGCCGTTGTCCCAGAAATCGAGGCTCGGGTTGTTGGACTCGTAGAAAGAGCCGTATGTGGTGACATCCGCCCAGTCGCCGAAATCGCCATCGACCTGCGGACTGGATGGTCCCGGGGAGCTCATTATCACCAGGATGGAGGCGGATACGATCACCGCCACCACAGCGATTGCGACGGCGGTCTGCCATTTGAGGGCCTTTGATTTTCTCTTCGAGGGTTTAGTTGTATATTCATCTGATCTCTCTCCTTTAGGGTACTTCTTGCTCTCGGGAAAATCGAGCCCGAGACCGTTTATTGCCCCCTTTCCAATATGCTTCTGCATCTCGGTCGTCTGGAACTGCTTCTTTTCCTCTTCCCTTCCCTCAATTATTGCATCCTTTGCTTCATCTACACCCTGGACTTCTGCCCCTTGATCCTTTGCTTCCGCTTCGTCTTCCGCCTTTACTTCGGTTTTCGGTTCTCTGATTGTTTCCTCAATGACTGGGGCCGCAACCGGAACCTCCGACTTGGGCTCACTGGGAACCTGCTCTTTTTCGGTATATCGCTTGGAGAGGCGCCTGATCCGTTCCCTCATCTCATCCATCTGTTGGGACAGATCTTCATTTTTCGTTTTTAAGGCGTCTTTGCCAATGATAGAAACATCAACTGTAGCTCCGCATTTGGGACAATTCTTCTGCCCTTCTTCGAGCGGAGAGCCGCACGATGGACAATTCACCATCTGGTAGCACCGATTTCTTGTGTTACAAAACCATGGACCATTGTGTTTTATAAGCTTTGCAATCTCATTATCAATTTTGAATCTAATTCCTGAAGTGTATGGCATATGAAAAATGATCATTCAGGACACTATGATTGATACAGTTGTCCTCAGGGCAATTTGAAATGTGGGAATCGCAAATTACGCTCTTTTTCAGAGTTCGTCAATCTGTTTTTCCTTTCATGTATCACTACGATATTGGGAATTGTCTTCCCCGTTTCCTAATCAGTGATAATTGTGATGACCATATTATCGGACATTGATTTCTTTGAAAGGAAAATCCCAAAGATCCGAGACAAGTTGAATCCTCAGCATAATTAATCCTCAGCATAATATTACAAAGAAAACAATGAAGAAGCCGATAATAATTGCGCCAAGAAACAATAAATCATATTTGAGGACTTTTTTCTCTTTTTCGGGCAGTCTTGCCAATTTATCTTTTCTATAAATCTTATGGCCATATCTCCTATATTCAAGCTGTTTTGCCATTCCCAATGCTTCCACTTTGGCCAATTCTATTCTTTGACTTCCAGAACCACGCATTGAAATCTATCAAGGGTCATGACTTATAAATCTTTGATTATGCACGAGTGCGGGCGCCGGGATTCGAACCCGAGTTCTGAGCTGTCTGCTCCGGTCGAAGCTCGCCGAAATGGCAAGCTCAAGTGATAACCAGCTACACTACGCCCGCAATCTGGCAATGGCAGATTACATATCCCTTTTATTAATGTTTGGAGCCAATCTAGAAGCCGGCCATCTCGATATCGGCCGGTCCGATTTTCAGCAAGTACGATATTGCCTCTCCGACGAGGAAAATCGACCCAGCGATTAGAATAGTCTCATCTTCTCCAGTTATCCTCCTCGCAAGGTCGATGGCCTCTGGTACAGAATCCGTAATTCTCGCTTCCTTTCCCAGTTCCTCCGCCAGAGGTCTCAGTAATTCCGGATCTGCGGATCTCTCGTTACCGTATCTAGTCAAGATTATCCGCCTGGCGTGCGGGAAGAGTATCGATGCGACCTTCCTGTAATCCTTATCTGAAGAGCTTGCGAAAATGACGGTATCCAAGGTCTTGCCCATTCCATCCAGAGAATCCACCACCTCCTTCACTGCCGAGGGGTTGTGTCCGCAATCAACCATGGTGAGCGGTCTCTCAGAGACCACCTCGAGCCGCCCATGAAAATATACCTGTTCCAGCCCTCTGAGAATGTCCATATCGTCGATTTCGAATCCTTTGAGAAACGCGAGCGCGTCACAGGCGGCGATGGCAGTGGCGGCGTTCTCTGCCTGGTAGCAGCCGATGAGGTTCGTCCTCACATCTTCGATCGTCCTGGTCCCCGTGTAATCGAAAACCGTCCCATCGATACCGCATCTGACGTTCGAATACCTGAAATTCCTCCCCTGCTCGATAATCGAGCATCCGGCCTCCCTGGCGTTTTCTCGTACAATCTCAGCCGCCGCTGGTTCTATGGCTGAGGATACGACCGCCGTTCCTTTTCTTATTATGCCCGCCTTCTCGCTGGCCACGGATTCGATCGTGTTACCCAGCTGATCGGTATGGTCTATTCCAATCCTCGTAATTACGGAGAGTGCAGGGTCAAATGCGTTTGTGGCATCGAACCTGCCTCCCAAGCCGGTCTCCGC
>Ga0129302_1002518_pt1 | contig 13044 bp, 9 predicted proteins | sample BlaSprsedimmetaG_FD_94476 | JGI IMG/M metagenome (GOLD analysis project Ga0129302, IMG submission 94476) | Hot spring sediment bacterial and archeal communities from California, USA to study Microbial Dark Matter (Phase II) - Blank Spring... | ecosystem: Environmental > Aquatic > Thermal springs... | reverse complement strand
TCCCTGGCGCGGTCAGCCTTACTATGCCGCATTTGCCGCCAAGGTGATCGATCAGCACTACCGTGCCTTCATCCGCCAAAAACCGGATGCGTATCTGCCCTTCGGTTTGTTGGGAAATGACCATGGTTTTTTGGGCAGTTGGGAGCAGCGTTCGCTGCTGGCGTTCCTTGCTCACGATGTTGACTTGCCAGCCGGCCAGGCGGGGTATCAGGATAACGACAGGCGCTTTGACTTGATGGAACGGCAGGTGCCTTGTGAATTTGTGAAAAAGCCCATCTACAACCTGTTCACGATGTTGTCATTGTTGGGCGATATCAGCCTGGCTGTCCACCGTTCTTCTGGACGCGAGCAAGTGGGTGTACTCGCCACGATGCGCAGCGAGGAGCAGGTGGCAATCTTGCTGTATGCGTCTGCGGACGACATCACTGCCACCGGCAGGGTTGCGATGCATTTGACAGTCAAGAACCTGCCATTTGAGCCAGACACGCGGGTTTTGTACCAGATCGACCAGTATCATACCAATCCTTATCCGCACTGGCTGCGCGGGATTCAATCAAACGGTGAACATGCCGGATTCTCAGAGGAAACCATCCATCTTATGGATCTGCATCAAGAGCTGTGCTGTACAGGTACAGAAACAGGTAGTGTAGAAGATGGCTATGAAGAAAGTGACAAAAAAACCTTCCGCCTGTCATTCCCGCTGCTGCTGCCGGGTGTAGCTCTGGTGGTTTTGAGTAAAAAACCTGACCAGGTACCTGGCAAATTGACAGGATTGTGGTCTGCTTGTTATCCCGCCCTGGACGGTGGATTCAACCGCCTGCTGCGCTGGCAAACTTGTGAAGAATACAACGTGAAGACCTTCGAGGTGGAGGGTTCTGCCCGTTATGATGGCGGATACCGGCGGCTTTCAACCGTTCGATTTCTTGACAATGCATTTCTGCATCGATCAGTCACTGATCAGCCCTACTTTTACCGGGTGCGGGTCATTGACTATTGGGATCGCCCTTCGCCCTGGTCAGAGGTGCATGCTGCCTGTCTGCCCTGATTTCTAAAAATAGGGATTTTCCAGTCCCTGTACGAGGTCATCGATCAACACCACTTTGCCGTTGTCCATTGACAGGTTGGCTGCCACGCCGGTGAGGATGGAATAGGCGCCGCCGCGCCAGTCGGCAGCCCGTTGGTAAGGATCTCCCTGTGGGTCGGGTGTGAAGATGTCCTTTAGCAGCAGATCATCACCGCCGCCATGTCCGCCGGATGCTTCCCAGATGGGAATATCCTGTTTTGCGCCGAAGTGGGGGAACAGGGTGGTGCTGGTGGCTTCGCCGATCATCTCGCCCGGCACGCGGTCATCACCACTGATGTAGACGGATTCCATACAGCGGTGCTCCAATCTACCTTGCGATCCGTTGAAGTTTACTATGTAGCCCTCCCACGGCATGAAGGCGTTGAGCGAATAAGACATCTGTACATGGTTGTCATAGGTCACGATGAGGTTCATGTTGTCTTCGATATCAATGTCAGGCGAAAAGACACAGCGGTCGCGGAAATAGCCATCATGTTGTTCCTGGTCAAGATATAGTTGCTTCAATCCTTCGCCGACGGTCAGATCCAGGTAGAAGGGGCAGCGGCTGGCTTCGGGGCAGGTGTGGCAGCGTTCGCTGCGATTGTGCAGTCCCAATCTTTCAGCAGTTTCGGGTACATAATAACGGCGCTGCCCGCTGGCGAAGACGCTTTTTGGGAAAGATGACAGCCACCAGTTGATGAGATCAAAGTGATGGGTGGCTTTGTGCACCATCAACCCGCCGGAATTGACTTTGTTACGGTGCCAGCGGCGGAAATAATCCGCTCCATGCGAAGTATCCAGCAGCCAGTGAAAATCGACGGAATAGACCTCGCCGATGATGCCCGACATGAGCAGGTCTTTGATCTGGGTGCGGGGAGGGGAGTAGCGGTAGTTGAATGTGACGCGCAAGGATTTGCCCGTGCTTTTGACGGTGTCCACTATACGCTGACACATCTCAGCCTCGATGGTCATGGGTTTTTCGGTGATCACATCGCAGCCCAATTGCATGGCACGTACAATGTATTTCTCGTGATAGCGGTCCATGGTGGTGACGATGACGGTGTCGGGACGAGTATCGCGGATCATTTGGTCGAAGTCTTCCTCGCCATAGACAGCCACAGGCCGGGTTTGATGCTCCTTGAAATAGTCCTGGTAAAGATGGGCGCGCCCAAGATTGCGGTCACACACTGCCGTCATTTCGGCCAGTGAGGCATAGGTTTCGGCGACTGCCTGGGCATACATGAAACCGCGACCACCAGTGCCGACCTGTGCGTATTTGGTTTTCATCATTGTTGTGCTCCTTGCTTGCCTGCTTTCGTAAAAGAAATTTCCCAGGATATTGCTTCTATCAATTCTCAATTATCCCACAATGGAAAGGGGCTGGTACTTGCCAGCCCCGTTGAAAAAGGAGGTAAAAGTGAAACGATACAAAGTTAACGAACGCCCAGCAGCAGTTCGTTTGTCAGCTGGTCCAGTTTCTCATACTGCAAGCCGTGGGCAGCGATGGCTTTTCGGTCAAAGTTGTGCGCGCGCAAAGCAGCGGCTTTTTCGCTGGTATAAGCACCAAAGAAAGCGCTCATCTGCTCATCTTCTGCGTTGATCTCTGCCAATAGGGCTTGAATTTCACTATCCTGACGGAATTGTTCGGCTTTCTCAGCCAGGATCATGTAGGTGCGCATACAGCCGCGGGCAAATTCTTTGACACCATCGTAATCTTCTGTGCGGAAGGCGTGCGCGTCAAAGTGCAGGGGATGGCTGTAGTGGTAATCTTCGAGCAGCTTGACCAGGAAGAAGGCGCTCTTCAGATTGACCGTTCCAAAGCGGAAGTCCTGGTCGTAGCGGCCGAATGCCTGGTCGTTGAGGTCAATGTGCCACAACTTGCCGGCTTCCAGCGCCTGTGCCACCTGATGGGTGAAGTTCAGGCCTGCCATGTGTTCATGCGCGACTTCGGGATTGACTCCGACCATGTCGGCGTGGTCCAGGGTTTCGATGAAGGCCAACATGTTACCGGTGACAGCGTTGTACATGTTACCGCGCGGTTCATTGGGCTTGGCTTCGAGGGCGAATCTCAGGTCGTATCCCTGTGCCAGCACGTATTCGCACAGGAAATTCAGTCCTTCACGATTGCGTTTGATGGCTGTGACCGGGTCTTTGGTGGCGTCGCTCTCGGTGCCTTCGCGCCCGCCCCAGAACACATACAGTTTTGCGCCCATTTCAACACCCAGATCGATGGCATTCATGGTCTTCTGCAGGGCATACGCGCGTACTTTGGGGTCATTGGCAGTGAAGGCACCGTCTTTGAAGATCGGATCGAAAAACAGGTTGGTGGTTGCCATCGGCACCACCAGACCGGTGTCTTGCAAGGCTTTTTTGAAGGCGCTTTTAGTGGATTCGGTTTCGGCAGGGGTGGCATCAATGGGGATCAGGTCGTTGTCGTGGAAATTGACGCCATAAGCGCCGACCTCACCCAATAGATACACCAGGTCAGCGGGTGATTTTTTGGCCCGCACATCACCGCCAAATGGGTCAGCGCCGGTGTTGCCTACTGTCCACAAGCCGAAGGTGAATTTTTTCTTTGAGAAATCGTATGTCATGAAAATTACTCCTTTTTAGTTGATATGATTGGAAAAAACAGGTTGCGACAGGTGATCGTACACCAGAGCGGCGGCACCGATCACACTGCTGTTGACACCAAAGTGAGAGGGTTGGATGTTCAGCGGCGGGCTGTTGGTTTGCATGCTATGTTTTTGCGCCACAATCTTGATTTCGGGGATCAGGAACTTCAGCAAACAATGGGAATAGCCGCCGATGATGATCATTTCGGGGTTGAACAGGCTGCCCAGTTGGCTGACAACCAGACCAAGATGATAGGCGATCTTTTGTAGTTGCAGGCGGCAGACGGGGTCATTGTCCAAACCAGCCTGTACGATGTCATCAAAATTGAGGGTGTCAATGGATTCCGCTGTGAAGCGGGATGGCTGTTTGTTGGTGCGCAATAATTGGCGGGTTTCTTCTACAATGATGGTATTGCCGATGACGGTTTCGAGGCAGCCCTGGCTGCCGCATCCGCACTGTTGCCCCTCGGGATCCACCACCATATGCCCGACTTCCGCCGCATAGCCATTTTGCCCGCGCATTAATTTGCCATCCACCATGATACCGCCGCCGATACCGACGCCGCCGGTGATGAGGACAAAGTTTTCAACATTGCGCGCGTTGCCCAGGTAATGTTCTGCCACGGCAGCCGCGTTGGCGTCATTTTCTACCAGGATGGGCAGGTCGAATTGCGCCTGCCAGTATTTGAGTACGCTGATATTTTGCCAGCCGAGATTTGGTCCCAGGGTAACAGCGCCTCGATGGGTATCAATTAACGCCGGCAGAACGACGCCGATGCCCAGTGGGGGGATGCGGCGGTATTGGGCTTCCTGTATGGCTTCCTGGGTAAAGGCGATACCATTCATGATGACATCTGCCGGTGATAAACCTGGCGTAAGCGGAGTGCGCGCCTGCCAGATCACACGGTAGGTGAAATCGAGCAAGGTGGCTGCCAGGTAATCGACATTGACCTCAATGCCGATAGTGCAGCCATAGGAGGGATTCAAGGTGAGCAGCAGGCCCGGCCGTCCGATGCGGTCGCTCTGGTAAGTGGTTTCTTCCATCATGTGCTGCTGGATGAGATCGTTGACGATGGAGGAGACGGTGGAGCGGTTAAGGCCGGTTTCAGCTGCCAATTCGGCACGTGAAAGAGTCTGATGCTGGCGCAGGGCGCGCACGATCAGAGCAGAATTGTGTTGGCGTACAGTGAATTGGTCAGCGGTCGCTTGCATATTTTTGCCTGGAAAAGGTGTGTTAGCCCTGTGAATAATATTTGTTGACGCAACAAACAAAGTGAATCTTTTTCATTGTACTCTTTCAAAAACCAGTTGTCAACCGCGAATTTGGTCGGCGGCTATTGGCTGCCGGTCCGGGTAAAGCAGAAATAATTAATACAAATCCTATAAATATAGGATATTATTAGGTTGGAAATGCTGGTAAAATAGCGTGAGTAAGTTACCGGTGTAAAGTAGTCAGAGGTAGTGAAGGAAGACGTAATGACCATTTGCCATACAGACCGCATCAATTTGGACACATCCTGGTATGTAGAAGAATCAATACAGGTAGATAACACCTATGATTTTGAGACCGAGGACGCTGGTTATCATGAAAATATTCTGCAAGCCATCGGCAACACACCCCTGGTGAAGCTCAACAAAGTAGTGCCCGCCAATGTGCAGGGGACTATCCTGGCAAAGGTGGAGGCATTGAACCCGGGTGGTTCGATCAAAGACCGGGTGGCATTGAATATGATCGAAACCGCTGAAGCGGAAGGACGGCTGAAAGCCGGCGGCACCATCATTGAAGCCACTTCTGGCAATACCGGCATCGGCCTGGCAACGGTGGCAGCGATCAAGGGTTACAAAGCTGTGCTGGTGATTCCCGACCGCATGAGCCAGGAAAAGATCGACTTTCTGCGTGCCATCGGCGCGGAAGTGATCGTTACCCCAACGGTAGGGCCGAATGACCCCGAAAACAATGTCAATGTAGCGGCAAGGTTGGCGGCCGAAACCCCCAACAGTCTGTGGACCAACCAGTATAAGAACACAGCCAATCCGCAGGCGCATTATGCAAGCACGGGACCAGAGATTTGGCGGCAGACTGCCGGCAAGGTCAAGGTCCTGGTGTGCGGCATGGGTACCGGCGGCACTATCAGCGGCACAGGCCGTTACTTGAAAGAGCAGAATCCGGATGTCAAGGTGGTGGGGGTGGACGTGCGTGGTTCTCTGATTCTGGAGAGTTGGCAGGCCGGACATCAAGTTGGCGATGACGAATATGAGAAAGCCAGGTTCCTGGTGGAAGGCATCGGCAAGGATTTCATTCCTGACACGATGAATTTGGATATCGCGGATGAGATTGTGCGGTTGGAAGATGCGGACTGCTTTTTGATGGCGCGCCGTATGGCACGTGAAGAAGGTATCTTTGCAGGTGGTTCATCTGGCGGGGCGGTAGCAGGGGCGCTGCGTTCCAAGTTCGTGCAGGCATTGCAGCCGGGTGAGTTGTGCGTGGTGATTCTGCCTGATTCCGGCAACCGTTACATCAGCCGCATCTACAATGATGAGTGGATGCGCGCCAACGGCTATATGGAGTAATTTAAATTGGTGAGCAACATCATAAGGCGGTGGTAGCGATACCATCGCCTTTTTTCATAAAAGCGCTTCATCATTTGATATGATATAACTAATAAACTGAGAAAAAATGCCATAAGGAGGCTTTATGTTTGAGCAATTTCGTGTGAAACCTGACCAGCCGGTGCGGTTGTCTGATTTTGATGCCAACGGCAAAACCTATTTTGCGGGGTCAAAAGACGAAGCCAAACAACAATTTAAACCTTTGAATCTCAAACTGCGCGAACTGCAGACATTGTTGTATGCGCAGGGCAAACACAACCTGCTGCTGGTACTGCAGGGGATGGACACCAGCGGTAAGGATGGCACCATCCGGGGGGTGTTCAAAGGGGTGAATCCACAGGGCGTCAATGTTGCCAATTTCAAGGTGCCGACCCCCAAGGAACTGTCACACGACTACCTGTGGCGTGTGCATCAGCAGACCCCGGGCAAAGGCGAGATTAAGATTTTCAACCGCAGCCACTATGAGGATGTGCTGGTGGTGCGGGTGCATTCGCTGGCGCCAGAGGAACGCTGGTCGAAACGCTACCACCATATCCGCGAGTTTGAACGCCTGCTGGCGGACGAGGGCACCACGATCATCAAATTCTTCCTGCACATCAGCAACGACAAACAGCGCGATAAATTGATCTCACGCCGCGACACACCGCGCAAACAATGGAAGTTCAACCCCAATGACCTCAAGGACCGCGCACTGTGGCCTGACTTTCAGCAGGCGTATGAAGACGCGCTCAACAAGACCAGCACGGAGTACGCGCCATGGTACATTGTGCCTGCCAACCAGAAATGGTACCGTGACCTGATGGTGGCGACGATCCTGGTGGAAACGCTGGAAAATCTGCAGATGCACTATCCACCCGCGCCGGAGGGCATTGAGGAGATGGAAGTGATTTAGGCTGGTAGAAACCAAACACCCCCGCGATTGCGGGGGTGTTTATATGGCTCCACACCGTGGACTCGAACCACGAACCTAACGGTTAACAGCCGCTTGCTCTGCCGATTGAGCTAGTGTGGAACGGCAAAGATTATTATATAGGTTTTGGCTGGTTTGTCAAGCGCTTAAGGTTCCGTGATGAACAGGGCAAAACGTCCTTCCAGTTCGTAATCCCCGCCAGGCTGGGTGATAGCGACTGCGATGCGGTAACTGCCAGGGGCGGGTGTTTCCAGGGTCACAAACGGTTCATCAGTGAAAATCGCCTCAGAAAGCGGGGAGGCTTCGTCCCATGCGAGCAGCTGCCAGCGATAGTACAGGGGGGCAGCAGGATTGGCGGGGACCAGGCTGAGCGTGATCTGATCCGCATCCTGAACAAGGGAAAACTCATCGAAGTAGAAGTTTTGATACCAGGCTAATTTTTGCTGGTCGATCGGAAGGCCCAACATGGTGCTGATCAATTCCGCCGTACGCACCGAGATGATCAGCGAACCGAACTCGGATGGATGGTCGCGGTCGTACATGTGTACCTGTGACCAATCATACGCCAGTGGGTAGGTGCGGAAATCATAATATGGGATGGCTTCTTTGGAAAGCAGGCGGAATTCCTTGCTGCGGTCATAGAGATCATAGAAAGGATTTTCAAACCCTTTCCAGAGCGTATCGACAAAAGCGAGCTGGACGTTTTCTTTTCGGGTAGTATCGATCACTTTCTGCAGGTAGGTGAGGTAGTGTTCTGGCAGGGGGAGGAAATCTTCCATCGGGATGGCGGCGTAATCGGCATCAGTGATGATTGTGGTGAGTGGGGCGTGCCCTTGCGGATTTTCTGGATATTCCGGCGGGGTATTGCTGACCGGGTTGCTCATCAGCTTGTCGAGGTTCTTCCAATCCTGATTGTTGCGGATAAGCGGGAAGTAATTCCACCAATCATAATCATTCTTAAAAAGGATATCGGCGGCAGAAATGATATTGGGTGGGGCAAAGGATGCGTTGAGGAATCGGTAGATATACGGACCATCGAGCCAGTTGCTCATCGAAAGGCTGAAGGCGTCTACCAGGATCAGGTCGGGCTGCTGGCTGCGCAGAATGGAGCGGATCTCATGATAAACGATTTGAATGTTGTCACCGGGGATTCCCAGCGAATGGGAGGTGATGGGGAGAATGTCATCGATCACTTCCGGATTGAAACTGTGGTATGCATGGGATGTGCCGAGGAAAACCACATCCACCGTATTGCGGGGGAGAGCGTAAAAGTTGCGCCAACGCAGGACTTCACCCCGTGGGAGGAAGGCAATCTGCAGCAAACAGAATACCAGCAGGGTGGTCAACCAGAAAGCGAGATAGCGGAGGATGGGCGTTTTTTTCATGCTGACCTTTAGAATTGAAAATACAGGAACTGGCTGTAGGCGCTGCCGCCGTACTGCCCAAAGAGGAGGATCGCCATGATAGCGGCTATGTAAATGATCCAACGCAGCCACAATTTCTGTTGGTGGAAAATGTGCAGGAAGGAGGTATCCCGTTCGATGACTTCGATCACGAAGAAGATGATCACCAGGAAGAATGCCAACAGGCGGTCGTTGAAATCCAAACCCAAGCTGCTCATATCCCACCCGCTGAGAGTGAAGAAGTGTTTGAAAGCACCGATCCTTCCCAGGATGGTGAAGGCATCAGGGATGGAATTGGCGCGGAAGAAAATCCAGGCGATGGTTGTCAGAAAAAAGGTGATTGCAACAGCGCGCAACGGATGATTTTTCTGTGTTTTGTGCAGGTGTCTGCGCTGCAGTTCTACGGCCTGGAATATGCCGTGCAGGAATCCCCAGGCGAGAAAGGTCCAGTTTGAGCCGTGCCACAAACCGCTGATGAGAAATGTGACCAAAATATTGCGGTAGGTAAAGGCATGATCAGCCAGGTCCTGCCAGAAAGGGGAACGCGATCTGCCGTCCTTGCGCGGCTTTAACACAATCTTTTTCCGGCGGGATGCAAAGTTCAAAGGCAGGAAGAGATAATCGCGCAGCCAGGAACTGAATGAGATATGCCAACGCCGCCAGAAATCGGTGACTGATTGGGCGAAATAGGGTTGTTTGAAGTTTTCAGACAGTTGAATCCCAAGCATACCAGCCACACCGATTGCGATATCGGTGTAAGCAGAAAAATCGATGTATACCTGGAAAGTGAAAGCAAGCACACCAGCAATGAGAACGGGGGCGGAGCGTCCATCGGGCGCATTGAAAACGGCATCCGCAATGACCGCGAGGCGGTTGGCAAGGACAATCTTCTTGAGCAGTCCCCAGCCAACCCTCACGGTAGATTGGACAAATCGGTCATGATCGAATGGAGCAGGATCGAAGAGCTGTGTCATCAGGGGGGTTGCCCGTTCGATAGGTCCGGCGATCAGCTTTGGGAATAAGGATAAAAAAAGGGCAAAGCGGGGAAAACTGCGCTGTAGCGTAGCTGTCCCGCGATAAATGTCGATGAGATAGGCAAGGGCGGTAAACGTGTAGAAAGAAAGTCCCAGGGGCATTAAAAACCGAATGATGGCATCATTGTCGGATGAAAACCACGCCGACAGGATGAGGGATGAAAAATCGAGGATTTTAAAGCTTGCGAGAGGAATCAGCAGGGCAATGATCCCTGCTGTAAGCCAGCGCTTTTTTTCTGCCCTTTCAACGGCATCTGCAATGCGTAGGGAGAAGGTGTAGGCAAAGACTGTGACCAGCAGCAGGACAGCAGCGAAGCGCAGGTCAACGCTGAGATAAAATCCCCAGGAGGCGATCAGCAGTGCTACCCAGCGCGTTTTCCGCGGCAGGAGATAGTTGACGATCGTGACAAGCAACAAGAAAGGGTAAAACCAGAAGTTTGTAAAATTCATCGAATACACCCGTGAGATGAGTATAGAGCAACTATATCATGGATGCAGGGTGCTGATTTCAGTTTTCAAGCAAAAGAAAGAGATGGTTAAAAAACAACCCCCGCCTTGTGGGAGTACGGGGGTGTTTCTTTTATGTGGGACAGACCTGACAGGCGAACCAGTAATTTGGGAGGAGTTAATAAGTGGGAACCTGCGATATGGTCTGTCCCTTTGTTGACTTCAGGGTCACGCGCATCAAGGGGGGCTTTGCGATCACCTGTTATCACCTTTGGTAAGGTACGTACAGTGACGTAACCGTAAAAAACTAACTATCTTTGCTTCTATTATACCGCTGCCGCAAGTAGGCGGGTATATCAATGTCATCTGGTTTGAAACTCGGCGGCTGGTAGGTCTTGGGTGCGGCTTCTTTGTGCGCATCTGCGCGCTGCACCGGGACCATTTCTTCTGCCTTAGTCTTGGCTTCTGCCGCCGTCTGGCGGCTAAAGGCGTTTGGGGCGGTTTTGCTGCGGTTTTGCGCGGGGGCAGCGCCGCGGCCGGTGCCTTCAAAGCCGGTGGCGATCACGGTAAGGCGGATTTCTTCGCCCATGTCGGGATCGATAACAGCGCCGAAGATGATGTTGACATCGGGGTGCGCGGTTTCCTGAATGATAGCGGCTGCCTGGTTGACCTCAAACAGGGTCATATCTGGTCCGCCGGTGATGTTGAAGAGGATGCCGTGGGCACCGTCGATGGTGATGTCGAGCAACTGGCTGGAGACGGCCTGTTCGGCCGCAATGCGGGCGCGATCTTCGCCGGAGGCGTGACCGACTGCCATGAGTGCGGCGCCGCCCTCTGACATGATCGAGCGCACGTCGGCAAAGTCAAGGTTGATCAAGCCGGGTTTGGTGATCAACTCTGAGATGCCCTGGATACCCTGGCGCAGCACATCATCAGCGATGGAGAAGGCTTCCTGCAAACTGGCGCGTTTGTCAACAATTTGCAGCAGCCGGTCATTGGGGATGACGATGAGGGTATCGGCGCTTTCTCGCAGGTTTTTGATGCCTGTCTCGGCCGATTGAGCGCGCTTGACGCCTTCAAAGGTGAAGGGACGGGTGACCACACCAATGGTCAACGCGCCTTCTTCTTTGGCAATTTCAGCGATAATAGGAGCGCCGCCGGTTCCGGTTCCTCCGCCAAGTCCAGCGGTTACAAAGACCATATCGCTGCCCTTGAGTACCTGGCGTAGTTCTTCGCGGTTTTCCTCTGCGGCTTTGTGCCCCATTTCGGGGTTACCGCCTGCACCCAGCCCACGGGTGGATTTATCGCCGATGCGAACACGGGTTTGCGCTTTTGAATCCATCAATGCCTGTGCATCAGTGTTGACTGCAATGAATTCAACGCCTTGCAAACCTTCTTCGATCATGCGGTTGACGGCGTTACAACCGCCGCCGCCCACTCCAACTACTTTGATTCTGGCAAATGCCTCTGCCTGACCTTGATTGAATGTATATTCCATTTTTTTATTAACTCCTCAAAAACTTAATCCTAAGTATACTGATTTCTTAAGACAATGCAAAACGATTCAGGGCAACAATTGTTTTAGAATCTCCTTGATGGTTTCAAGCAAGTTGCGTTGTGGTTCGTTCAGTGCGGGATGACGGCCGCGGCCCTCGGTTGGAGGTATCGGGACGGCGGTTGAATTCCGCTTCGAGATACAGCATCGCCCAATGCAGCAAACCGATGGAGGAGGCGTAGGCAGGCGAGTAGAGCTGGTCAGCCAACCCATAGATATTTTCCGCCTGTGCAATACGTACCGGCACTTCCATAATGCGTGATGCCAGTTCTTGTATGCCGGGCAGCAGACTGGTTCCGCCGGTGAGGATCATACCGGCTGGCAGCAGGCCGTCATAGCCGGAGCGTTTGATCTCCTGCATCACCAGGAAGAAGATCTCTTCCACGCGCGCCTCGATGATATGCGCCAGGGTCTTGCGGCTGACCTGTTCGGGGTCCTCCTTGCCGAACGCCCGCACCAGCACCGCCTCGTTGGGGGCTATCCCATCCTGGGTGGCATAACCGCTGGTCTTTTTCAGGTCTTCCGCATCTTCGATTGCCAGGCGCAAGCCGGCAGCGATGTCACTGGTAATCAGGTCGCCGCCGATCGGCAGCACCTTCCTATACCAGACATCACCATCAATGTAGATGGCAATATCGGTTGTGCCAGCCCCAATGTCACAAACGATGCAGCCCATCTGTTTTTCGGTATCGGTTAGCACAGCCTCACCGGCCGCCAATGGATTGAGTACATAATTGAGCACCTGCACACCATTGTTGGCGATGGCCTGGTTGAGGTTTTCAACCGCAGAGGCTTCGGCACTGATGATGTGTGCTTCCACTTCCAGACGGTAGCCATACAGGCCGATGGGGTCACGAATGCCCTCGGTGCCGTCCACGGTGAATCCGCGCCGGATGACATGGATCACCTCGGCATTGTGCTCCAATTGCACCGCACGCGCAGATTCCAGTGCGCGGTCGATATCTGACTGCCCGATCATTTTTCCCGCCACGCCCACAACGCCGCGGTTATTGGTTGATTTGGCATAGATATCCGCCAGGTTCACGAAAGCAGCTGTGATCTCCATGCCCGAAGTGCGCTGGGCTTTCTCGATCGAACGGCGGATGGAGCGTGTTGCCATCGCCAGGTCTACCACAGCCCCTTTGCGCAGCCCCTTGGTTGGTTCAATACCGACGCCCAAAATGTGAAACCGATGGCGCCCTTCGGCTCTGGCGACGATGGAACATACCTTGGATGTGCCGATATCAATTCCTACAATGATTGTTTCTTCCATACTCAATCCTCCCGAAAATAAGGTGCATGAAGGTATTCGACACTGACCAGTGACGGCCGCCGACCTTCAAACTCTAGCTTGCTAATTATGGTACTATAAACGGCCATTTTCATGGTGATTTGTTCCGTATCAAC
>Ga0129302_1002513_pt1 | contig 13052 bp, 8 predicted proteins | sample BlaSprsedimmetaG_FD_94476 | JGI IMG/M metagenome (GOLD analysis project Ga0129302, IMG submission 94476) | Hot spring sediment bacterial and archeal communities from California, USA to study Microbial Dark Matter (Phase II) - Blank Spring... | ecosystem: Environmental > Aquatic > Thermal springs... | reverse complement strand
TGGGACGGCGTTCCATGGGAGCTGTAGGCGGGCCGATGGCGCAGTTCATGCTCGAAGGGCAGAGGATGGCCTTGGGCATCCGCATAGGGCAGGGCGGCCTTGAAGATCGTCAGCAGGGCGATGGCGTAGGCCCCATGCTTTTTCAGGAGGTTCTTCGTGGTCCGGGGCATGCACGCCCCGGCCACCATCATCTTGTACAGGGCGTGCACCTCGCTGCCGGACTGACCCACCGTCTGCAGGGAATGGGCAAACAGCCCGTCATAGAAATCGGTGACTTTCTCCGCGTCCATGTCCTTGTAGGACACGTGTGCGGGGGTGGCCCGGACACAGTTGGCAAAGAAGAAGTGGCGCTCCGTATTGAGGTTGTTAAAGACATCGTCCACGATGGCACGCCCCCGGTCGGCATAGGACTGACTGGTGAAATTCACCCCCAGTTGGAGCAAGGTCTGCACGTCCTGTTCCGTCCGCATCGCTCCGGCATCGATGAACTGGTTCTTGAGAGCGCCCATTCGCGTGTGATGATCATCCAGGCTCATGTAGACGTCGTCCCAGAAACCCGCCAGCGGGCTGTTGCCCAGGCGCTCCAGTGTCAGCTCGCCGGAGCCTTTTCTCAGGCCCAGTATGGGGTAGGTCCGCGACTCCACGGGGGGCGGCTCAAACGTGCCCTTGATGTGGGGCTTGTCAAGGGTCACGGGCGAGGGGTCGACAGCCCAGAGCTTCCAGGCGGGTTTGGCGTGGTAGGGATTCATGATCGTCCGCGGCACGCCCTCCGGCAGCGGCAACAGCCCGCTTAGAACTCGGTTCACCTCAGCCTGCTGAGGCGGGATCTCTTGACCGGCTTGCAGTCCGGCACGCATGGCCAAACCCGCGGTCACGATCCACAAAATAGACCGGAATATGCTGCAATTCATCGCATGTCTCGCTCAGGTGTCTCAGCTTGCTGCAACACGGCTAACTCATATATATCTATAGGTTTTTGGGTCATTACTGGCACTACAGGGTGACGACTGCCGGATTCTTCGGCACATCCGCTCGATCCGGATACCCTGACGTGGCAACTCCCATCACCGTGCACTATACCATGAATCGGGGACCCGTGCACCGGATGGATCGCTGTGGTGCGAGACGCGCCGAGTTCAGCGGTACAACGCCCAGTTCAATCCATTTGGTCGAAAGGCCGTACCTGCTTGTAGATGCCGAGTATGGACCGCCAGTGGCCTGCGAGGTTACTGCGGCCTCGGCCAGCGACCTGCCCACGTGCAAGCAGCGGCTCCAGGAGTTGGCTGCCCATCGCCCCGCGACGTGGCTGCCCCGGGCCGTGCGCCCGCAGTATCCCTCAACACGGCCGGCGACCGATGATCACGTTCGATGGGCGGGCTACTGGGCCGTGCTCGCCGGTGCATTCGGGCATACATACGGGCACAACAGCATCTGGCAGATGTATGCGTCCGGACACAAGGGCGTGCTCGAACCCACCCTGTACCGGCACGAGACGCCCCACGCGCCCAGCGCGCAGCAGATGGGCTACCTGCGAAGGCTCATGGAGAGCCGACCTGAAGGGCGGGGCCGATAGCCCGGAGAACTTCCTGGGGTACTGGGAATTCGACCAGACCTACGATCTGGGTGGCGTCAGCACGCCGAGTCTGATCGACGGGCTGCATCGTTTTGAACCCCACGTGGACGATTGACGTCCCGGCGATCCGACCTGGGCCGACGGAAAAGGCAAAGGCATCACCGGGGCGCTGAACTACCTGTCCAGCCAGGGCGTGAACAGCGTCTCCTTCCTCACCTACAACGTGGACGGCGGCGACGGCCGCGACACCTGGATGTGGACGGCACCGGATGAACGTTGGCGGTTCGATGTGTCCAAGCTGGAGCAGTGGGAGATCGCCGGCTCGCTTCGGATGGCCCCGGCCTGTGTCGTGGCCAAAGGGGGGATTACGTCCAGCGATATCGCCACCGAGGTTCTGGGCATCGTGCGGGCCCGGGTACTGGGCCAGATCCTGCCGGGCGTGCCGGTCTGGGCGACCGTATGGGATTCCTCGGCACGGACAAGGCCGGACTTCTCTGATTCGTCGGCAGCTTCGCATTGGCCACGTTTGGCGTGGACATGACCCTCAGCCCAAGCCGGGCCTTCTGCAACGATATCGGTGGTGGTCATTCCGGAGCCGTCTCGGTCTCCATGAACATGGTCGGCAACATTGGCGCCCCCCTGGCAGGGCTGCCCCACCATCGTGATTGGGTGGCCCGAAGAATTGTTCATGCGGCCGAACTGGCCGTCCAGTACCGAGCGAGCACAATCGCCGCCAGCGGCGCTGCAGGACAACAAGCCCGTATGTGCGTGTACCTGCGTAGAGCCCGGCAAGTCTCCACATAGAACAACGCCGCCGCACATATAGCGCGTGCACCGACAATGATGACGATCACGCACAATCTCGCCTTCAACGTGCGCCATGCGATCAGTCGCCGGCAAAACCGCAACTACACAGAGCAGGTTACCCCACGCCTGGATCCCAGCGTGCGGCATTACCGCACGCGGCACCTACCTCCGATCATGGCGTCAAACGGCGGATCACGCCAACGGCGTAAGATGCCGGCGGGAGCAATCAGCCGAGGTTGGTTGATATAGCTTGAATACAGGCTGGTGGTCGCATCAGGGCGCAGCTTCCTGTGCGATAAAGAGTTATGGGATGGTTGACCTGTCCCATGCGTCATCACGCACAGGGTCCACACTGAAGTTGACCTACCTCTCAGAACACCCCTAACAGTCCGTTGAAAAACGTACGGCCCACAGAAACGGGCCCTTTTTGTCATTCCCGCGAAAGTCGACGACGCGTCTTGGCGGGCGGGAATCCACGCTTTGCCTGCAGAGAACACACCCCACGTCGAGCGTGGACCCCGGATCAAGTCCGGGGTGACACTTTTTCAACAGCCTGATGGGCCCCAACGCCGGTTTTGCGTGGGTTTTTCTCCATTGCCACGTTGCATTATACCCCATGGGTCCGGTACAATGGCTCTGTCGCTATTGTGGTTCGCAAAGCGGGGAAACGACGGAGGTTGCCATGTGTTCGAGAACGGCCTTTCTGTGCGGAATCGTTTTCGCCCTTACCATCCCCTATGCCACCGCCGGCACCTACTCCGGCGGCTCCGGCACCGCCGAGGACCCCTACCAAATCGCCAACGCCAACGACGTGATCTCGCTGGGCCAAACCCCCGACGACTACGACAGGCACTTCATCCTGACGGCCGACATTAACCTGAGCGCCTACACATTCAATAGGGCCGTGATCGCACCGGATATGGACAATCTGGCAGATGGGTTCCAGGGTACGGCCTTCAGCGGTGTCTTTGACGGCAGGGGCCACCGCATTCTTGAGCTGAGGATCTACGGTGGTGGTCGTTCTTACTATCTCGGTCTTTTCGGCAGGACAGACTCGCCGGCGTCGATCTCCAATGTGGGTGTGCACGTGGCGAATATAGGTGGGCCTCGTTGTGTCGGGGCCATCGTAGGGAGTAACTTGGGTACCATCACCAAGAGCTACAGTGCCGGCTTCCTGAGCGGGGCGTTTGTTGGTGGGCTTGTGGGCTGCAATGAAGGCGGCAAAATCATCGCCAGTTACAGTACTGCGGGGATCGGGAGCTTGATGTTTGGCTCATGTGTCGGGGGCCTCGTAGGCTGCAACGATGGTGGGATGATCATTGCCAGCTGCAGCACCGGTACTGTCAGGGGAGTGGATCGGGTTGGCGGCCTCGTGGGCTGCAACGGAAATGGCAGGATCATTGCCAGCTACAGTGCCGGCACGGTCACAGGGACCGATTGCTATGTCGGTGGCCTCGTGGGCTGCAATGAGTATGGCTCGATCTCCGGCTGCTATAGCACGGGGGCAGTCACGGGAGATTGGGCGGTTGGTGGCCTCGTGGGAGAAAATGGCTTCGGTGCCGTCATCGCGAGCTTCTGGGACATTCAGACGTCGGGCCAGACTGATAGTGCTGGGGGTACAGGCCTCGATACGGCTGAGATGCAGCTAAAACAGACGTTCGTGGAGTCTGGCTGGGACTTCGTCAACGAGAGCGCCAATGGCACGGAGGACACATGGCGGATGTGCGCCGATGGCGTCGATTATCCGCGGCTCGCATGGGAGTTTGCGTGGGGCGGCGATTTCGATTGCCCGGATGGGGTTGGGATCGAGGACGTGTGGTATCTGTCGGGCCGGTGGCTGGCGACGACGCCCGCCACGGTCGGGGCGGCCGATCCCACGGGCGACGGCGTGGCCGACCTGGCGGACCTGGCCATCCTCGCCGCCCATTGGCTCGCCGGTCCGTAGTCGACCCGTTGGCTAAAAGCCCGTGCGTTTGAACTGCTTTTCGAGCTCGGCCAGGGTGAACCGCAGCGTCGTAGGTCGGCCATGCGGGCACCGGCTGGCTCGCTCGACGACGGCCTTGTCGGCCAGGAGCTGGGCCATCTCCGCCTCGCTGAGCGGCTGACCGGCCTTGATCGCCGCCTTGCACGCGGCCATGTCGAGCACCTCGTGAAGCAGCCGTTCCGCGTCCAGCCCCGCCTCCCGCGCGGTCAGGCGGTCCAGCAGGTCGCGCACGAACCCGGCCACGTCGATATCGGCAAGCAGCGCCGGAAACGACTGCACCGCGACCGTCCCCGGCCCGAACGGCGCGATCTCGATCCCCAGCTTCTCGAACAGGGCCGCGTGGGCGTGGATGGCCTCGGCCTGAGCGTCGCTCACGTCGAGAATCTCCGGCATGAGCAGCCGTTGCGACATCAACGGCCCGTCCGCAAGCTTGCGGCACAGCCGTTCGTACAGGATCCGCTCGTGCAGGGCGTGCTGGTCGACGATGTCAAAACCCTCAGGCGTCTGCACGAGGATGTAGCTGTCGTGAATCTGCAGCAGCCGGGAGGGCTCAGCGGGCGCCCCGGCGGGCGCTTGGTCGGCCGTCGAGGGGCCGTGGGGCTCGGATGGAGCCGTCTCTTCCGGCCGGGCCGGCGCGGCGAAAGATGAGGGCGCCGGCTCATGGGGCGCCGGTCCGGACAATCGGCTGCCGGAGGGCCCGCCGCGAAACTCCAACGGCCGCTGTCCACCCCCCGATGGACGCTTCTGGAAGAAATCGGCCATCGCCTGCGCGATGCGCTGCCGGCGGGCCTCATCATCGCCCGGCGGCGGTCCGGGCATCGGCGGCGGCACCGGGGCCTTGGGCAACATGCCCGGGGCATCGAGATTCATGCTCAAGAGCTTGTCGCGCAGCGCCGCCAGCACCTGCGAGTGCACCAGATTCGCGTTGGCGAATCGCACCTCCACCTTGGCCGGGTGCACGTTCACGTCGAACGCCTCCGGCGGCATCTCCAGAAAGAGGAAGACCACCGGGTACTTGCTCGGCTCGATCAGGCCGCGGTAGGCCTCGCGAATCGCGTGGGAGATGAACCGGTCTCGGATGTAGCGCCGATTGAGAAAGACGTACTGGAACTGCCCGGTCCCGCGGGCCGTCGCCGGCTTACCCAGCAGGGCGCGGAGCGTCATGCCCTTTTCCTGGCGGCGGACCTCGATCAGATCGTCCGCGACCACCCGACCCAGCAGCTCGCCGATACGCTCGACCAGGCCGCCACCCGCCGTCAGGCGGTGCAACGTCCGGCCGTTATGCGTCAACGTCAGGTCCAGATCGGAATGGGCCAGGGCGACCCGCGTGAACTGCTCGCTGATATGCCCCATCTCGGTGTTCGTCGTCCGCAGGAACTTGCGCCGTGCGGGCAGCTTCGCGAAGAGATTTCGCACTTCGATGGTCGTCCCTGGAGCGGTCGCACAGGGACCGACCTCATCAAACCGGCCGCAGTCGATCCGCAGACGATGCCCTTCCACGGCGTCAGCCGGGCGACTGGTGACCGTCACCTGGGCCACGGCGGCGATGCTGGCCAGCGCCTCCCCACGAAAGCCCATCGTCCTGACCCCTTGCAGGTCCTGGGCACAGCGCACCTTGCTGGTCGCATGCGGGAAAAACGCCGTGCGGATGTCCTCCACATCCATGCCGCAGCCGTCGTCGGCCACGGCGATCAGACGGCATCCGCCGTCCTCAACGTCGACGCGGATACACCGCCCGCCCGCGTCAATGCTGTTCTCGAGTAGCTCCTTGAGCACGCTGGCCGGTCGCTCGATCACCTCACCGGCGGCAATCATATTCACCATCTGGTCGTCGAGAACGACGATCCTGCCCATCGGTCCATCCCTGTCCGCCCGGCCGCCGGGCTCGTCCACCGCCCTAGATCAGCAGGCTCCGACCGGTCATCTCCTCCGGCTTGTCCAGGCCCATCATCTCCAACAGCGTCGGCACCACGTCCGCCAGGCGGCCGCCCTCGGCCAAGGCGTGTCCCTTGAACCGCTCGCCGAACACGATCATCGGCACATCGCCCACCGTATGGGCGGTGTGCGGCATATCATTCTCGAAGTCCCACATCCGCTCGAAGTTGCCGTGATCCGCCAGGATCAGCGCGCTGCCGCCCAGTCGCTCCACCTTGTCCAGGATGCGACCCACGCAGGCATCGACGGTCTCGGCCGCCTTGATCGCCGCTTTCAGCACGCCCGTGTGACCCACCATATCGGGGTTCGCATAGTTCATGATGACCACGTCGTACTGGTCCGTATCGAGCCGACGCAGGACCTCTTCGGTCACCCCCTCGGCGCTCATCTCCGGCTGCAAGTCATACGTCGCCACCTTCGGCGACGGGATGATCTGCCGGTCCTCGCCCGCAAAGGGCTCCTCGCGCCCGCCGTTGAAAAAGAACGTCACGTGGGCGTACTTTTCCGTCTCGGCGCAGCGGAACTGCCGGAGGCCCAGGTTGCTGAAATACTCGCCGGCGATGTTGGGCATCTGCTTGACCTTCGCAAACGCCACCGGCGCGGGAATCGTCGCGTCATACTCGGTCATGCACACGTAGTGCACCAGCGGATGCGTCTTGCGCTCAAAGCCCTTGAAGCTCTCGTTCTCGACGAAGGCGCGGGTGATCTCCCGCGGGCGATCCCCGCGGAAATTGAAGAAGATCACGCTGTCGCCGTCCTCGACCAGCGCCACGGGCCGCCCATCGCCGTCGAGCAGATTCGCCGGCTTGACGAACTCGTCCGTCTGGTCCTTGGCATAGCTGGCCTCGATCGCCTCGGCCGCCGAACGGGCCTTGGCCCCCTCACCCGACACCATGCAATCGTACGCCGCCTGCACCCGCTCCCACCGGTGATCCCGGTCCATCGCGTAGTAGCGGCCCATGACCGTCGCGATGCGGCCCACGCCGATCTCGGCCATCTTGCGCTCGATCTGCTCGATGTAGCCCTTGCCACTGTTCGGAGGCGAATCCCGCCCATCCATAAACGCATGCAGGTATACCCGTGACAGGCCGTTACGCTTGGCCAGCTCCAGGCACCCATAGAGGTGCCCCAGCAATGAGTGCACGCCGATGTCGCTGCACAGCCCCATCAGGTGCAGCTTGCCGCCGCCTTCGCGGGCCCTGGCGACCGCTTCGAGCAGTACCTCGTTCCTGAAGAACTCGCCCTCGCGGATCGCCTTGGTGATCCGCACGGACTCCTGATAGCAGACCCGGCCGGCTCCGATGTTCTGATGGCCCACCTCGCTGTTGCCCATCGTGCCTTCCGGAAGCCCCACGTCCTCGCCGTAGGTCCGGATCAAACCGTGCGGGCATTCCCGCATCAACCGGTCGTCCACCGGGGTACGAGCCTGTTTAACCGCATTGTAGGCATCCTCTTCGGGGCGGGGATTGTACCCCCACCCATCGCGGATAATCATCACGTAAGGCCGTCCGGCCAGTTTCATCTTCTTGGTCATTCCCGTTCCTTCATCGCGCTATTGTACGTAGGAGCATGCCCTGGAAACGCAGAATCCCGACCCCCACAGGGCAAGGCACTTTAGCGGCTTGCACAGCGGATGTCAACGCTGCTATCCATACGGTCGGTCGCCGGACCCGTTCGCCGGCCGCCCCATAACGGTCCGGAAATACCCGCCCCCGCGCCGCTTGGCCCCCGACTGGTCACGATGCCACCGTCGGGCATCATCCTCGATTGACGGCTTAAAAAGAAGGAGGACCCGCCATGGGCCCTCTTTCACCTTGTCGCTCGGTCCATCCTGACCGGTCACCCTTCTCACCGACCGGGCGGCCTTTCACAGACTGGGATGTACTCTTGAACCGATTCATTCCCCGTAGACGGTGATGATGATCGGAATGCCCTGTCGTACACACCCAGGGTCATCGCCGCGACCCGATCCCAGTTGAACCGGCTCCGGATTTCGGCGGCCCGTCGTCGCCGCTGCTCCTCGCTCAAAGGCTCCTGGCGCAGGCACTCTCGCAGTCGCCGGGCCAGAGCCTCGGCGTCTCCGCGTGGGAAGTACCGATCCTCAGACAGGCCGACCTCGCGGTTGGCGGGGATGTCGCTGCACAGCACGCTCAGTCCGTGCGACAGTGCCTCCAGCAGGGCGATCGGCAGACCCTCGTGATAGCTGGGCAACACGAACAGGTTGGCGTTGGCGTACAGGCCGTTCAACTCGTGCTCATCCAGCAACCCCGTAAGGACAACGTTCGGCCGAGTCGAGGCCAGTCGGCGGATGCGGGCGGCGTAGCGGGTGGCATGGTCGTTCCGCCCCGCGATGACAAGCTTCACATCGACTGGACCCAGCCTTCCAAAGGCCTCTATCAGCACGTCGGCGCCCTTTTCGGGCGTGATGCGGCCTACCAGCAGGATGTAGCGGCGGCCCGCCAGCCCGAAGCGGTCCAGAATGCCGAGCGCTCCGCCCCGTACCGGCTCATCCACGCCGTTGGGGATGACGTGCACGTCGCCCCGCCGATACTTGCCCTCAAGAAACGCCCGCATATTGTTCGACACCACAATCACCTCATGGGCAAAACGCAGACAAGCCCACTCCCCCAGCCGCAGGATCGCGCGACCCACGGGACCCCACTTCTCATGCTGATAGTTCAGACTGTGAATCGTCACAATCACGCGGATGCCACGCCAGCGCAACAGTGGACAAAACAGGCCCGGCCCGATGTTGTGGATATGCACGCCATACGGCCGCCGAATCAGGCAAATCATGGTTGCCAGTGCGCTATGTATGAACGCCTCGATCCCTTGCCGCCGGGGACTAGCTAATGCCACCAGACGCACGCCGCGCCACCGATGGCCCTGATAAGTCATGAAGACCCGACGCGTAAACGCCGTGATGCGAAAACCGGCCTTGACCAGACGTGGATAGAGCTTCTGGCAGTGCCGTTCCACCCCGCCCTGAACGTGCGGAAAACCCCGCAAGCCGAATACATAGATGCTCTTGCGCATGGCCGGTGCACCTCCCCGAAGCCGTCCCCCATCATGTTGGCGCGATCATGGGCTCCTGCGACGTAGCGGACGGGCCGCGCCGCCCGGCCGCCCGATAGATTGCCAGAAGTCGTCGATAGTGCCTGTCAGGACCGTGGAACCGCTCCACGTATGCCCTGGCGTTCCGCCCCATCCGGGCCGCCTTGTCTGGGTTCGCCAGCATATCCTGAATCGCCGTACGCAGGGCCCGCACGTTGCCCGCGTCGAAAAGCCAGCCCGTATGGCCGGGCGTCACCAGTTCACCGATGCCCCCGATCCGCGACGCGATGGCACCCTTGCCCAGGGCGAATCCCTCCAGCAGGCAGCGGGGGTTGTTTTCGTACCACTCGGAGGGCAAGACCACCGCCGTGGCGCTCCGAATGATCTCGTGCAATGCGGGCCCGCTGTGATGCCCCGGCAGACATACGTTGCGCAAGTGCCCACTGCGAACCCGGGATTCAAGCTCCCCCCGTAAGGGGCCGTCTCCGACGATTCGCAGCCGGACGTCCAGCCCCCTGACGGCATCGAGCAATGTAAGGAGGCCCTTTTCCCGCGAGAGCCGGCCGAAATAGACCAGCGTTCGGCCATCCGATTCGTAACCGGGCTCCAGTCGCTCCACCTCGACGAAGTTGGAAAGCCAACGAATCCGTCGGCCAAACCCCATCGCTTTCATGCGCGTGATCAGAAACCGGCTGGGCGAGATGAACGCATCGATCAGGTCGTACACGCCCATCCACTGGTGATGGAAGTACATCTCCAGCGTGTTCACCAGACTCTTGGCGTAGGACCCCTTTGTGCAGCGCCGCAGCAGGCAGTGGTAGTACCGCCCGCCGGCACAACGATCGCACAGGCCGTCCCCACTGAGCATCGCATACGATGGGCACACGAGCTTGTAATCCCGCAGCGTCATCACGAGTGGAATCCCATATCGCTTCAACACCGGCAGAAACGAGGGCGAAAGCTGGTGGGCGATGTTATTCATGTGGACTACGTCCGGCCGCACACGCTTCATAAGACGCTCCATCTGCCGTCGGGCCCGGCGCGACCACAGGATGTCCACCGCCGCCCGTATCTTGGGACGCAGACCGGGCAAATCGTCGTAGTCCACGTGGGGCGTAAAACAGTCCTCGTGCGGATACGATGGATTCTGCGGATGCGCCATGCCCCAGTAGATGACCTCGTGCCCCCGGGCCTCTAGCAGCCGCCCGGTGGTCAGCGTGCTGTGCTCGGCGCCGCCCCGCCCATACAGAAACTTGTTAATCAGGAGGATGCGCACGCCGTGTCCGGTTCCTGCCCGGCCCGCTTCGAGAGCTCGGCCAGCACATCATCAAAGATCAGGTCCTCGGGGTGGTGATGCCCTGGCGTGTGACGAAGTTGCCGATCCCAATACCCCTGGCACGCATAGATGCCGGCGGACGGAAAGCAGTAGCTGATCTCGCCGATCACCGGCTCCCCCGCGGGCCCGACCAGGAAGTCGAAGCCGATGCACTGCGTAGCCAGCCGGTCGGCCACCTCGAAGGCGGTCCGCACGTAGTCCAGCGGAATTCGCTGGGGTTCGTAGAAAATCCGCCCGCTGCCCGATGCCCGGAAATCGCCCGGCCGCGTCTCCCGCAGGCACGCCAACGCCCGATCCCCGATGATGATGACGCGAACATCACAGCCCGGCTGGGGCACATAGTCCTGAAAGTACACATACCCGCGTTGTCGCGGAAGACCGCTGTTGACCCGGTGGACCTTGCGCACGTAGTCGCGGATTTTCCGCACCTTCGGGCCAACCCCGGAGACCTTGCCCAGCGCTCGCAACCGGGTCCGACCGTCGCTGAATACGCCGCCGAAGGGCCTGAACCCCCGGCCGAACGCTCGGCGGATCAGCGCCCGGGCCTGGCGGGGCGAGCGCACGAGCCGCACGTTTCGCCCGCCCGCACCGCAGGCCAGCTTGAACACCTTGGGAAACTCGGCCTCGGCCGCCCATCGCAGCGCCGCATCTTCATCATAGAATACGACCGCCGGCATCGCGGGCGCCCCCACCGCCTCCAGCAGGTACTTCTGGGCGGCCTTGTCATCGTAATGCCAACAGGTCTTCATGTCCGGAAACACCAGCAGGCCCCGGTGCTCGGCGGCGGGCAATATCCGACGGGCGGCCGCCACCGCATCGGGCCGCCAGTGCTCCCAGTGCCACAAGAGCGCCGTGCAGCCTCGCAACTGGTCAAAGATGTCCGGCCGATACGCATCCACAACGCGGACGTCGCAACCGAGCTGTCGGGCATACGCGAGCCAGCGATCCGAGAAGCTGCCCGGCGTGTGATGAATCGCGATCATGTTGCACACCTCCACGCCCACCGCCGCTGGCCGGCCTCGATGCGTCCGGCGGCGTAACCCAGCAGCAGGCCGAACCAGACCATCTCCGGCCAGAACGTGAACCCCGAATACAGCGTCCCCAGCCAAAACACTATGACGCTCATCACCAAGGCCGGCAGCGTCTCGTCCCGCCGCCGCCACGCCTGGCACACCAGCCCCAGCATCGCCAGATTCAGCCATACGAATACCCCCACACCGATCAGCCCGTAATCGTAGAGAATCTCCAGCCAATCGCTGTGGGCATACTGCCGCACCCACACCCGCTCCAGCAGATCGGGCACGGCCCAAAACCCCGCCCCGACGATCTGCCGCACCGTGTCGAGCCGACACCACTGCTCAAGGATGATGCGGTAGAACGATCCCCGCCAGGACCCGGCCGTCTCCAGACTCTGCAAGTCCGCCAGACGCCCGACAAACGCCTCCCACCGCCACGCCAAAACCCCCGCTACAGCCAAGCCGATCAGCATCCCCAGGGCAACCGCCCGGCTCCGCTGTCGCGGATGCACATGTCCCCAGGCCACAAGGAAACCCAATTGTCCCAGGACGATGGCCACGAGAGCCCCCCGCTTGAGCGTACAGACCACCGCGACTACCGCGGACACCAGCACGACTCTGCCCACGACGCCGGGCCGATGCACCAGCAGCAACAACGGCAGCAACCGGGCGACGCAATACGCCCAGCCGGTGGCCTCATACTCCATGACCGTTCCGTCGAAGACCGAGGCGATCAGCCGCGTACTCACGCAGACAATCGCCACCTGCGCCGCCCGGTTCAAATCGCGGGCTCGAAGCGCCCCGGCCTGCTGCAACCGCACTGCGGCCACATACGCCACGATCCAGAACAGGTGCTTGGCCAAGGTCACCAGCGTGGCATAGTCCCACGCACCCGCCAGTCGCACGAGGCCATGCACGCCGACCAGCAGTGCGTACGCCGCCATCGCATGCATCAATCCGCTTTCGCAGATCATCAGGTCCAGCCGTGCCCCCGCCGCGCATAGGGCCATCAACACCCACAAACAGCCCAGCAAAACGTGTTGGGCCGTCCTGTCGTGCTCCACCTGTCCGACCGGCGCAAAGAAGATGTCCAGCACGGTCCAGGCCGCCAGACCCGCCAACAGTACCCCGACGAGGGCACGCGGCCCCCGCCGGCGGATGTCCGTCCCGCCGGTGATCCGCCACCATCGGCCGCCGCCGAGTCCGATCGGCACCTCTGATGCACCGAATCCTATCTTCACGATCGCGCCGCTCCGACGGTCTCTGCTCGTGCTATCAGCCCACGGTTTGGAGGGTTCATCTTCCCGGTAACATCGCGCAGGCTCCGCCTGCGTCGGTTGCGCCGCA
>Ga0129302_1002511_pt1 | contig 13057 bp, 12 predicted proteins | sample BlaSprsedimmetaG_FD_94476 | JGI IMG/M metagenome (GOLD analysis project Ga0129302, IMG submission 94476) | Hot spring sediment bacterial and archeal communities from California, USA to study Microbial Dark Matter (Phase II) - Blank Spring... | ecosystem: Environmental > Aquatic > Thermal springs... | reverse complement strand
TTCTCCATCTTGTCCATCAATACCTGCCGGAACACGTCGGCGGCGTCGAGTTATACACCCGCTGGCTGACCCAGGCTCAGGCGCGACAGGGGCATCAGGTCGCCATATTTTATCGCCGCAGCGCCGAGGGGGTGGGGCGCGAAATGCGTGCGGAAGGAGACGTGTGTGTTTGGGCTGCATGGGCCGGCGCCACACCGCCCACCCGCCGCTTTCTCCACACCTTCCGCGACCCGCCGATGATCTCGCTTTGGGAACAGACCCTCGTGGAATTCGCACCTGACCTGGTCCACGTCGAGCACCTGATGGGGCTGCCGGTGGCGTTGATCCGCGTCCTTCGGCAACGACGCATCCCCTACGTCATCACCCTGTGGGACTTTTGGTGGGTGTGCGCCAACGCGCAATTGCTGACCAACTATGACCAGAGGATCTGCGAGGGCCCGCGCGCCTACCTGAACTGCGCCCGCTGTGCGCTGGCGCGGGCGGGCCGTTCCGGTCTCTATCCAGTCATGCCGCCTCTGGCTGGCCTGATGGCCTGGCGTAACTGTCTGCTGCGCCAGGTGATGGTGGACGCTGGCGCCCTCATCGCCCCCACCGAATTCGTTCACCGCTGGTACGCGGCCCATCGCGCCCCCCAGGAGCGACTCGTGACGCTCCTGCCCGGTATGGAAGAACCCGAGCTCTCCCCTCGGACGCCTCGCGCCGGCGGCCCGTTGCGTTTCGCCTACATCGGCGGTCTCTCCCGGCAAAAGGGAGTTCATACGCTCGTAGAGGCGTTTAGCGGTGTCCTGGGAGACGCCGAGCTGTGGATCGCCGGCGATGAATCCTTCGATCCCGATTACGTCGCCCGGTTGCGCAAACTGGCGACGCCGAACGTTCGCTTCCTGGGCCGCCTCTCCCGCGAGGCGGTGTGGGACACACTGGCCCAGGCGGACGTGGTGACTGTGCCCACCCTGTGGTACGAGACCTTCTCCTTCATCGTATCCGAGGCCTTTGCCGCCGGATTGCCGGTGCTCGCCTCACGTCTGGGCCCCCTGGTCGACCGGGTCCGCAATGGGGTGGATGGCCTGCTGCTCCCGCCGGGCGATGTATCTGCCTGGCGAGCAGCTTTGCAGCGGATGGTAGACGAGCCAGATTTCCTGGCCCGGTTGCGGGATGAGGTGTGCCCGCCGGTGACGTTGGAAGAACACGTGGGCCAGGTAGAGGTCTTATACAGCCAGATCCTCGAAGAAAACACCCCACGGTAGAGACCCGATGATCTCCCCCAACCGCCAAATCGCCCGTTCCGCCGCGCTCGTCATGGTCTTTTTCGTCCTCAGCCGCGTGCTGGGCCTGGCGCGCCAGATGGTCGTGGGAGCGATGTTCGGCGCCGGCGCTGAATTGGACGCTTTCTGGGCGGCGAATCGCGTCCCCGACGCGATCTTCCTGATCGTTGCCGGGGGGGCGTTGGGCTCCGCTTTCATCCCCGCCTTCGCCGAGCGCCTGGCCCGGGAGAACCGGGCCGGGGCCTGGCGGCTCGCCTCGGCCGTCGTCAACCTGGCGCTGCTGCTGCTGACCGTCCTGGCGGCGTTGACCGCGCTCTGCGCCCCGGCCCTGGTGAGCGCCTTCATCGCCCCCGGTTTCGATCCGGCCCAACAGGCGCTCACCACCGATCTGTTGCGCTTGATGCTCGTTTCCCCAGTCATCTTCGGCGTCAGCGGCATCGTGATGGGGGTGTTGAACGCCCACCAGCACTTTCTCCTGCCTGCCCTGGCCCCCTCGATCTACAACCTCTCGATCATTGGGGGCGCGGTGTTGCTGGGGCCGTGGATGGGCGTGCGCGGGATGGCGCTCGGCGCGGTGGCGGGCGCGGCGCTCCACCTGCTGGTGCAGACGCCGGGATTGTTCCGCTACGGCGCGCGTTACGTGCCCGCCCTGGGGCTGAACGACCCCGGCGTGCGGGAGGTGGGCCGGTTGATGGCCCCGCGGGTGTTGGGCACCGCTATCGTCGAACTGAATTTCTTCGTCAACAACAGTTTGGCCTCGGCCATGGGGGAGGGCGCCGTCTCGGCGATCAACTACGCCTGGTTGTTGATGTTGTTGCCGCAGGGGGTTTTCGCCCAGGCGGTGGGCACGGCTGCTTTTCCGACCTTCGCCGCCCAGGCCGCCCGGGGCGAGCGGGACGAGATGCGGCGCACCCTGGCGGCGACGTTGCGCACTGTCTTCGTCCTGTGTCTGCCGGCGACGGTGGGCTTGATCGCCCTGGGCCGCCCATTGGTGACGTTGCTTTTCCAGCGCGGCGCGTTTGACGCGGACGCCGCGGGCGCCGTCGCCTGGGCGCTGGCCTTTTACGCCCTGGGCCTGGTGGGGCACGCCGGGCTGGAGATCGTGGCCCGCGCCTTTTACGCCCTGCACGATACGTTTACGCCGGTGTGGGTGGGGGGATTGACGATGGCACTCAACGTGGGGTTGAGCCTGACGTTGCCCAGCCTCTGCCTGCAGATGGGATGCCCGCCCCACGCCGGATTGGCGCTGGCGAACTCTGTCGCCACGCTGTTGGAACTGGTGGCGCTCGTTTTGCTGATTCGGCGGCGCGTCGGTGGCTTGCAGGGTCGCCGGATGCTCGTCTCGCTCGCCAAGAGCGGCGTCGCCTCGCTGGCGATGGGGGCGGGGTTGTGGGTCTGGCAGGCGGCGTTGGGGGAGGTGAACGTGTTCGTCGTGGGCGGCGGCGGCGTCATCCTGGGCGTGCTCGTCTACGTCCTGCTCGCGTTTTTGCTGCGCCTGGATGAGTTGCGCGCCATCGCGCGCCTGGCGCGACCGTTGAGGTGGAAGCGCGATGCTAGGGCCTAACCGATAGAATCCTTGCACAGCGAGCAAGAATTTGCCGTCGGGATCCTCTTTTCATTTCTGGCTCGTCCAGGTTAGGGGGATACGGTGACGGTTCCCCCAGCGACTTCCACCGGTAGAAGCTCGCCCCGTGTGTCGGTCAGCGCGATCTTGTCGACCGTGATGGGGTAGGTGCCGGGCGTCAGGCCAACGACGGTGAACGCCGCGACGTCACAATCGCCGCTGAAAGGCAACTCGACCTCAGATCTCGCGGCGACGTAGGAGACGACGCCCTCGCCTGTGCTTGATTGCTCCTGCGCCATTGTGCCGCCGGTGCAAGACCCGGGGGTCAGCCCGCGGGCTTCCAACCTTTCCTCGTCATATACCAGGCGCGCTTTGACTCCGTATAGGTCGCTCACGCCCATCACGTAGATGGTGATGGAGATGGCTTCTCCAGCCTGGATCGTTGGTTCTGGTGGGACGAGGATGACTTGCGTCGGTGTTCCCGTCGCAAGCGGCAGCGGGGGAGCGGTGGGGTAGGGCATAGCCGGGGCTGGAGCTGGCGCTGACCTAATCGGCATGCCGAAGAAGAACAGCGCTCCAGCTACGACGCAAGCGAGCGCCACAAGCGCGATCAGTCCCAATCCGGCGACAAGGATAATATCGTTGTGTCCAATCCGCTCGCTCCCTAGCAGAGCGATCAGGCCCAGGACGACGAGCGCGAGGACGAGCAATAGGAGAATGACGAGCACGATTGCGCCGATAGCCATCAGGCGTTCTCCAGGTGAGGTGCGTCGAGGGGAGCGTCCCCTTCCGGCGTTAACTGCTTGATCTTCAATTCCGCTTCGTCCAATTGCGTGTGGCAGTGGGCGACCAGCGCCTGACCGCGCTCGAAAAGCGCCAAGCTCTCCTCCAGGGGTAACCCGCCCTGTTCCAATTGCTGGACCGTCTTTTCCAACTGGGCGAAGGCCTGTTCGAACGACAGTTCTTCGTTTGTGATCATCTCCACCTCCGATTGAAGCGCTTTCTAGGCCAGCCGTGGCTTGGCCAGGATCTCCATCACGCGCAGGTCGAAAAAGTCCTGGGCGTTTACGGGGATAAGGACGAGGGCTGTATCTGCTCCTCGCCCGGCGCCGGCAATGGCGATGCAGGGCTCTCCAACGCGAATCAAACCGGCGTCGGCCGCCATCAGCGCGATCTCGACGCAGACCTTGACCCCCTGTCCGAAGATGCGCAGGGTGTAGGCGATGATCTCGTCGGTCATGTAGGTGTCCAATTTTCTGCGCACCGCACGGTTGACGCCTCCCAGTGCGTGTTGGCAGGTGATGATCTTCGCCCCGGCTACTTCGAGTGCGGCGCGATTTTCGTCGGTCAGCTCCTGGACATTCGGCTCTTTGAACCCTGTGGAGTGGGTCACGACGACGACGTCATACCCTTCGAATAGTTGGGCGGCGTGGACGCCGGTCTCGCCCCGCGTGCTGGCGACCAGGATGGTGTGAATGTCCAGTGCCTCGGCCCGCTGTCGGGCGATCTCGAGCGTGGCGCTCGTGTTGTGCGGTCCCGGTTTGGCGAAGTAGGTCGATTGAATGTGGGTGTCTGACATCGTTTCTTTTCCCTCTTTCTTTTCTTCTTTTCTCGGATTTGACAAATGGACAAGACGAGTATAGACTAATTGAGTGAAAAGATCAAGTTGTCTTTTTCGGTGGATGGAGGCGCTGAACAATCGAATAGGGCAGAATGGCTTGACAGGGATTAGAATTTCTCATATGATACGATCATCGTCGTTTCTGTCATAGTCAAGGAAGGAAGAAGTGGGTTGAAAGGAGGTGAGGACGAGGACAGAGGTATACCCAGAGCAGGCTATCCCCTGCGCGTTTGACCAGGTCCAGACCAGAGTTTGTATTGTTGGTAGACTTAAGTTAGCAAGGAGGAGAACATGTTTAAAAAACTTATGGTGCTATGCTTGGTGTTGATGCTCGTACTTCCGTTGTTTGCCGGCTGTGGTGAGAAAGAGGAGGGGCCGATCAAGATCGGACTTGAGGCGCCGATGACCGGCGACTATGCTTACGAAGGACAGGGTTTTGAGAAAGCCGTGAGTTTGCTTGTTGAACAGACGAATGAGGCCGGCGGACTTTTGGGGCGACAGATCGAATTGGTGGTCGAGGATGACGCCGGTGATCCGACGCAGGCTGCCTTGGTTGCCCAGCGTTTGGTGGATGCGGGCGTCGTCGCCGTCATCGGGGCGTATAACTCCACCGCCACCGAACCAGCCTCGGAGATCTACAACGAGGCCGGCTTGCTTCATATTACCCCTTCTTCCACGGCGACTGGATTGACCCAGAAGGGCTTTGAACGTTTCTTCCGCGTCTGCTTTTTGGATGATCGCCAGGGACTCTTTGCCGCCAAGTTCGCCAATGACGTGTTGGGCGTGGAGAACTTCGGCATTTTGCACGACAACTCCACCTATGCCCAGGGTTTGGCTGAACACACCAGGCGATACGCCGAAGAGATGGGGATGAACGTCGCCTTCTATGATGCTATCAATCCGGACGACCAGGATTTTACCCCTATTCTCACCAACATCGGGAACGTAGACTTAGACGCCGTGTATTTCACCGGTTACCACGCTCAGGGCGGTCTATTGCTCAAACAGACCGACGAATTGGGGTTGGCTATCACCTGGATGATGGGGAACGCTTCCAACAACCCAGAACTGATCCAGATCGCTGGCCTGGATAACGCCGTGGGCACCTATGTGACCACGGAACCGCTGCCGAAGGATCTCGAATATCCCGAGGCGCAGAAGTTTGTCTCCGACTTTGAGGCTGAATACGGCGAACCGCCCGCCAGTGTGTGGTGGCAGATGGCGGCCGAGGCCTTCAACGTGATTCGCTATGCCATTGAGCAGACCGAATCCACCGATTCCGAGGTGTTGGCTGATTTTCTCCATAACGAAGCCAAGGATATCAACGGTCTCACCGGCCCGATCCTGGGTTGGGATGAGAAAGGCGATCGCCTGGGCACCATTCACGTCGCCTACATCATTGACGATAGCGGCGATTTCATCCTATATCCCCAGCAACCAGATTAGTCCGTGATGCATTTTGGAAGGGGAGTTCGGGGAGTCTCTCGACTCCCCTTCCTTCTTCAATCTGTGTCATGTTTGGTTCCGGCTCTGCCAGGTTAGGGCCTAACCCTGGTTGGCTGACAAATTCAACATTCAACCAACACATAAAGTATTGGACACAGATTTTCACAGATTCACACAGATCTAGTAAAAACAAGATGAATCTGTGTTTATCCGTGTTCGATTTCGTTAAAAAAGTGTCAGTCCACCAGGGCCTAACCAATAGGATTCTTGCACGTTGAGCAGGGATTTGCCGTCGATGATCCTTTTTGGTTTTGGCTCATCCAGGTTAGGGCCTAACCAATAGGATTCTTGCACGTTGAGCAGGGATTTGCCGTCGATGATCCTTTTTGGTTTTGGCTCATCCAGGTTAGGAGACGACTTATGCAATTCATTCAGCAAATGATCAATGGGGTTACCATTGGCGCATTTTATTCCCTGGTCGCCTTGGGCTATACGATGGTCTACGGTGTTTTGAAGCTGATCAACTTTGCCCACGGCGATCTCTTTATGTGGGGGGCGTACCTGGGATTGACCGTGATCAACGTTCTGGTGGGGCTTATGGCCCAGGGAAGCGCCTTTTTCATCGTGCCGGCCGTCATCATCGTGATGATCACCATCGCCCTGGCAGGCGTTCTCGTGGAACGGATCGCCTACCGCCCCCTGCGCACGGCCGGGCGACTGGCGCCCGTCATCTCTGCCCTCGGCGTCGCCTTCATCCTGCAGAGTTTGGCCCGCAACGTCTATGGCGCCAGTTACAAGACCTACCCGACCGGTATTACACCCAGGGGCGGGATCGTGATAGCAGGAGGGGCGCGAATCAGCGTGATGCAGATCATCGTCCTGGCGGTCTCTTTCCTGATGATGGGGGCCCTATATCTCTTCGTCCAACGGACCCGCATCGGCACCGCGATGCGGGCCGTTTCGCTCAACCACGATGTCTCTCGATTGATGGGCATCGACGTCAACCGCATCATCGCCATCGTTTTTCTCATCGGGCCGGGGTTGGGTGGTGTAGCCGGTATGATCGTCGCCCTTTACTACGGATCTTTCGACTTCACCCTGGGGTGGACGTATGGACTCAAGGCCTTTATCGCCGCTATCCTGGGCGGGATTGGCAACATCCCCGGCGCGATGCTCGGAGGATTCCTTCTTGGCATTATTGAGACGCTGGGAGCTGGATACATATCGCCTCAGTGGAAGGATGTCATCGCTTATGTCATCCTCATCTTGATCTTGATCTTCCGACCCACCGGGATTCTCGGCGAGCGCGTGGCGGAGAAGGTGTAGGAGGCGGATATGGCGATCTTACAGGATACAGTCACACGTTTTCGTAAGGTGAATCCGCTTTGGTGGCAGGTAGGACTGCTAGCGTTGGCCATCCTGATGCCTTTGCCGCTGGGTGATTATTACCGCTCTGTCATGTGGCGCACCGTTCTCTACGTAATGCTCGGTCTTAGCCTCCACATCATCGTCGGATACGCCGGATTGTTCCAATTGGGACACGCCGCTTTCTATGGCTTGGGCGCATACACGTGCGCTTTGCTCAATTTGCACTTCGACGTCCCGATTCTACTGACCCTGCCGTTCAGCGTGCTCGTGGCGGCACTCTTCGGTTACCTGATTACTCGGCCGATCTTGCACCTGCGGGGTGATTATCTGTGTATCGTGACCATCGCATTCGGCGAGGTGGTGCGCCTGGCGCTGGTGAATAACATCTTTGGGATTACCGGCGGCGCCAACGGTTTGAGCGGCATCGATCGACCGGCGCTTTTTGGTTTCGTGTTGCGCAAACCGATCTATCATTACTATCTGACGCTTTTTTTCCTGATCATCACGATCTTCGCCGTGCAGCGTCTGGAGCATTCTCGTCTCGGCCGGGCGTGGATGTACGTGCGCGAGGACGAGGTCGCCGCCGAGGCGATGGGCATCGACACGATCCAGGTCAAGCTGCTGGCCTTCGTCCTGGGGTCCGGTTGGGCCGGGCTGGCGGGCGCGCTCTACGCCGGGCGAATTACGGTCATCTCGCCCGATCAGGCCAAGTTCATGGAGTCGGTCATCCTTTTCTGCGTCGTCGTCCTGGGCGGCGCCGGGTCTATTCCCGGTGTCTTCGTTGGCACGCTTGGCATGGTCACCCTGCCGGAGGTCTCTCGCTTCCTCAAGGCCTGGCGAGACGCCTGGCTGGGTGTGGCGATGGTGACGATGATGATCGCTCGACCGGAGGGTTTGTGGCCCAGCCGGCGGGTGCAGATGGAAATTCGAGGCGATCTGGAGAAACCAACGCCGCCTCATGCCATAGAGAACCAATAGAAGAGGCTGACCTGACCATGACACTTTTAGAAACCAAGCGTCTGACGAAAAATTTTGGCGGTTTGACGGCCGTGGACACGGTATCCTTCGACGTCCATGAGGGGGATATTCTCGGCTTGATCGGCCCGAACGGCGCCGGCAAGACGACGATTTTCAACATGATCACCGGCATTTACGCGCCCACCAAGGGAGAGATATCCTTCCAGGGTCAACGGATCGCCCATCCTGAACTGACCTGGCGTAAGCGACTGACCACGCCCGTCTGGTGGTTCAACTGGTTGCCCATTTCGTCGATCAAACAACAGTGGGATGATTTTCGTATGTTGCGCCCGCACGAGATCACCGAGCGCGGTATCGCCCGCACGTTCCAGACGATTCATCTGTTCGACAACCTGACCGCACAGGAAAACGTGATGTCCGGGCCGCACCATCTGACCAAGGCGGGGGTGTGGGGCGCGCTTTTCCGTCCCCCATCGCAACAGGAGGAGGAGAAACATATCGTTGCCGAGGCCCGGCATTACCTGGACTTTATGGGCTTGAGCGATTACCGGGATGAATTGGCCAAGAATCTGCCGTATGGACACCAGCGGAGGCTGGAGATCGCCCGCGCCCTGGCGACCCGGCCGGCGCTCATTATCTTGGACGAACCGGCCGCCGGTCTCAACGAGCAGGAATCGATCGAATTGATGGCCCTGATCGAGGACATCCGCGCGTCCGGCGTCACCGTGCTCCTCATCGAGCACGACATGAAAGTCGTGATGGGTATATGTGAGCGCATCATCGTCCTGGACTATGGCAAAAAGATCGCCGAAGGCACGCCAGCGGAGGTGCAAGGCGATCCGCGCGTCATCAAGGCCTATCTGGGAGAGGAAGACGAAGAGGAGGAGGTGGTGTAGCCGTGGCTTTGTTGAAGATAGACAACTTACATACGTATTACGGTCACGTCCACGCCCTGAAGGGCCTCAATTTGACGGTGGAGGAGGGCGAGGTCGTCACCCTGATCGGGGCCAATGGGGCCGGCAAGACCACGACGTTGCGCACCATCTCCGGCTTGATCCGTCCTCGTGAAGGCCAGATTTTGTTCGACGGCGAGGATATCAGCCAGACGCCGGCCCATCGCATCGTGGAGAACGGCGTCTCTCACGCGCCGGAGGGGCGCGAGATTTTCAGCACGCTGACAGTGATGGAAAATCTGAATATGGGTGCGTACACCCTGGGCGGCGATCAGGAGGCGATTGAGAAAAATCGCCGCCGCGTCTTCGATCTTTTCCCCCGCCTGGAAGAGCGCAAGCATCAGCTCGGCGGCACGCTTTCGGGTGGAGAACAGCAGATGCTGACCATCGGGCGGGCGTTGATGGCGCATCCACGCCTGGTGTTGTTGGACGAGCCCTCGCTTGGTCTTGCGCCTCTCTTGGTCAAGGCGATCTTCGAGACGGTGCAGGAGATCAACCAGCGGGGTGTGACGATCCTTCTGGTGGAGCAGAACGCTCGCGCAGCGCTCAAGATAGCCCATCGAGGGTACGTGTTGGAGACGGGGCGGGTGGTGCTTTCAGGCTCAGCCCCGGAGTTGCTCCAGGACGAGCGGGTTCGCAAGGCGTACCTGGGAGAGCGATGACGAGTATCCGTCTTTTATCGGCGGATGCGGCTATCGACCTGGAACGCCACGACGGCGTTACCCGCTTTATGCCGGGTCATCTTTCTGATCCGACCTGATCACGACGACCGTTTGGGTTGCATGGCGATCAAGATCATCTCTGTTTTCAACGAGCATCTTGCCCAGGATGTTCATTTACGCCCTGGCATACTGATCGATGCCGAGACCGGTTGTGATAGATGGTTATTAGCTCACGGCGTTGCACGCCACCGGCGCTGACCCAGGCGATTGCTTCGTTGATCAACCGCGAGGTCGCTGGCGCAGATACGCTCACAGCCTATCGCCAGCCTTTGCTTGGCTTTGCGCGGGCTGATGATGAGCGCTTCGAATACCTCCGCCGCGAGGTGGAAGCGGCCCACGTGTTACCGGTCGATTTGCTGCCGGGCGCGCGCGCGGTACTCTCATTTTTTCTGCCCTTCGAGCGCTGGATCGTCGAGGCCAACGCCGCGTACCCCGAAACGGTCGCCCGCGAGTGGGCCGTGGCCTACGTAGAGACCAACGCCCTCATTGGGCGCATCACTGCGGGCCTGATCGCGATGTTGGCCGAGCGCGGCATCCGGGCCGCCGCAGAGCCCGCTACCCATAACTTCGATCCGGAAAGCCTGGTCAGCCGCTGGTCTCATAAGAGTGTGGCCGTCATCGCCGGGCTGGGGGCTTTTGGGCTGCATCACATGGTCATTACCGATGCCGGGTGCGCCGGTCGCTTCGGAAGCGTGGTCATCGACGCGGCATTGCCCGAACTGGAACCCTCGCCGTTGGAATCAAAGGTGCGTTGTCTCTATTTTCACGATGGGAGTTGCCGGGTATGTGTCGCTCGCTGTCCGGTGGGCGCGCTGGATAGCGCCTTGGATGGGGATAGTCACATCGACAAGCGTCGTTGCTACCGGCGCTTGTTGGCGGTGGCCGAGGAATATAGGAGTCTAGGGCTGGTCGACGTGTGCGGCAAGTGCGCCGTCGGCCCTTGCGCTTTTGGGCCAGCCGTGTAACATGTCTGGAGGGGAAATAATGATGAATCAGAAGCACACGAATCAATTGCTTTATCTTTCTCGGGCCGACGTCGAGGCAGTTGGGTTGACGATGGCTGAGATCATCGAGGCGGTGGAATCCGCTTTTGAGGAGAAGGGACATGGGCGGGTGGAGATGCCGCCGAAACCGGGCGTTCACCCCGGCGAGGGAGATAACTTCATTCACGCCATGCCAGCCTACATCCCGGCGCTGAGATCGGCCGGTGTCAAGTGGGTGAGCGGCTTCCCGGAGAACTACCGGCGCGGATTGCCCTACATCACCGGTCTGCTGATCCTCAATGACGTGGAGACCGGGCTGCCCATCTCGGTGATGGATTGTATCTGGATCACGGCGATGCGCACCGCGGCGGCGACGGCAGTCGGCGCTCGTTACCTGGCCCGCTCCGATTCATCGGTGCTCGGCGTCTTGGGTTGCGGAGTGCAGGGGCGCACCAACGCGGAGGCGCTGAACGTGCTCTTTCCGTTGACCCGCGTGATGGCCTACGACGTGGATCGAGATGCCGCCCGGGCCTACGCCGAAGAGCTAGGCGAACGCTTCGATCTGGATGTGACGGTGGTCGATACACCCAAAGAGGCCGTCTCCGGTTGCGACCTGGTGGTCACCGCCGGGCCGATCCTTAAAAAGCCCCATCGCACTATCCGGGCCGGATGGCTGGATGAGGGCGCGTTCGCCTCGCTGGTCGATTTCGACTCCTATTGGCATCCTGACGCGATGAAGGAAGCGGACAAGTTCTGCACCGACGACACACCACAGTTGCGCCATTACCAGGAAGTAGGCTATTTCCAGGACATCCCGCCGCTTTACGCCGACCTGGGAGAGTTAGCCATTGGGCAGAAACCGGGCCGCGAGACGCCCGTCGAGCGCACAATGACGGCTAATCTGGGTCTGGCGATGGACGATATGGCGACGGCGCCCCTGCTTTATGAAAAGGCAGTGGAGAAAGGTGTGGGAACCTGGTTGCCGTTGTAGTAGTTGCAAGTTACAAGTTGCAAGTTAACGGGCGAACGAGTCGAGACGGGCGTATGCAGCGCTTTACTCATTTGAAATGGGTGCGTTTCAAATACTTTGAGCATTGTTTGTAGTGCGTGCGCTGCTAGGCAGCGGCGCTAGATAGCGGCTTCAGCGCGCTTTTACGGCGATAAATCGCCTACTACGAGCTTGGTCTCAAATGAAATGAAACACACCCATTTGAAATACACTCGATCACATCGCCTGTCCCGATACGGCCTGCACCATCTACCAACCTACCCATCTACCAACCTACCAACCTAAGGAGGAAAATGATGCTGGTCAAAGACCAAATGACGCCTGATCCGATCTGTGGTTATCTCAACATGCCGGTCGTGGAGGCCCAGAGAGTGATGGAGGAGAATCACATCCGGCACCTGCCTATCCTGGATGAAGACAAGAAGCTGGTGGGGCTGGTGACGCTACGTTCACTGATGAACGCAGTTCCCTCAGATGTGAGTCAATTCAGCCCTTTCGTCGTCAATTACATCCTGTCCAAGCTCCAGGTGCACAACATCATGGTGCGAGAATTGATTAGCACCACTCCCGATACCACCATCGAGGAGGCGGCCCGCGTGATGGCCGATCGTAAGATCGGCTGTTTGCCGGTTATGCAAGGTGAAGAGCTGATCGGCATTATCAGCGACAACGACCTGTTCAAGATTATGGTGGAACTCCTGGGCTCTCGCCGCGAGGGGATTCGTGTCACCGTGGAGCAGCCCGACCGGGCGGGGGAGGTGGCACGCTTGACCAAGGCTATTGCCGACCAAGATGGATATCTCTCGGTGTTTGTCACCTATCCCACTGATGATCCAAAGATCTGGTCCTCGGTCTTCAAGGTCATCAACGTGCCCGATGACGTGCTGGTGGAGACGATCAGTAAACTACCCGATATCGAGATCAAGGATGTGCGGAGAGTTAAATCCAATATGGTTTAGTTAAGGTTTGTCGTGCGCGCTAGACAGCGGCTTTAGTGCGATTTATGATGCATTTTTCTTTCTAACTTGACAATGGCACATTTGTCCCTGGCGAATAAATTCGCGGGCCACAACTGCAAAGTCGGCCTACGCCGACTATAAACTAACCTGCGAAGGCAGGTTTTGCAGTGCGTGATTTTTACGCGCTGTAGC
>Ga0129302_1002510_pt1 | contig 13058 bp, 14 predicted proteins | sample BlaSprsedimmetaG_FD_94476 | JGI IMG/M metagenome (GOLD analysis project Ga0129302, IMG submission 94476) | Hot spring sediment bacterial and archeal communities from California, USA to study Microbial Dark Matter (Phase II) - Blank Spring... | ecosystem: Environmental > Aquatic > Thermal springs... | reverse complement strand
GTCTGGCCGGGCTCAGCCCAGCTGCTTGAAGGCGCCGGCGCCGGCGTAACGCGCCGCCGAACCCAGCGCTTCCTCGATACGGATGAGCTGGTTGTACTTGGCCACGCGATCGGAACGCGACAGCGAGCCGGTCTTGATCTGGCCGGCACCGGTGGCCACCGACAGGTCGGCGATGGTGACGTCCTCCGTCTCGCCGGAGCGGTGGGAGACCACCGCCGTGTAACCGGCCTTGTGCGCCATCTGGATGGCCTCCAGGGTCTCGGTCAGCGTGCCGATCTGGTTCACCTTGATGAGGATCGAATTGCCGATGTGCTTGTCGATGCCTTCCTGGAGGATCCTGGTGTTGGTGACGAACAGGTCGTCGCCCACCAGCTGCACCTTGCGGCCCAGGCGCTCGGTGAGGAGCTTCCAGCCCGCCCAGTCGTCCTCGGCCATGCCGTCTTCGATGGTGATGATCGGGTACTGGTCCACCCAGCCGGCCAGGTAGTCGACGAAGCCGGCGGCGTCGAAGGAACGGCCCTCGGAGGCCAGCTCGTACTTGCCGTCCTTGTAGAACTCGGAACTCGCCGCATCAAGACCCAGGTAGATGTCCTGGCCTGCCTTGAAGCCGGCCTTCTCGATGGCCTCGAGGATGGTCTCGATGGCCTCCTCGTTCGAGGACAGGTCGGGCGCGAAGCCGCCCTCGTCCCCCACCGCGGTGTTCAGACCACGCTTGGCCAGCACGGCCTTGAGCGAATGGAAGACCTCGGCGCCATAGCGCACGGCCTCGGCGATGCTGCCGGCCGATACCGGCAGGATCATGAATTCCTGCAGGTCCACACTGTTGTCGGCATGCGCGCCACCGTTGACGATGTTCATCATCGGCACCGGCAGCAGGGTCGCGTCGTCGCCGCCGAGGTAGCGGTAGAGCGGCTGGCGCGCGGCGGCGGCGGCGGCGTGGGCGTTGGCCATGGAGACGGCCAGCAGGGCGTTGGCGCCCAGGCGACTCTTGTTCTCGGTGGCGTCGAGCTCGATCATCTTGTGATCGACGGCCTGCTGGTCACGGGCGCTCAGGCCCAGCAGGGCCTCGCGAATCTCGCCATTGACGTTCGCCACGGCCTTCTGCACACCCTTGCCCAGGTAGCGCCCCTTGTCGCCATCGCGCAGCTCGATGGCCTCGCGCGCACCGGTGGAGGCACCGGAGGGGACGGCAGCACGACCCACCTCGCCCGAGACCAGTTCGACCTCGGCCTCGACGGTGGGGTTACCACGGGAATCGAGGATCTCGCGGGCCCGGATATCGACGATATCAGACATTATTCCTCCACTTATCAATACGTTAGTAATTATTCTTAAAGCAAATTATCGCTTATCAGCCCAGGTTCTGTTCGGCAAAACCGAGGCGCTTGACCACGTCGTCCAGCTCTTTCAGCGTCTCCAGCATGCCCTGCATGTAGGGCAGCGGCCAGGCGTTGGGACCGTCGGACAGCGCCTTGGCAGGATCCGGATGCGTCTCCATGAACAGGCCGGAGACCCCGGCGGCAACCGCCGCACGGGCCAGCACTGGCACATGCTCGCGCTGCCCGCCTGAGCAGCTACCCTGCCCGCCCGGCAGCTGCACCGAGTGGGTGGCATCGAACACCACCGGGCAACCCGTCTCGCGCATGATGGCGAGGCCGCGCATGTCGGACACCAGATTGTTATAGCCGAAGGTGTAGCCACGCTCGCAGACCATGATCTGCTCGTTGCCCACGGCGCGGGCCTTGTCCACCACGTTACCCATGTCCCAGGGCGCCAGGAACTGGCCCTTCTTGATATTCACGGGCTTGCCCGTACGGGCCACGTTCTGGATGAAGTTGGTCTGACGGCAGAGGAAGGCCGGGGTCTGGAGCACGTCCACCACGGCGGCGACCTCGTCCAGCGGGGTATCCTCGTGCACGTCGGTGAGCACCGGCACGCCGATCTGTTCGCGCACCTTCTGCAGGATGCGCAGGCCCTCTTCCATACCCGGACCACGGAAGCTGGTCGCCGAGGAACGGTTGGCCTTGTCGAAGGAGGACTTGTAGATGAACGGGATGCCCAGGGCGTCCGTGATCTCCTTCAGTTGGCCGGAGGTGTCGAGGGCGAGCTGCTCACTCTCGATGACGCAGGGACCGGCGATAAGAAAGAACGGCCGGTCCAGGCCGACCTCGAAGTTACAAAGTTTCATGCTGAATCGGCCTCGTTACCGGGAATCTTCTCGTGATGCGTGCGGGCCGCACGAACAAAACCCTCGAACAGGGGGTGTCCGTCGCGCGGCGTGGATGTGAACTCGGGATGGAACTGGCAGCCCAGGAACCAGGGGTGATCACGCAGCTCCACCACCTCGACCAGGTTGCTGTCCATCGAGGTACCGGATATGACCAGCCCGGCCTCCTCAAGTTGCGTCCGATAGCTGTTGTTGAACTCGTAGCGATGGCGGTGGCGCTCGGAAACCACCTCCTCACCGTAGGTCTCACGCGCCAGACTGCCCTCGGCGAGCTTGCAGGACTGGGCGCCCAGGCGCATGGTGCCGCCCAGGTCGGACTCGGCGTCACGCGTCTGCACCGCACCCGTCTCGTCCTGCCACTCGGTAATGAGCGCGATCACCGGATGCGGGGTGTCATGGTTGAACTCGGTGCTGTGCGCGCCGGCGAGGTTCGCCCGGTGACGCGCATACTCGATCACCGCCACCTGCATACCCAGGCAGATGCCCAGATACGGCACGCCATGCTCGCGCGCGTACTGCACGGCCCGGATCTTGCCCTCGACGCCGCGCGAGCCGAAGCCCCCGGGCACCAGGATCGCGTCGACCTCCTCCAGCTCGTCGATGCCGTCAGCCTCGAGCTTCTCGGAATCGATGTAGCGAATGTTGACCTTGGTGCGAGTGTGAATGCCGGCGTGGGTCAGCGCCTCGTTGAGCGACTTGTAGGACTCGGTGAGGTCCACGTACTTGCCAACCATGCCGATCGTGACCTCGGCCTCCGGGAATTCCATGGCATTGACCACGTCCTTCCAGTCGCTGAGATCGGCCGGCGGCACGTCCAGGTGCAGCTTGCGCACGACGATGTCGTCGAGCTTTTGCGCATGCAGCCAGAGCGGGATCTTGTAGATGTTGTCCACGTCGATGGCGGAGATGACGGCGCGGTCCTCGACGTTGGTGAACAGTGCGATCTTGCGTCGTTCGCCCTCGGGCAGCGGCTTGGTGGAACGGCACAGCAGTACGTCGGGCTGGATGCCGATGGAGCGCAACTCCTTCACGGAATGCTGGGTCGGCTTGGTCTTGATCTCGCCGGCCGCAGCGATGTACGGCACCAGGGTGAGGTGCACGTAGACGACATTGTCGCGCCCCTCCTCCACGCCCATCTGTCGAATCGCCTCCAGGAACGGCAGGGACTCGATGTCACCCACGGTGCCGCCGATCTCGACCATGGCGATGTCGGCGTCGCCCGCGCCCTCGCGGATCTTCTTCTTGATCTCGTCGGTGATGTGCGGAATGACCTGCACGGTGCCACCAAGGTAGTCACCACGACGCTCCTTGCGAATCACGTCCTCATAGACCTGCCCGGTGGTGAAGTTGTTGCGCTTGCTGGTACGCACGCGCAGGAAGCGCTCGTAGTGCCCGAGATCGAGGTCTGTCTCGGCGCCATCCTCGGTGACGAATACCTCGCCATGCTGGAACGGGCTCATCGTACCCGGGTCGACGTTGATGTAGGGGTCGAGCTTGAGCATGGTGATCTTGAGGCCGCGCGCCTCGAGGATGGCCCCCAGGGAAGCGGACGCAATGCCCTTGCCCAGGGAAGAGACCACGCCCCCGGTGATGAACACGTATCGGGTCATAAGAACCTTCGGGTTGTCAGAAAAGGCGGAAGGTGATTCCAGACGGGCTTAAAGGATACCAGAGCCGCCGCCCCCGCTCAATGAAACCCGTGTGACGAGAGCCCAATCTTCGACAGGAAATCAGGGACTTAGGACGAGCCGCCTCGGGGAGCCCCTCGCGATTTCGGGGATCCCGCGATGCCGGGGCATACCGCCCTTGTCGTCGGCGATAAGCCGTTGATAATGAAGGAAAGCGAAAGCTGCGTCGTGTGCGGTGCGCGGGGGAGCCTGGCTATGATGAACAGCTCACCCGGACCCGCTCGGCCCAGTCGGGAGGCGGGCCGGCGTAGCGTTGCATGGCCGGGTGCTCGTCGAAGGGACGGGCAAGCAACTCGCGCAGGGCCACCACCTCGCTGAAATCCTTGCCCGCCACAGCCTTGGCGATGGCGATCTCGGCCATGTAGTTGCGCAGGATGTACCGGGGATTGACGGCCCGCATGCCGGCCGCGCGCTCGGTCGTCGGCACACCCTCCCCCTTCAGCCGATCGGCATAGTCCCGCGCCCAGGCATCGAAGCCCGCGCGGTCGAGGACCATGTCGCGCAGCGACCGGTTGTCACCGTCGGCCTCGAAATCCGCCAAGACGCGGAAGAAGATGGTGTAGTCGGTCCCGCCCTCGGCCATCAGGGCCAGCAGCCGATCGACCAGTGCGCCGTCACCGGCCTGCGGCTCGCGCAGGCCCAGCTTCGCCTGCATGAGACCCGCATAGCGCCGACCAAAGCGCGGGCCGTACGTCTCCTCGAGCACGGCCCTGGCCTGCTCGGCGGCCACCCCCTCGTCCTCGTCGATCAGACAGAGCATCGCGTGAGCGAGGCAGCCCAGGTTCCACAACCCGATCTGCGGCTGGCGGCGGAAGGCGTAACGCCCGCCGTGGTCGGAGTGGTTGCAGACGAAGCCCGGATCGTAGGTGTCCAGGAAACCGTAGGGGCCGTAGTCGATGGTGAGCCCCAGCACCGACATGTTGTCGGTGTTCATCACCCCATGGGCAAACCCGACCGCCTGCCACTGCGCGATCAGGTCGGCGGTGCGGCGCGCGATCTCGGCGAGAAGCTCGAGATAGCGGGCGTCTCGCTCCGCCAGGTCGGGGAAGTGGCGCGAGATCAGGTAGTCGGCGAGTTGTCTGACCTTGTCGAACTGCCCGCGGTGGTAGAAGACCTCGAAGCTGCCGAAACGGACATGACTGGGTGCAACACGGGTGAGGACAGCGGCGGTTTCCACGCCCTCGCGGTACACCGGCAGGTCGCTGCCGATCATGGCCAGGGCCCGCGTGGTCGGGATACCCAGGCCATGCATGGCCTCGCTGCAGAGATACTCGCGAATGGTGGAGCGCAGTACGGCCCGGCCATCGCCACCGCGTGAATACCGGGTGGGCCCGGCTCCTTTTAGCTGCAGTTCATGACGCCGGCCGTCGGGCGCGACGACCTCGCCCAGCAGCATGGCGCGACCGTCGCCAAGCTGGGGGACGAACACGCCGAACTGATGGCCCGCATAGAGCATGGCCACCGGATTCATCCCCGGCAGCTTCTTCTGGCCGCTGAAGACCTCCAGGAACTCCGGCCGCGCCGCCTCCTCCCCATGCAAGCCGATGAGCTCGGCCACGGCGGGATTGAAGTCAACGAGATACGGATCGGGAAAAGGTGCCGGTGCCGGGCGGTCGTGAAAACTCCCGCCCAGCGCGGCGTAGCTGTTGTCGAACTCGAGTTCCTGCAGGCGTCTCATGCCGGGGATGGTGACGCCCGGCGGGTTGGCGATCAACCCGCCGTTTGCAGGGGATTAGGCGGCAACGGGATCCGGGTTCAGAAACCGACGTGGGTGGCAAACTCCGCGATCACCAGCTCCCACCACTCGAACATGTCCTCGATGTTGGCCTCGGTCACGCCGCCGGCGAGGTTGTAGTGGATGCTGACGATCGGATCACCCTCCTCGTCGATATAGGCGCGTCCGAAACGCTTGTTCAGGTTCCACTCGTTCATCCGCGCCAGGTCGCCCTCGTCTTCGGTATCAAAGCCGGCCCAGAACTCGAGTGCGCCGCAGCCGCGCTTGCCATCGCAGTCGTAGAACAGCACCCGGTACTTGTACCCGGAGGCGGTACTGTCGATCATTGGATCGCCGGCATCATCGACGCCGAGCTGCGCCCGATACCCCAGATCCTGCATGATGCCCTGCAGCCGTTCCCCCGTCAGCCGCTCGTGGATCCGGTCACCCGCCTGCGCCGCGCCACCGGCCACCAGCCCCGTGGCCAGGACGGTCCCGGCCAGCCATCGCATCACGTTCTTCTTCATTGTTCAGCTCCCTTTCGGTTTGTTGTGTGTTTTCCTTATGCCCCCGACGCGGCATCGTGCTCGCGCTGCAGCACCACCCGGTCGCGACCCGCGTGCTTCGCCTCATAAAGCGCCACGTCGGCCGCGCGAAATGCCGCTTCGACATCGCCCTCGGGATCCATCTGCGCCACGCCGACCGACACCGTCACCCGCAGGGGGGCAGTGCGCCCCTCCACCTTGAGCTCGGCTGCCGCCACCCGAGTGGTCTGTGGGCCTACGTCAACATCCAGCACTCAGTGCGCCCCTCCACCTTGAGCTCGGCTGCCGCCACCGCCGCGCGCAGGCGATGCAGTGTCTCGAAGAACACCGCCTGGTATTCCGCAAAACGGTCGTAGTCGCCAAGCGCCACGCCCGCTGGCCGACCGCTGGCCAGCGCCAGTGTGCGCGCCTGTTCGTGCATGCGCGCATGCAGGCGCTCCAGCGCCGCAAAGTCTTCGTGATCACGCACGACGCCGGACGCCTCGGTGTAGTACCAGCGCCCGAAGCGACACCGTCGATGGGCGTCGTCGGCCATGACGTCCTCCCCAAAATCGCCCCGGCAGATCAGGCTCCGGTTGAGCCGGAGCAGCCATTCCCGGTGATTGCGTTCCGCCCGGGTCAGCACCTCCACCATGCGCTCCAGCTCGTGATCGGTCAGGCCCGAGCCAAGCACGGAACGATGCAGGAATGATCTGGGCAGCTGCGGCATGCCATCCTCTTCGCCATGGAGTAGCCCGAAACTGCAGGGCACAAGGTCACGAAACCCACGCCCCGGTGCCGGAGCGTTATGCCAAGGTAACAAATAATCTGGCGCGAGAAAAAAACCGCTGGTTATCTGCCTGTCACACGCGCACCCCAGACTGTCATCATGACGCTCGTCGCAGGCCTGCGCAAATGGACACTGATCCTGCTCGGCAGCACGCTGCTACTGGCCGGCGCCCTCACTTTCTGGCTGCCGCTGCCCATTGGCTTGCCCCTGATGCTGCTCGGACTGCCCCTGATTCTGCGCTACTCCCCTACCGCGCGGCGCTGGCTAACCGCGGCATTCGCAGGCTCCCCCACGCTGCGCCGTCAGCTTGCGCGCATCGCGGCCGACGAGGAACAGACCTGAAAGTCAGATCTCGGGCGGGAGGATGACCGGGCCGCGCTGCGTCTCGCGCCAGCGCTGGTAGTTGGGGATCTCCAGGTAGCCCTTGGTCAACACGTACTCAACCACGCCCTGCAGCCGGTACAACCGCACCACGGCGTCCACGCGGATGATTTCCTCACCCCCCTCGTCGAAGAACACGATGGTCGGCGCGTAGAAGATGCCGAGTTCAGCTGCCCAGTCCTGGGCCGTCATGCGCCGGCCGGACGGGGTGATCACGGGGGTATCGGACCACATGTCCAGCTGCACGACCTGGAACTCGGTCAGCATGTCGCGCGTCTTCTCGTCGCTCAGCGGTTCCGTGTGGAGGATGTCACAGGCGTGGCAATCATGCTGCTCGAAGAACACGGCCAGCGGCCGGCTGGCGGGAAAACGCGACCGGTCCAGTGCGTGAGGCGGGCTTTCGAAGAAGGGCTCGGTGTTGAGGCCGCCGATCTCGAACTTGGGCGGCGGATCGGCCCGGGCGAGATACTCGCGAAAGGTCTCGTGCTGGTAATAGCCTTCGACCACGTACTCGAGGGCGGCGCGGAACTTGTAAGGCGGGTAGTAGCCGCGCATGCGGAAAGCTTCCTTGCCGTCGCGGTCGTAGAAGATGAGCGAGGGAGTGAAATTGGTCCCCCTGGCGACCGCAAAGGCACGCTCGGACCAGGCCTTGCCATCCAGATCGATCAGCTCGCGGCTGCCCCAGATGTCGGTCGGAATGACATCGAAATGCTTCTGCGTGTAACGCACGATGTCGTCCTGGGCAAAATTGACGCGCATCAGCGCCTCGCAGTACGCGCAATGCTTCTGCCCGAAATACACGACGATGCCAAACTTGTCCGTTGCCACCGCGTCCCGGAGATCGTCACGCAGATCCAGGAAGCTCAGCTTGAACCAGTCGGGATGCTCGACGTTGCGCTCGCGTGGGGTGTCGTCGATATAGGGCTGGTCGAACAGGTCCTCGTAGTCGGCCAGCACCGACGCAGCGCCCATCACCAGCGCAAACAGCGCGACCCATGCCCGGGGACGCGGTCCGGGACGGGAGCTGTGGCTTCGGGGCGTGGGCATCGTCATCAATGTGGAATCGGCCGCGCGGACACACTGCCCGCCATTAAATGGTGGCACAGAAAATGGCGCGCGTTCTTGATCTGGTGCAAGTCATGCGCACCAGCTTTCTCGGATCGTTGGACGATGCCCCAAGCGTCGACTCTATTCCAGCACGTCGGCCCCACCAAGGTACGGCTTGAGTGCTGCCGGGATGCGAATGCTCCCGTCGGCCTGCTGGTAGTTCTCAAGAACGGCTACCAGGGTACGGCCCACGGCCAGACCCGAGCCATTGATGGTGTGCAGCAGTTCGGGCTTGCCAGTTTCGGGATTACGCCAGCGCGCCTTCATGCGCCGGGCCTGGAAATCGAGAAAGTTCGAGCAGGAGGAGATCTCGCGGTACTTGCCCTGCCCCGGCAGCCAGACTTCCAGGTCGTAGGTCTTGGCAGACGAAAACCCCAGGTCGCCCGTACACAGCGTCACCACGCGATAGGGGAGTTCGAGCGTCCTGAGGATGGCCTCGGCGTGACCGGTGAGCGCCTCCAGTGCATCCCAGGACTCCTCGGGACGCACCAGCTGCACCAGCTCCACCTTCTCGAACTGGTGCTGGCGAATCAGGCCGCGCGTGTCCTTCCCATAGGCTCCGGCCTCGGACCGGAAGCACGGCGTGTGGGCGACCATGCGCACCGGCAAGGCATCGTCCTCGACGATCTCGTCGGCCAGCAGGTTGGTGACCGGCACCTCCGCCGTCGGGATCAGGTAGAACGGCTTGTCCTCGTCGCCGGCCCGAAAGAGGTCCGCCTCGAACTTCGGCAGCTGGCCCGTGCCCCGCAAGGCGTCGGCGTTCACCAGGTAGGGGACATACACCTCCTGGTAGCCATGTGCCCCGGTATGGGTATCGAGCATGAGCTGGATCAGCGCGCGGTGCAGTCGGGCCATGGCCCCGCGCATGACCACGAAGCGCGAACCGGCCACCTTGGCGGCGGCTTCGAAGTCCATCCAGCCGTTGGCTGCGCCGAGATCGACATGATCCCTGGGCTCGAAGTCGAAGGCTCGCGGCTCTCCCCAGCGGCGGACCTCGACATTGTCGTCCTCCGAGGCACCCTCCGGCACCGACTCGTCCGGGATGTTGGGGATCCCCATGGTGATCTCGTCCAGCTCCGCCTGGATCGCCTCCAGACCGGCAGACGCCTCGGCCAGCTGAGCGCCAAGGTCGGCCACGGCCACCTTGAGCGGCTCGATGTCCTCACCCCGCGCCTTGGCCTGCCCGATGGCCTTGGAGCGCGCATTGCGCTCGGCCTGCAGTTCCTGGGTGCGGACCTGGAGGTCCTTGCGGCGCTCTTCCAGGGCCTCGAAGGCGGCCTTGTCCAGGGTAAATTGGCGACGCGCCAGGGCGGCGGCGACATCATCGAGTTCGTTGCGCAGGCGTTTGGGGTCGAGCATGGTTAGTCTTCGGTTAGTGAAGTTCGGCGGCGAATGTTACCACATGGCCCGGGGCGACAAGGTTCGCCAGACGAGCGACGATGGCCGCCACGCGCTCGGGCGCGTCGAAGAACTCGATGACCACCGGCAGGTCCAGTGACATGTCGAGCAGGTCGCCCGAATGCACCTTGCCGCTGGTACCGAACCCGGAGATGCCGCGGAACAGGGTCACCCCTCGCACCTTCTCCTCGTCGTGCAGACGCTCGAAGATACGCCGGTGCAGGCCCTTTCCCTCGGTGACGTAGATACGCGCCACGGTGACCGTCGTCGATTCGCTCATAGCTGTCGCCCCGCAATCAGCCCCATCCAGGCAGCGCCCACGCACAGGACCACGCTCAACAGCATGTTGAGTCCGGCGCGCAGGGGGGCGCCCTGCTCGATGAGGTTCAGTGTTTCCATGGAAAAAGTGGAAAAGGTGGTGAAGGCGCCGAGGAAGCCGATGAGCAGACCGGCCCGCCACTCCGGCGAGGCCGTCAGCCGCTCGATGAGCAGCACGGACAGAAACCCCATCAGCAGCGAACCGGCCACGTTGACCACCAGCGTGCCATAGGGGAAATCGCGCCCGGCCAGGGCATACACGCCCGTGGACACCCAGTAACGCATCAGGGCGCCCAGCGCCCCGCCCGCCGCAATGGCCAGCAACTGATTCACACATCCCCCCACCAAAACGAGCGGCCGCACCGCCGGCCTCCCCCACATAGTAGCGCCTCGCAGTCGACGTGCGAAAGAGGCGTCATCACCAGGGGATCACGCTGCCGTCATACTCGAGAAAACGCCCACTGTCCTCGGCCGAGAGCCCCTCGATGACCCGGCTCATGCCGGCCACGCTGCTGCGGGTGTCGATCTCTGCGTTCGGCCCGCCCATATCCGTGAGCACCCAGCCCGGGTGAAAGGCGACCACCTTGATGCCACGCGGTGCGAGATCGATGGCCATGCTCTTCACGCACATGTTGAGCGCCGCCTTGGAACTGCGGTAGACGTAGCTGCCGCCCGAGCCATTATCCTCGATGCTGCCCATCTTGCTCGAGAGATTGGCGATCACCCTGCGCTCACCGCGAGCCAGGTTCTCCACCAGCGCCTCGGCAATCTTCACCGGCGCGATCGTGTTGATACGGAATGCCTGCAGCCAGGCCGCGACGTCGGTGTTGCCGAAGTGCGCGTCGTCCTGCCCGTAGGTGCCGGCATTGTTGATGAGGATGTCGATGGGCCGCTCACCGAGCACCGCGGCCAGGTTGGCCACATGTCGAGCGTTGGTCACATCCAGCGGCTGGATGTGCACGCGGCCTTCCGAGCCCGCGGCGACGTGAGTCAGATCGCCGGCCGCCTCCGGCAGGCGGCAGCAGGCATACACCGTGGCCCCCTGCACCGCGTAATGGCGGACGAACTCCAGGCCGATGCCCCGGTTGGCACCGGTGACGAGTACGGTCTCGGACATGCTGGTCTCTCCTTCTGTAGTTCGACGTTTCAGGCGGCGGCGCGTTCGCGCGGCACCTGTGCGGCGGCGGCGCGCAGCACCTCGAGGCCCGCGCCCTCGCGGTGCGCATTTTCGCTCAGGTATCGCCGCCACTTGCGAGCCCCCGGCAGCCCTTGGAACAGCCCGAGGATGTGACGCGACATGTGGCCGAGGTGCACGCCGGCGTCCAGCTCGCGGGCCACGTAGGGATACAGGGCCTCCAGCACCTCGTGCCGCGTCGGCACGTCGTGGACGTCACCGTACAGACGGCGATCCACCTCCGCCAGCAGGTAGGGATTGTGATAGGCCTCCCGCCCGAGCATCACGCCGTCCACGTACTCCAGGTGCTGATCGCATTCCTCGAGCGTCCTGATACCGCCGTTGATGATGATCTCGAGTTCGGGAAACTCGCGCTTTAGGCGATAGACCCGCTCGTAGTCCAGCGGAGGGATCTCCCGGTTCTCCTTCGGGCTCAGCCCCTTGAGCCAGGCCTTGCGTGCGTGGACGATGAACGTCTCGCAGCCTGCGTCTCGCAACCTCGCGATGAACTCGACCAGTTCCTCGTAGGAGTCGCGGTCGTCGATACCGATGCGCGTTTTGACCGTCACCGGCACGTCCACTGCCGCGCGCATCGCCGCCACGCACTCCCCCACCAGCGCCGGCTCCGCCATCAGGCAGGCGCCGAATGCCCCGCGCTGCACGCGCTCGCTGGGACAGCCAACATTGATATTGATCTCGTCATACCCCGCATCCGCTCCGAGGCGTGCCGCGGCAGCCATCTCGCCGGGATCGCTGCCGCCGATCTGCAGGGCCACCGGGTGCTCGGCGGGATCGAAGCGCAGCAGGTGGTGGGTATCCCCGTGCAGCAACGCCCCCGTGGTCACCATCTCCGTATACAGCACCGCGTGCCGGCTGATGAGGCGCAGGAAATAGCGGTCGTGCCGGTCGGTCCAGTCCATCATCGGGGCGACACAGAAGCGGTGGTTGGGAGTAGTCATACGGCAATGATTACGAATCGCTCGGGAACCGGTAAAGTATAACGGCTCCGCCCCTGCTCATCGACAGATCCGAAGCCTTCAGACCGCCGAAAAAGTATCGCGAGAACGTTTCTTACCAATCGAGAACCAGCAGTATCTCGTCACGCTGTCCGGCCTGAATGACAATGACCCCCCTGGTGATCCGTCAGGATTTCTGGCTCTTTTGAATTCCGAGTGGGTTAATGCGCCACATGCGGGTTGAGTTTGGAGAAATCGAGTTTACCGGCAAGCAGGAAGATCACAGTGCGGATTGTGCTAAACCTGCCGTAGCCACGCGCCCGCCGCTTAGCGGACTGAAACAGTCCATTCAAGGCCTCCAGGAATCCGTTGGTCTGACGGGTCTGTGCCCAGGCGACGATGCCCTCGAAGTGGTCCCGGATCATCTGAGCGACCTTCTTCATGGGCTCGACCTTGGAGCGCATGACGTTGGTGCACCACTGCCAGAGCATTTCGGAGGCGACGTTGATCTGTTTGCGATCGAGGATCTCGCGCAATTGTTCACGGTAGACCCAGGCCCGCGCGGTGCGCTTTGTGGTGAGTCTGGCGAGCAGCGCGTCGAGCTCGGCGCGTGCGGTGGCGCCGAGGTCGGCATAATCGCGCAGCAGCGTCCAGCGCAGCCCCTTGAGATCGGGCGTGGTTTTCTGTTCGAGGCGCCGGGTCTCGTCCAGGGCCTGGGAGGCATGCGCGACTACGTGGAACTTGTCGAAGGTGATGCGGGCCTCGGGCAGGTGATCCCTGC
>Ga0129302_1002508_pt1 | contig 13068 bp, 6 predicted proteins | sample BlaSprsedimmetaG_FD_94476 | JGI IMG/M metagenome (GOLD analysis project Ga0129302, IMG submission 94476) | Hot spring sediment bacterial and archeal communities from California, USA to study Microbial Dark Matter (Phase II) - Blank Spring... | ecosystem: Environmental > Aquatic > Thermal springs... | reverse complement strand
TTTACAAGCTTGCCCGATAGTTCCATAGAATCGAGCACCGGCCCGGTGGAGAAGATATAGCGAAAGTTCGGAATGGCATTGCCTTCGGTGAAATCGGCAATGGCGTCGCCGAAAAACAGCGTGTAGGTTGTGTTTGGCCTTAGCTCTTCATCAAAGCGGATGACCAGCGACTTTCCCCTGATCCGGGTTTCAGGAACTTTTATAAAAGGAGGTGAACTGAGAAACTTTTGCGAAAGTCCCCGCAATTGTATGAACTCATCGAACCAGATGCGAATTTCTCTGGCATCGAAATTCACTGAACCATTTTCCGGTTCTGAACGCAAAATCACCGGCGGATCGGTATCGCGCGGCCCACCGGTGGGTGCTACCGGATTGGCACAGGCAGCCAGCATCAGGCAAACAAAGCTTAACTGAATCCAGTTCACCATTTTTTTGCGGCCGATATAAAGTTTTGTGGTAACGAGCATGCCCCTGGTTCAAATAAAAACGATACAAACCTAATGGAAATAACATTATGAGCGTAAATTCTACTGATATTATTGCCCGGAGCCACTGAATTATTATGTGCTCAAAAAGTAGTAATTTTACGCTTTGCTTAAAAAATCAATCACCAACAAACGTTCTGAAAGATGCTTCGAATTACAGGAATACTTTTATTTACAGGCCTTTTTATTTATGCTGCGGCGCAACACAGCGTTTTCGATCCGGGCCACATCGGCTGTGCCTGCCACAAGAAATCCTCCCACCTCCGGCTCGAAAAAGGCCTGAAATCTTCAGGGCTGGAAATGAACCAACATTACCACCGCTTTGAATGGTTTATTGACCCAAGTGTGCGCTACATCCGAGGTTCAGTTTCTTCGCATCATGTGATGAACCATGAAAGCAGTACGCTCAGTTTCGACCTGTCGTCGGCGCTGAATGTTGATTCGGTGATCTATCACGGTGATCATGCCGGCTTCCAGCATGGCAACGATTTACTAACCGTTACGCTGCCGGCAAGTGTTCCGGCCGGCACATCGGATTCGGTGAGTATTTTTTACCAGGGCGTTCCGCCGGTGGGTTCGGGCTTCGGGTCCTTTGTGCAGGGTTCGCATGCAGGCATCCCGATTCTTTGGACATTGTCGCAACCCTATGGCTGCTCCGACTGGTGGCCATGCAAAAACGGGCTTACTGATAAAATTGATTCGATTGACATCATCGTAACTTCGCCCTTGCCGCACCGCACAGCCTCCAACGGCCTGCTCATTGGCGAATGGGTTGAAAACGGCCAGCGAACCTGCCATTGGCGCCACCGCTACCCGATCGTTCCTTACCTGATTGCTATCTCGGTAACTGATTACGCCATTTACAGCGATTGGGTCCCACACGAAAACGATTCCATCCAAGTGCTCAATTATGTTTTTCCCAGTCAATTGGGAACGGTTCAAAACGAAACTCCCAACCTGATCCCGATCATGCAGTTGTTCAACGAACTGCTTGAACCATACCCTTTTATTCTTGAAAGATACGGACATGCGCAGTTTGGCTGGGGCGGAGGCATGGAGCACCAGACCATGAGCTTTATGGGAAGTTTCGGGCATGAACTGATGGCGCACGAGCTGGCGCATTCCTGGTTTGGGAATAAAATTACCACCGGGTCATGGGAAGACATCTGGGTAAACGAAGGTTTTGCCACTTACCTCACAGGCCTCACTTACGAGCACATGTTCGACGGCTATTACTGGCCGATCTGGAAAGAGATGAACATCAACTCGGTTACCTCGCAAGCCGGAGGGTCGGTATGGGTGGATGATACCACCTCTGTTTCCAGGATTTTTAACTCTAGGCTTTCGTACAGGAAAGGTGCTTTGATACTGCATACCCTGCGCTGGATCATCGGCGACGATGATTTTTTCCTGGCCATGCGCAACATGCTCAGCCATCCCAACCATGCCTATGGCTATATCAGAACCCAGGATGTGATTGGTTTTTTCGAAGAGGCATCGGGCAGAGACCTGGGCTGGTATTTCGATCAATGGTATTACGGGCAGGGATACCCGATTTATTTGGTTCAGTACAACATTCATTCAGGAACTCAGGCAACTGTTACGCTCTACCAGGGGCAATCGCATCCTTCGGTTGAGTTTTTTAGCCTGCCGGTGCCCTTGCTGCTTAGCGGTGAAGGGCAGGATACCCTGCTGGTGCTCGACAACACCTACAATATGCAAAGCTTTGAGGTAGATCCTGGCTTCATTCCCGAGAGTATCGAATTAGATCCAGAAATGTGGCTCATCACCCGCAACAGCCAGGTGGTGATTGGAGTTGATGAACCGGACAGCAGAAGTTTTGTAAACATTTTTCCGAATCCTGCCAGCGACTTTATTTTTATTGAAAGTACTGAACCCATCGAGGAAATCTTTTTTACAGAACCTGCCGGAAAGATGGTTCGCACCAATAAATTCAGGCAAAATGCCGGGCGGCTCTACCAGGCCGAAACCAGCCAACTTAGCGCCGGATTGTGGATTGTGCATGTTAAAACAAGCCAGGGAATAAAGCATAAGAAACTGGTGGTTGCAAGATAAAATCGCTTATTGTTTTGTTAGTATACTCCCGAGAAAATTTGCGTAAGAAGCGATTAACGGGTAGAATGAAGGAGATTTCTCACTTCGCCTTTTCGCTTCGCTCCAAGGCTGCGTTCGAGATGACAGGCAATGAATTTTTATGGGAGGGGATCGTGAGCGGGCGCTCCGCGCCCGCTCACGATCCCCCTTTAACTCACTGTCAACCTGTCATTTCGATCGAAAGAACGAAGCGAAGCGGAGTGCTGAGTTGAGAAATCTCCTTCACTTATGTCAGATTGAGTTAGATGAAAGTTCACAGGTGGTTTTTGGAAAATCGGAAATCATAAATTTCAATCCCGTACTGCCTGCTCCGATTTATCAGGGTGTGGGAGTAGGTTTCGAACCCTAAACGCCTATCTATTGCTAATTGCCAGGCCCGGTTTCACAATTCAGCTTTTCTATGATGTTGTCAACGGCATCAGCAAAAGGTAACAAAACAAAGTTGGCGCCAGCTTCTCTGAGTGCTTCCGCGCGTTTGGGGCTGTGCTGGGTAAGTATGATCCGGCCTTCGTAGCCGTAATTTTTCAGGTATTTCAGCAAATAAAGGTTCATCTGGTAATCGGTGATGGTGCTGATGATGACCTTTGAGTTTTTCAGTGGCAGCAAGGAGGGTAAATCGGGGTCGTCGGCATCGCCGTACATGGCTTTACGCCCATCGGCGCGCCACTGGTCAATCACTTTGGGGTCGAAATCAACACCAAGAATTTTGCGCCCGTGCGCTTCCAGCGCATTGGCGATATTGTGCCCGTAACGGCCTAAACCAAAAAGCACAACATCGTAGGTATCGTCTTTTGAAGTGCTTATTTCAGGATCGTCGCGCGGAATCTTTTGCTCAAAAACCAAAAGTAGTGGCGACAGCACATTAAAGATCTGGTGTGAGTAAATAATCAGGTAGGTTGACAAACCAATTGTGATCAAGCCCACCAGCGTGATCAAACCCATGGTTTCCTCGCCAATATGCCCCAGGCTCATGCCCAGGGAGGCAAGTATCAGGCTGAACTCACTGATCTGCGCCACGGTTAGCCCGGCCAGGAATGCCGTACGTTTGCGGTAGCCCATAATTCCCATGATCACCAGCACGATGAGGGGATTGCCGATAAGCACGAAGAGCGAAAAAATGATGGCAGGCAAAATGTTATCGCCAATGATACTAAGATCGAGCGTAGAACCCAGGTTCAGAAAGAAAAATAAGAGCAGGAAATCGCGCAGGGTAGCCATGCGGCCGCTGAGTACTTCGCGATATTCGGTTGAAGCCAGTGAAATACCGGCCAAAAAAGCGCCCACTTCTTTGCTGAAGCCCAGCCAATCGCCAAAAGCTGATAATGCCAGTGCCCATGCCAGGGCAAAAAGGATGAGCAATTCGGGGGTGCGTGCCAGTTTATTCACCAGCCAGGGCAACACAAAGCGCATGAGCAAACCAATAAAAACGAGTAGCCCCATGCCTTTTAAAAAAACCAAAGAAATAGTAACCACGGGCATCTCAGCGGTCTCGGTTCCTATCGCCGATAAGGTGATCATCAGCAACACCACCACAAGGTCCTGCATGATGAGAAAACCAATGGAAATCTGCCCATGCAAGGAGTCAATTTCCTTTTTATCGGAAAGCAGTTTAACAATGATGATGGTGCTTGAAAAGGTAAGTGCAATGGCAATGTAGAGCGAGGTAACATGTTCGAAACCAAGCTGCAGTCCAATCAGGTAGCCGATTACGGAAGTAAAAACCACCTGCCCGAGACCGGTGATGGTGGCCACTTTACCGATTGATTTTACGAGGCTAAGATCCAGTTTTAGACCTACCACAAAAAGCAGCACAGCAATACCCAACTCAGAGAGCAAGTGAATCTGTTCAATGGATTCAAGCAAATCCAAACCGAAAGGCCCCACCAGAATACCAACAACTATGAATGAAACGACCAAAGGCTGCCGCAGAAAACGACCCAGGAGACTGACGATGGCAGTCACCAGCAAAATGGCAGCAAATTCATAAAAGGAGTTGTCTATGATTTCCATAAGGCTTTGATGAGGCTGGGTTACTTGTGTACGCAAACGTAACAATAAATCATGCACGCGGTTCAAATTATCAAAATTTGCAGGCGAAGATTTTTTTATCGCCAAGATTCATCGCTTCTAATCCCGAAGATTGCTTCCCTTGTTTTACTATTTTTGCAGTCACCAAATAAAGCAGCATGTACCAGCCCATATTGAACACTTCAATTGAATACCTGAAAGGCGTGGGGCCAGCCAGGGCCGAACTGCTGAGGAAAGAGTTGAATGTTCATACCTATGAAGACCTGCTGTATTATTTCCCGTTTCGCCATGTTGACCGCAGCGAAGTGATCAGTATCAGCAATATAAACTCCGATGCCGCTTACATCCAGGTGAAAGGAGTGATCAGAAACCTTCAGGAAATCGGTTCAAAACGCAACAGCAGGCTCACTGCAATATTACAGGACGACAGCGGTGCAATTGAACTGGTGTGGTTCAAGGGAATTCGCTGGGTGAAGGAGAAGATCATCCCCGGCAAGGAATATCTTGTTTTTGGGAAACCCAATTTATTCAATAACAAGTTCAACATCCCGCATCCTGAAATTGACCTTGTTGAAGAAGCCAAAATCCTTGCCGGCGAGCCGTTACAGCCTTTTTACAGCTCGTCGGAAAAACTCAAATCAAAAGGCCTGCACAGCAAAGGGATCGCAAAAATAATGAGCAACCTGGTTGAAAAGGCAAGGGGCAGCATTCCGGAAATTTTGCCTGCATTTGTGCTCAAAGAAAACAAACTGATGGAACGTGAAGATGCCCTCTTGAACATGCATTTTCCGTCAGATGCGCTCAAACTCTCCCATGCCCGGTTCAGGCTGAAGTTCGAGGAACTTTTCTTAAATCAGCTTCCTTTGCTGATGAACCGCCAAAACCGCAAACTCAAAGCCGAAGGGCATCTTTTTGCGAAGATCGGCGATCACTTCAATAATTTTTATCATCAGTGCCTGCCTTTTAAGCTTACCAATGCCCAGAAGCGTGTGATCCGGGAAATCAGGCAGGATACAGGCACGGGCAAGCAAATGAACCGTCTGCTACAGGGCGATGTAGGCAGCGGTAAAACAGTGGTAGCACTCCTGACCATGCTCATGGCCCTTGACAATGGCTGCCAGGCCTGCATGATGGCGCCCACTGAAATCCTTGCCAATCAGCACTTCGAAACCCTGCAGCGCATGTTGCAGGGCATGGACCTGAAAATCGAACTGCTGACAGGTTCAACCAAAACAGCCAAACGCAACCGCATTCATGAGGCACTGCTGAGCGGTGATTTAAAAATACTGGTGGGAACCCATGCCCTGATTGAAGATGTGGTTCAGTTTAAGAACCTGGGCATGGTAATCATTGATGAGCAGCATCGCTTTGGCGTAGCTCAGCGTGCCAAACTCTGGCAAAAAAATACCATTCCACCCCATGTGCTGGTAATGACGGCCACACCCATACCACGCACCCTGGCCATGACGCTTTACGGCGACCTGGATTATTCGGCGATTGACGAGATGCCTCCGGGCCGTAAACCGGTAAAAACCATCCATTTTTACGATTCGCAGCGCCTCAGGGTATTTGGGTTCATGAAGCAACAGATAAAAGAAGGCCGGCAAATTTATGTGGTGTATCCTTTGATCCAGGAATCCGAAACCCTGGATCTGAAAGACCTGATGGACGGCTACGAAAGCATCGTCAGAGAGTTTCCGTTGCCGGAATATGCCGTGAGCATCGTTCACGGACAAATGAAGGCCGCTGAAAAAGATTATGAGATGCAGCGTTTTGTGAAAGGCGAAACGCAGATTATGGTGGCCACCACCGTGATAGAAGTTGGAGTAGATGTGCCCAACGCCTCGGTGATGGTGATCGAAAATGCCGAACGTTTCGGGCTGTCGCAACTTCACCAGTTGCGCGGGCGCGTGGGGCGCGGCGCCGACCAGAGCTATTGCATCCTGATGAGCAGCTACAAACTAACCAACGAGGCTAAAAAACGCCTTGCCACCATGGTTCAAACCAACGATGGTTTTGAAATTGCCAGTGTTGACCTACAGCTTCGCGGCCCGGGCGAGTTGCTGGGCACAAGGCAAAGCGGCACCCTGGAATTCAAGATCGCCGAGCTGGCAAAAGATGGCAAAATCCTTCAGTTAGCCCGCCTTGCCGCCGAAAAAATCGCTGAGAACAACCCCGAACTCAACAACCCGGATTATTTAACCTTGAAACGCCACCTGAAACAGATTACCGCAAAGCAGGCGAACTGGGGAAAAATATCTTAAGTTAATATGTTTTGATCGCCCTCTCTGGTATAAAATTCATGCTTGATGCTTTGAACTGTTAAACAAAACTTTTCATACTTTTGCAGGCCTGTTTTTTTAAAATCTCTCCGTAGCTCAGTTGGCAGAGCAGCTGACTCTTAATCAGCGGGTCCCAGGTTCGAGCCCTGGCGGGGAGACAAAATATACGGAACAAGTGATGAGGAGCGAGTGGCGATTAATTAGGCAATTGCATGGCGTATTATCTGTCAATAGTTCTTTAGATAGTAATGATCGGGGTGTGGCGCAGTTGGTAGCGCGCTACGTTCGGGACGTAGAGGTCGCGAGTTCGAGTCTCGCCACCCCGACTTTCACAAGCCACTTTAGCTCAGTTGGTAGAGCAGCGCATTCGTAATGCGCGGGTCGTGGGTTCGAGTCCCATGAGTGGCTCATATTTTAATCTTTTAGCGTAACTCTCAATATTCTCCTTTCCGAAATTCTTTCATATTCACATAATAGCACTGGCCACCCTACTTGTCGCCGGATTCTTTATTTTTGCCGATAGCTTTCTTGTTCCTGCTGAAAATTACAGACCAATTAACTTAACCATCACAATCGCATCACATGCTCACCGGCCATCGGAAATAACAAATTGACAAAATCTGGAACACCTTCTGGACAGGCGGCATCAGCAACCCGCTCACCGTGATTGAGCAGTTCACCTACCTGCTGTTCCTCCGCAGGCTCGACGGGCTACAACTGCTCAATGAAAAACAGGCCAGCATCACCAAAGCGCCCATCAAGGAACCCATCTTTGAAGAAAAGTTCTACCCTTTCCACTGGAACAGGTTCAAAAACTTCGAACCCGAAAGTATGTTCAACCTTTTCTCGTGCCATTCAATCGAAGGCATGACGGTGTTCGATCACATGAAAACCATCGGACAGGAAGGCGGCGTTTTGGCGAGTTCATGAAAGGCGCCACCTTTATGATCGGTACGCCCCGCTTGCTCGACCAGGTAATTCAGATGATGGATGAAATAAAAATGGAAGACTGCGACACCAAGGGCGACCTCTACGAATACATGCTCAGCAAAATCGCTTCGGCAGGCGAAAACGGTCAGTTCCGCACGCCGCGCCACATCATTGGCATGATGACCGAACTGGTGCAGCCCAAACAAAACGACCTGATGTGCGATCCCGCCATGGGAACCGCCGGTATGCTGGTGGCTGTTGGCGTATACATTCACCGCAAACACCCAGGATGGTTCCACGATAGGCATTTCCGCGAGCACTATAAAAACCACATGTTCACCGGTATCGAGTTCGACAGCACCATGATACGCATTGGCGCCATGAACCTGCAACTGCACGACATCCAAAACCCGAACCTGTTTCCCATAGACTCCCTCAGCGAGAGCAATGCCGATATGCGGGAGCGCTTCAGCCTGATCATGGCCAACCCGCCCTTTACCGGTAGCCTCGACTGCGATGCCGTGGAAAGCTCCATCCTGAAAATGGTGAAAACTAAAAAAACCGAACTGCTTTTCCTCGGACTGATCCTGCGCATGCTGAAAATTGGAGGCCGCGCCGCCGTGATCGTACCACAGGGTGTGCAGTTTGGCAGCAGCACCGCCCACAAGGCAATACGCCGCGAAATTGTAGAGGAACAAAAGCTCGAAGCCGTCATCTCCATGCCGGGCGGGGTGTTCAAGCCCTATGCCGGAGTGAGCACCGCCGTACTGGTATTTACCAAAACCAACAGCGGCGGAACCAACAATGTGTGGTTCTACGACATGCATGCCGACGGTTACAGCTTCGACGACAAACGCCAGGAAATCAAAGACAACGACATCCCCGACATTTTAGCCCGCTACCACAACCTTGAAGCCGAAGCCCAACGCCAACGCACCGACAAAAGCTTCCTCGTTCCCATCGAAGAGATCAAAGCCAACGACTGGGATCTAAGCGTGAATCGCTACAAACAGGTGGAGTATGAGGAGGTGGAATATGCCAAACCGGAAACACTGATTGAAGAAATTACCGAAATTGACCGGGAGAGAATGGAATTGCTTGAGAACCTGAAAAAAATGCTGGCATGAGAGCGATTTATTACCACAACTTGTCTCGCCAACGGCGGAACTTGTGTGCCGCGGCGTATAGGCAAACTCAGGCACAATATAATTCAAATAGCGCGATTGCCACAGAATAAACATGTTTTAATGTTTCCATTATAGATCGAAGCCCAAAAACATAAAGCATTTTGCACAATATGCGACTAAGGGGGGAAATCTCTATGATTTTTATCACAGGGCATCGATCCTCTCCTTCGTTGTAGCTTGGATTCTTTTAAATTAATTTTTCGGCCAGCAGAAAGAATTGTTAAAAAAATTTGCACCTTGAATGATACAGAAAGGCTTTTTCTGATACAAATTTGAGGCCCATCTTCGAATTTGCGACAAGCTGATTTGGTGTCAGGTCAGGAGGTCTGAATTTTATGTGCAACAAAAAGGGCAAGGCCTGCCTGATTGACCCGGCAGTTTATTATGGATTTCGTGAGATGGACATTGCCATGAGCAGGCTGTTTGGAGGTTTTTCAGGCAGTTTCTATAGAGCTTACCAGGAAACTTACCCGATGGCGCCCGGCTGGACCAGTCGCCTCGAAATCTGCAACCTCTATCCGCTGATGGTTCGCCTTAATTTATTTGGAGGAGGTTACCTTGGTTCAGTAAAGGCAATTGCTGGCAGGTTTTAGAAGACAATAAACAACAGCCCTCTGTACCTTTTTTAAACCACCACATTCACAATCCTTTTCGGAACTACGATGATCTTGCGGGGAGGTTTGCCGCCCAGCCATTTTTCTGATTCTTTTACGTTTAGAACAGCCTGTTCAATTTCAGGAACCGGCATATCAAGGGGCAGTTCTAATTTAAACCGCATTTTTCCGTTGAATGAAACCGGGTACTCAAAGGTATTCTCAACCAAATATTTATCATCATGAACCGGGTAAACTGAATCGCAAACACTACCTTGATTGCCAAGCTGATGCCATAACTCTTCGGCCAGGTGGGGGGCATAAGGCGAGATCAGAATTGCTAGATCCTGTAAAACTGATCGTTTATTGCACTTAACTTCAGCCAGTTCATTTACACAAATCATAAAACTGCTTACGGCAGTATTGAACGAGAACCGCTCAATATCTTCCCTGACTTTTTTAATGGTTCGGTGCAAAATCTTTAATTCCTGTGTTGTTGGATCCTCACCACTAACCGAGAAATTATTTTCGTGGTCGTGATACAAGCGCCAGAATTTGCGGATAAAACGAAAAACGCCTTCAATGCCGTTGGTATCCCAGGGCTTGGATTGCTCAAGCGGGCCGAGGAACATTTCGTAAAGCCGCAGGGTATCGGCACCGTATTTTTCAATTAGTTGATCGGGATTTACAACATTATGCAGCGATTTTGACATCTTTTCAATTTCCCAACCGCAAATATATTTCCCTTCTTCGAGAATGAACTCCGAATTGGCCAGGTCAGGGCGCCATTTGCGAAAAGCTTCTAAATCAAGGACATCATTTTCAACCAGGCTGATATCAATGTTCATTGGAATCACATCATAATCATCTTTCAGTCCAAGCGAAACAAACTTATTTGTTCCCTTAATCCTGTAGGCAAAACTCGATCTTCCCTGAATCATCCCCTGGTTGATGAGTTTACGGAATGGTTCATCCTTGCAAACCATTCCAAGGTCGTATAAAAATTTATTCCAGAACCGGGCATAAATCAGGTGACCGGTGGCATGTTCCGCTCCGCCGATGTAGAGATCAACATCTTGCCAGTAGTCATTGGCTTCCTTTGAGAAATACTCGCTGTCGTTCCAGGGATCCATGTAGCGCAGATAGTATGCACTTGATCCAGCAAAACCGGGCATGGTGTTGGTTTCAAGCGGATAACCATCTTTGGTTTTCCAGTTTTTGGCACGGGCAAGCGGCGGCTCTCCGGTTTCGGTTGGGAGGTAGGCATCCACTTCGGGCAGTTCTAGCGGCAGTTCGTTTTCGGGAAGCGTGTATGGAATATCGTCGTTGTAGTAAACCGGAAAAGGCTCTCCCCAATAGCGTTGACGGCTGAAAATGGCATCGCGCAGGCGGTAATTCACCGTGCCGCAGCCAAGGCCCATTTCCTCAATTGTTTCAATTGTTTTTCTGATCCCATCCTGCACATCCATGCCGGTAATAAAGCCGGAATTGATCATCACGCCTTCTTTTGAATCGTAGGATTCTTCCCACCTTGCCGGGTCGGACGGTTCCTCGCCAGGGTGGGAAACCACCTGCACAATGGGCAGGTTAAAGTGCCGGGCAAAGGCAAAGTCGCGGCTATCGTGGCCTGGTACGGCCATGATGGCGCCGGTTCCGTAGCCCATGAGCACATAATCGGCAATCCAGACAGGTATTTTATTATTGTTGAGCGGATTGATTGCGTAGGTTCCGGTAAAAACCCCGCTAACTTTCTTTACTTCAGTCATGCGTTCGCGATCGCTGCGATTCTTTGCCCAGGTTACATATTTTTCAACTTCGGCTACCTGATCAGGTGTGGCGATCTTTTTAACCAGTTCATGTTCAGGCGCCAGCACCATGTAGGTGGCTCCAAAAATGGTATCGGGCCGTGTCGTGAAAACTGCTATTTCAAGTTGTTCGCCATTATTTGTCGTAACCGGGAAACGTACTTCAGCGCCTTCGGAGCGGCCAATCCAGTTGCGCTGGATTTCTTTGAGCGATTCAGGCCAGTCAATCCGATCGAGGCCATCGAGCAGCCTTTGGGCATAGGCTGTGATGCGCAACTGCCACTGCCGCATCATTTTGCGTTCAACCTTGCAGCCTCCGCGAACTGAAAATCCGTTGCTTACCTCGTCGTTGGCCAGAACGGTTCCAAGCTCCGGACACCAGTTCACCATGGTTTCCGACAAATAAGCCAGGCGATAATGCATCAGTACATGCTGTTGCTGCTTCTCGTTCATTGATTTCCATTCTGCAGCGGTAAAGTTTTCGAGTTCCGAACACGCTGCTTCAATTCCTGCATTTCCGTTGCGTTCGAACCATGAAATCAAATCCCCGACAGGTTCGGCTTTATCCGTTTTTTTGTTGTACCACGAGTGAAAAAGCCTGATAAAAGTCCACTGAGTCCATTTATAATATTTTGGATCACAGGTTTGAACCTCCCGATTCCAATCGTATGAGAACCCAATTCTTTCAAGCTGCTCTTTGTATCGCTGGATATTTTTTTCGGTTGTAATGGCCGGATGTTGTCCGGTTTGTATGGCATATTGTTCGGCAGGCAGGCCGTAGGCATCAAAACCCATGGGATGCAGTACGTTGAAACCCGTCAGGCGCTTGTACCTAGAATAAATATCTGAGGCAATGTAGCCCAGCGGATGCCCTACGTGCAGTCCGGCACCCGAAGGATATGGGAACATATCCAGCACGTAATACTTTGGTTTGCTGTGTTCAATGTCAACCTTGTAGGTGTCGTTTTCTTTCCAGAATTGCTGCCACTTTTTCTCTATGTCATTGAAGTTGTATTCCATGTTTCCCATGTTAAATTTGGCGTTTCGGTAACGGTTAAAACCGGCAAGGCGCAAAATTAGGAAAATTCGCTGATGCAGGATTTTTGTTTCACACCTCCCCGACCTAGAAGAATCGGCACGGGGTAAACTCCACCCGGTACGGGTTCCGTCCTGATAGCTTTCGGGAGGGGGATTTTCCTGCTCAATTTACTGAAAAACGGCTTTTTGTGAAGCAGTAATCCTGCGCTAACCCTGTTCTGCCGCAGCTACTCTGCTGAGGTGCAAGCGCTACGCTCGTTGCTTCCTTTTTTGGCCTTGTCCATTACCATCATTTCAGCGCTAAGTACCTGCTAACGTCCTCTGGAGTAGAGTCTTTGCTTGTTATATCACATGCAGCCTCGAAGCGAAGTGGAGAGGCGAAGTGAGACCTGCTTCGCTGCAGGCGAGAATCTCCCTCATTCTAACCCTTAGTTGCTTTTTAATCAAATTTTTTCTGCTGATGTCTTCCATCTAACTTGTTTTCAACTTGCATAAAATAAGCATGTTGCGAAGTCAGAAATATTCACTAAAAAAATACCGCATCTTGAGCGAAGCAAAATCACGATGAAACGAAGTGAATCGGGAACTGCAACACTGCATCACAG
>Ga0129302_1002507_pt1 | contig 13071 bp, 8 predicted proteins | sample BlaSprsedimmetaG_FD_94476 | JGI IMG/M metagenome (GOLD analysis project Ga0129302, IMG submission 94476) | Hot spring sediment bacterial and archeal communities from California, USA to study Microbial Dark Matter (Phase II) - Blank Spring... | ecosystem: Environmental > Aquatic > Thermal springs... | reverse complement strand
CCATGGTCGGCCGGATCCTCGGCCGCAAGCTGCGCTATCTGTTCATCTACGTGGTGATCGCGGCGGTCCTGGGTTTCTTGTTCCAGCGCATGCCCACGGCATACCTGCCGGACGAGGACCAGGGCATCCTGATGATCCAAGCCTTGCTGCCCTCGGGCTCCACCCTGGAGCAGACCGAGGAGATCCTCACCGAGGCGCGGGACTATTTTCTGGAACAGGAATCCGAGGCCGTGGAATCGGTTTTGACCCTGGCCGGGATGAGTTTCAGCGGCGGCGGACAGAACGTGGGCATGGGGTTCATCCGGTTGCGGGACTGGGAGCTGCGGGAGAGGCCGGAGCTGAAGGTGGACGCCCTGGCCAGCCGGGCCATGGCCCGCTTTGCCGGTATCCGCAACGCCATGGTCTTCGCCTTTGCCCCGCCCGCTGTGGTGGAGCTGGGTACGTCCAAGGGCTTTGACTTCCAGCTGCAGGACCGCGGCGGGATCGGCCACCAGGCGCTGATGAACGCCCGGAACCAACTTCTGGGCATGGCGGCCCAGGACGACCGGCTGACCCGGGTGCGGCCCAACGGGATGGAGGACGTGCCCCAGTACCGTCTGGACGTGGACTGGGAGCGGGCCGGCACTCTGGGCGTGCCCATCAACTCGATCCACAACACCGTCTCCGCCGCGTTCGGCGGGTCGTACGTGAACGACTTCATCCAGAACGGACGGGTCAAACGGGTCTATGTCCAGGCAGACGCTTTGCACCGCATGCTGCCCGAGGATCTGGAGCGGCTTTACGTGCGCAATGCTGCCGGGGGCATGACTCCGCTGACCGCTTTTGCCACAAGTCGTTGGGATTTTGGGTCGCCGCGCCTGGAACGGTTCAACGCCTTCCCGTCCATGAACATCATGGGCGAAGCCCCGCACGGTAAAAGCACGGGCGAGGCCATGCAGGCCATGGAAGAGATCGTGGCCAAACTACCCGAGGGCGTGGGCTACGACTGGAGCGGCATTTCCTATCAGGAGCGGATGGCCACGGCCCAGACCGGCATCCTGTATGCCTTTTCCATGATCGTGATCTTTTTGTGTCTGGCCGCGCTGTATGAAAGCTGGACCATGCCCATTTCCATCATGCTGGTTCTGCCTCTGGGCGTCATCGGCGGCGTGGCCGCGTCCATGCTGCGGGGCTTTCCCAATGACGTCTATTTTCAGATCGGTCTGCTCACCGTACTGGGATTGACCACCAAAAACGCCATTCTCATCGTGCAGTTCGCCATGCTCAGGGTGCGCGAGGGCATGGGCCTGCTTGCGGCCACCCTGGAGGCGGCCAAGCTGCGGCTTAGGCCCATTGTGATGACCTCCTTGGCTTTCGGATTCGGGGTGCTGCCCCTGGCCAAGGCCACGGGCGCGGGCGCGGGCGCGCAGACGGCCATCGGCACCAGCGTGCTGGGCGGGATGGTTACGGCGACCTTCCTGGCCATCTTTTTCATCCCCCTGTTCTACGTCTGGGTGGTCCAGCTGTTCGGGCGGAAGAAACGATGAGAAGGTTTTGGGAGACGTTTTCCAGGGCATTGGTTTTCAATCTCTATGCCTGCCTGGCATACGGGTTGTCTCTGGTCCTGCTGGCCATAGTCCTGCCCCTGGACACCAACGCGTTCATGTTTTCGGAAAGCGGTCCTTTTGAAATCGCGAGTGCTGTCTTGTGGTTCGTCCTGGCCCTGGTGGTGCTTTTCGGGGTCCGTCCCCGGGGCTTGACGACGTTTTCCCTGGCGGCCCTGGCCATCATCGCGGGGCTGCGGGAACTCGGATTGAACAAGTCCGTGACCCACGTCAGCATCACCAAGCTGAGCTTTTATGTGGAGCAGGATATTTTCTGGCTGGAGCGCCTGCTGGTTCTGCTATTGATGCTGGGCATCCTTGCCGTTGCCCTGCACCTCCTGTTGCGCTTCGGAAGATGGTTTTTTTATAGCGGGGGCCATGCGCAACCTGCGGGCCAGGTGACCATGCTCGGCGTGATCCTGGTACCGGCGACGAAAATCATGGATCGCCTCCCAGCCTATTTGGAAGGTTTTTTCGGTCTTACCTTGTCTGTTGGGGCTACCACGATCTGCACGGCGCTGGAAGAGGGATTCGAGCTGCTGTTGCCCGTGTTTTTTTTCCAGGCTGTTTTTTTGCTTCCAAAAGCCACCCGTTCGCATTCCAGCCATACCATGATGTTCAACCGGGTGATCTGAGCAGGCCAATTGTCATGTCCGGTTCGGCGCAAGGCAATTTAAGGGCTTGCACCGGCCTGGCTTCATTACGGAGACCTGTTCATGCTCGTGGCCGGCAGAGTCGGCCACGGCGTGATCCTGGCGGCTGAGAAGTTGCTGGTGGAGATCGCCTTGAATGAAAAGCGGATGTCGTGAATGTCCGATGCTTTTCAGGACGCGGTGATTCGCAGGCAATCCATGGCTTCGGCCAGGTGGTCCAGCCAGATGGTACGAAAACATGGAAATTCGATGGTTCCAAGAACGCGTTTGCGAACCAGGAAGCCGGCTGCTGCGAGCTGGTTTTGCCAGGAATGGGAATGATCGCCGAACATGTCCTTGCGTACGTGATGGCCGGACACGGCCATGAACGGCAGCAGCCAGACCGTTGAGACCTTGGCCCGATGGAGTCGTTCGATCAGGGACAAAAGGCCTGGCTCGCCCATGAGCAGACCCATGAACAGCAGCGGATCCTCTTTTCGGATGCAGGTCTGGAAGTCCAGATAGCGCTGCTGGCCGCGGTGATAGGTGCCGTGGCCCACCAGGATCACGGCCTCATCCGCGGTTCTTTCTTTTGGAATGAAGCTGGCAAGACAGGTCCGGGCGCGTTCCAGGTCATTCTCGTCATGCAGCAACGGTGTGCCCAGGCTGACCTGATGAAAGCCCTTGCGCGGGTGCTCGTAAGCCTTGGCCAGGTTCTGGGTCCAGAAGTATTCCACGCCGGGCACGGTGTGCAGGGACTGCACCACCAGGTGCGTCACGCCGTGGTCATGTATTCTGCTCAAGGCCGTGGCCACGCAGTCGCGTTCCTTGCCTGTTTTTGCAAGCTTGCGGCGGACCTTGTGCGCGGTGTAGGCCCAGGCCACGGGAATATCCGGGAAGCGTTCATGGACTTCGGTTTCAAAGATTTCATAAGCTTGGCAGGCTTGCGCAACCGCCGTGCCGAAGGCGGCCAGGAGAATGCCGGGCCGCTTCGGACCTGGCGGGGCTTCGGGCCCGTGGCGGTGCCCGTGCTCGTGGTCATGCCCACTACTATCCGGAGAAGAAGGCAAGGCGTGATCATGATCCCCGTGGCGGTGATGCGTGTGACCATTGCTTGGATGTTCGCCAGATGGAGTGTGCATGTTTTCTTCTCTGATCATGTTTGCCGAAATATTTTAACAGTGAGGGGTATCGTAAAAAATATGTGCGATATGGCGATATCGTGATCGGGTTTTTGTGTGTTGAATATGTCAGGCGTTCATCTTGAGACGATAGGTCATAGTCCTGACCCTGACAAGGCGCATGAGGGTCAAGGACAAGCACAAAACACGTCCCATAGGGCATTTCCATGTTCAAACAGTCTTATACCTTCAGTATCCCGTCAAAGTCCTTTCTTTGATGTCGGCAAGAAATAATTTTGCCAGCAAGAAGGCCGATCGTTCCGGTTTTGCGAGGGGTGTTCTGTCTGACCGAGCATGCCCTGCGTTGATATAACCGATGCCGGTCAATGACAGCACATGGTTAAGATTTTGGGGGGGCATCGGTTTTTCCTTACGCAGGCGGCGAGGGAGTTTACAGCCCTCGCAAAACCGGCATGGCCGACCAAGGAAAAATGACTTTGACGGGTCCCTGCTTATACCTTGGCCAGGGCTTGACCCGGACCTGTAAATAAAGCAGTATATTTTTTTTTTGCAAGTCAAAAATTCCATGCATCCCTGATATTCCCACTCGTCATATTTCCGGTTGCCGCCGACGGTTTTTTCCAGGGGCGGCGTTCTGCTTTCTTGATCCTTACAGGAACAGCCTTTGCCTTCTATGAACATTCAGCAAAAACAGGTCCAGCGCCGACGCACGTTCGCCATCATCAGCCATCCGGACGCGGGCAAGACCACGCTCACGGAAAAGTTGCTCCTGTTCGGCGGCGCCATTCATTTGGCCGGCGCGGTCAAGGCCAAGAAGGCCTCGCGCGGGGCCACCTCGGATTGGATGGCCGTGGAGCGGGAACGAGGCATTTCCGTGACCTCCTCGGTGATGAAGTTCGATTACCAAGACTATGAGATCAATCTCCTGGATACGCCCGGGCACCAGGATTTTTCCGAGGACACCTACCGCGTACTCACGGCCGTGGATTCCGTATTGATGGTCATTGACAGCGCCAAGGGCGTGGAGACGCAGACCAAAAAGTTGATGGAGGTCTGCCGGATGCGCCGTACGCCGATCATGACCTTCATCAACAAGCTGGACAGGGACGGGCTGGAACCCATCGAGCTGCTGGACGACATTGAGACTAATTTGGGCATTGAATGCGCGCCGTTGACCTGGCCCGTGGGCACGGGCCGCGGGTTCAAGGGGGTGTTCGACCTGCGTCGGGACGAATTGCGTTTTTTCGTGCCTGACGGACAAAAATCCACCCGGCCTTTGGACGTACGCCATGTCAAGGGCCTGGACGATCCAGCGCTGGACGACCTGCTGGGCGCGGATGCCCAGCAGCTCCGCCAGGACGCGGAGCTGCTGTCCGGGGCCGGTCATCCCTTTGATGTCCAGCGCTATCTGGCGGCCCGACAGTCGCCGGTGTTTTTCGGCAGCGCCATCAATAATTTCGGGGTCAGGGAGTTGCTGGACACCTTTGTGGAACTGGCGCCCCCGCCGCAGCCGCGCCAGGCGGAAACACGCATGGTTTCGCCCCTGGATCCGGAATTTTCCGGAGTGGTGTTCAAGATCCAGGCGAACATGGACCCGGCCCACCGGGACCGGATCGCCTTCTTGCGTATTGTCTCCGGTCAGTTTCAGAAAGGCATGCGCGTGCGGCACCACCGCATCGGCAAGGACATGCAGATCGCCAAAGCCACGATTTTCATGGCCCATGACCGCACCGGCGTGGACCAAGCCTGGCCCGGTGACATCATCGGAATCCACAATCACGGGACCATCAAGATAGGGGATACGTTCTCCAGCAAGGAGCCGCTCAAGTTCACGGGCATTCCCAGCTTTGCGCCGGAACATTTCCGCCGGGTCCGGCTCAAGGATCCGCTGCGTTCCAAACAGTTGGAAAAGGGATTGCTGCAGCTTTGCGAGGAGGGCGCGGTGCAGGTCTTCCGACCGCTGCGTTCCAACGACTATCTTTTGGGCGCGGTGGGGCCGCTGCAGTTCGAGATCACCATGGCCAGGCTCAAGGACGAATACAACGTGGAGGCCGGGTACGAGTCCGTGGACATCACCGGGGCGCGCTGGATCGCCGGCGGTTCGGGCGCCAGGCAATTCGTCAACGACAACGGCCGGGAGATAGCCAAGGATATCGATGGTGACCTGGTCTATCTCGTGTCCAACCCCTGGCGGCTGGAACGGCTGATGGAAACATATGACGACGTTGTCTTGCAGACCATCAAGGAACACCGATAAGCAGGCCGCGACAGCATTTCCACAGTCGACGCAATTTTTTCATTTTAAACCAAGGAGGTAGCATGACACAGGCCACAAACGGCAATCAGGTCAAGGTTCACTATACGGGACGCCTGGACAACGGCCAGGTTTTCGACAGTTCCCACGGGCGCGATCCGCTGGAATTCACCATGGGCCAAGGGCAATTGATTCCCGGCTTCGAGGACGCGGTGACCGGAATGCAGGCCGGGGACAAGAAAACCGTGACCATTGCCGCGGAGAACGCCTATGGGCCGCGTCAGGAGGAATTGCTGTTTTCCGTGGACCGGGCCCAGCTGCCGGAACATATCCAGCCCGAGGTGGGACAGCAGCTGCAGGTCAGCCAGGAAGGTCAGACCTCGGTGGTCACCGTCGCGGAACTGACGGAAAAAACCATTACCTTGGACGCCAACCATCCCCTGGCCGGCGAGAACCTGACGTTTGATTTGGAAGTGGTGGATGTGGCTTGAGGCGGCTTGATGTTTTTTTGGTCCTTTTGGAAAACCGTTTTGCGGAGCAACGCCTCCGCAAAACGGTTTTTTTTGCGACTGGGCACGGACCTGGACACTGGCAGACAAGGAACGGACGCGACTTTGACGAATTCCTGGGACCCTGGAGGGGATTGCTGGCAAAAGGATAGGAAATCGGGTAGGTCGTGTCCGGTTGTTTGCCGTTGTCGCATTTTGTCCAAAAGATTCCGGCCCTGGCCGGAATTCCAGCACCCGTGAGCAAAGGTGGTCATGCCCATGCCCAAACGAACTGATATCCACAAAATCCTGATCATCGGTTCCGGTCCGATCATCATCGGCCAAGCCTGCGAGTTTGATTATTCCGGAACACAGGCTTGCAAGGCCTTGCGCAAGCTGGGTTACAAGATCGTGCTGGTCAATTCCAACCCGGCCACGATCATGACTGATCCGGAAATGGCCGATGCCACGTACATTGAACCCTTGAACGTGGAAAGTATAACCCGGATCATCGCCAAGGAACGGCCCGACGCGGTCTTGCCCAATCTGGGCGGCCAGACCGGATTGAACTTGACCTCCGGGCTGGCCAAGGCCGGGGTATTGGAACAGTACGGGATTCAGGTCATCGGAGTGCAGCTGGACGCCATCGAGCGGGGCGAGGACCGCATCGCCTTCAAGGAAACCATGATCCGGCTGGGCATTGAGATGCCCAGGAGCGAGCCGGCCTACAGCGTGGACCAGGCCGAGGACATCGCGGCTCGGCTGGGGTATCCGGTGGTGATCCGTCCGGCCTATACCATGGGCGGTACCGGCGGAGGATTGGTGTACAATCAGGAAGAGCTGCGCATCGTGGCCCGCCGGGGCATTGCCGCGAGCATGGCCGGACAGATCCTGGTGGAGGAGTCCGTCCTGGGCTGGGAGGAATTGGAATTGGAAGTGGTCCGGGACGCCCAAAACCAAATGGTCACGGTCTGCTTCATCGAGAACGTCGACCCCATGGGCGTGCATACGGGCGATTCCATCTGCACCGCGCCCATGCTGACCATCGGCAAAAAGCTGCAGGAGCGGCTGCAGAAGTATTCCTACGCCATCGTGGAGGCCATCCAGGTCATTGGCGGGACCAACATTCAGTTCGCCCACGATCCGAAAACCGGTCGGGTGGTGATCATCGAGATCAACCCGCGTACCTCGCGTTCTTCGGCCCTGGCCTCCAAGGCCACGGGATTTCCCATTGCCTATGTTTCCGCGTTGCTGGCCTGCGGCCTGACCCTGGACGAGATTCCCTATTGGCGCGAGAAAACCCTGGATAAGTATACGCCCTGGGGAGAATACGTGGTGGTCAAGTTTCCCCGCTGGGATTTCGAGAAGTTCCCCGGAGCCCTGGATCTTTTGGGCACCCAGATGCGAGCCGTGGGCGAGGTGATGAGCATCGGCAAAAATTTCAAGGAGGCGCTGCAAAAGGCGGTGCGTTCCATGGAGCGGGGGCGATTCGGTCTGGGATTTGCGAAAAACTACCATCAGAAAACCGCGGATCAGCTTTTGGATCTGCTGGCCGCACCCACCAGCGAAAGGCTGTTCATCATGTATGAGGCCCTGCGCAAGGGCGTCAGCGTGGAGGATCTGCACCAGAAAACGGGCGTCAAGGCCTGGTTCATCCACCAGGTGCGCGAACTGGTGGAACTGGAGGAGCAAATTCTTTCCCTGCAGAGCCGGGTCATCCCGGACGACCTGTTGATTCAGGCCAAGCGCGACGGCTTTGCGGACCGCTATCTGGCCAGACTTTCCGGGGTTTCCGAGGAGCAAATCCGGCTTAGGCGCATCACCCTGGGTCTGGATCAGGCCTGGAATCCCGTACCGGTGAGCGGGGTGGAGCAGGACGCGGCCTACTATTATTCCACGTACAACGCCGCGGACCAGGTGGCCGCGGGAACGGGCAGAAAGATCATGGTTCTGGGCGGCGGTCCCAACCGCATCGGCCAGGGCATCGAGTTCGACTACTGCTGCGTGCACGCGGCCCTGGCCATCCGCGAGGCCGGACTGGAGTCGATCATGGTCAACTGCAACCCGGAAACCGTGTCCACGGATTACGACACCTCCAACCGGCTCTATTTCGAGCCCTTGACCGTGGAAGACGTGCTCAGCATCTACGAGAAGGAACAGCCCGAGGGCGTGATCGTGCAGTTCGGCGGGCAGACGCCCTTGAATATCGCGGCGGAACTGGCCAAGGCCGGCGTGCGCATTTTGGGCACCTCCCCGGAAACCATCGATCTGGCCGAGGATCGGGACCGCTTTCGCCAGCTGATGGAGAGTTTGGGCATTCCCATGCCTGAATCCGGCATGGCCGTGACCCTGGATGAGGCTCTGGTCGTGGCCGGGCGCATCGGCTACCCGTTGATGGTCCGGCCGTCCTACGTACTGGGAGGCCGGGGCATGGAAATCGTGCATGACCGGGAAATGCTGGAATCCTATTTGGCCGCGGCCGTGGACGTGACCCCGGACCGGCCCATTCTCATCGATAAATTTTTGGAAAACGCCATTGAGGCCGAGGCCGACGCCGTTGCCGACGGTACGGACGCCTTCGTGCCCTCGGTCATGGAGCAGATCGAGCTGGCCGGAGTGCATTCCGGGGATTCGGCTTGCGTCATCCCGGCGGTGAGCATCAAACCCGAACATCTCGAGACCATCCGCGAGTACACCCGCAGAATCGCCGCGGCCTGCAACGTGGTCGGACTGATGAACATCCAGTACGCCGTGGCCGCGGATACGGTCTACGTACTGGAGGCCAACCCCCGGGCCTCGCGGACCGTGCCCCTGGTATCCAAGGTCTGCGGGATCGCCATGGCCCGCCTGGCCACCCGGATCATGCTCGGCGAGAAGCTGGCCGATCTGGGCCTGAGCGAGCGGCATCCCGGCCATTTCGGGGTGAAGGAAGCGGTCTTTCCCTTCAACATGTTCCCGGAAGTGGACCCGGTGCTGGGCCCGGAAATGCGCTCCACCGGCGAGGTGCTCGGTCTGGCCGAGTCTTTTGGGATGGCTTTTCACAAATCCCAAGTGGCCGCGGGCCAGGACATGCCTGGGGAGGGCGGGGTGTTGATTTCCGTGAACGACCGGGACAAGGCGGCCATCCTGGGTGTGGTCGAAGGGTTTCAGAAACTGGGCTACCAGATCATTGCCACCCAGGGCACACGGGAATTTCTGGAAGGACGGGGCGTTTCCGTGGAGCCGATCCTGAAAATGCATGAAGGCCGGCCGAACATCGTGGACCAGATCAAGAACGGCCGGATTCGGCTGGTGATCAACACCCCGGCCGGCCGGACCAGCACCGTGGATGATTCCTACATCCGCAAGGCCGCCATTCAGTACCGGGTGCCCTACATTACCACCGTGGCTGCGGCTGCGGCCACGGTCAAGGGTATTGCCGCGGCCAAGAAAGGAGTGGGGGAAGTTCGGTTTTTGCAGGATTACAACAAGTCGCGGGGATGAGAGTCTGCGAGAATGCCATTAATGCTTGTGTGAAGCCCCGCCTGCCCATTGTTTCTGGCCGGCGGGGCTTTGTTGTTTACGGCTCAATGGGCCGGATTTCAATGGTCGGGTAGAGGCCCTTGAAGGGTCCTTCGGCGTAAGGCTGGATGGTGTTGAAGGACATGGCCTGGTTTTTCTGGGCGTGGCCAAGGCCTTTTTCGCCGTCAAAGTAGGCGCCGTTGGCCTCCAGGATGTGTTCGATGCGGTGCTCAAAGGCCGAGACCAGAGCCTCGCCGTCGCCCGTGAAGGTCATGGCGCCCATGGAGACCTGGCCCTGGACGGCCCTTAATTTTTCAATGGCAATGCTGTGGCCGGCCAGATCGGCCTTGTTGCGGATGAAACCCCAGACCACATGGCGCTGCGGGATTTCCAGGGGCTCTTCCAGGTCAATGATGGTGTGGGGCATGACCATGCACCCGGACCCGACCTTCAAGGGTGCTTCCTTCAGGCCCCGCAAAAAGGAATTGAAGGCCACGAAGACCTTCTCGCCCATGCGGCAGTTGATGAGGATTCCACCGTGGGCCGTGATGTTCAGGCCCTGCAGTTCGGAATCAATGATCGAGCAGTGCTCCTGGGCATTGGCGCCGCGGCCCAGCTTGGCGTTTTCCAGATAGGCCCGCTGGCAGACAATGACGTTTTCCCCGAGCGCGCATTCCCCCTTGGCCACGGCATACGGACTCAGGGCGCTCCAGGTGGGCACATCCAGTTCATGGGCCAGGCAAACCTGGTCGAAACAGGGCTGGAACGCGTCCTGCCGCTCTTCTTCGAAGTCCATGAACAGACCCTTGGGCTGCTCGCCGGGGGGCATGGAAATATACTTGGCCAGCAGTTTTGGATCATGCTGGTACTTGAATTCGAAAACGTCTCCGGACTTGATCCAGACCAGACCCGCGGGAACAGTGGCGTGGGCCAGTTCCTTGGTCTGTACGTAGGCGTATTCGCCGACCACGCAGTCGTGCACCGCGGTCAGGTCCACGGTGGCAAAGGGGCCCAAAAAGCAGCCTTCCATGGGCGCGCCGTGAATGTTGGCGTAAGGCAGGGCGATGGTGTTGCGGATGGTGAAGGTTTCCAGGTTTTCCGGATCGTGGGAATAGTTGTGCACCAAGGCTTTGATCAAATAGCTGTCGATGATGTGGATCATCTCGTCCTTGTGCAGGGGGATCTGCATCCCGTCCACGGCATAGACCTGCCCCTTGGTCTTCAGCTCGTCGCCGCGCACGTCGCTCTTGTACACCAGGGAATGTTCCACGATGCACTTGCCCAGGAAGTAACTCCCGGCCAGGCCGGAATTGCTGAAGGCGAAATACAGGGGATGATGGTGGGTCAGGCCGTAGAAGGCGTAGAACTGGCAGAACTGCTCCATGGGCACCAGGTCCCGGACATAGGGCGCGGCGTCAAAGCCGCTTTTCTTCAGGTTCACGGCCACCCGACGCAGGATGCGCTGCTTGAGTTTCTGCAGGTTGTTGGTCTTCAGGCGTTCGACAAGCACGTCCATGTCCACGGGCTTGCGCAGGAAATCCAAAGCCCCCAGCTTCAGGGCCTCGGATTCGTGCACGCCCGTGCCCTTGCCCGTGAGCAAAATGACCTGCTGACTGGGGTTTTTTTGCATGATCTGACGCAGGGTCTCCAGACCGTCCATGTCCGGCATGACCAGGTCCAGGACTACGGCGCCGAAGCTTTCATGATCCAGCAGGGCCAAGGCTTCGGCGCCGCATTCCGCCGTGCTGACCCTGAACCCGCGCATTACCAGGCGCTTGGACAAAGGACGGAGGAATTCCTGTTCATCGTCGACGAGAAGAATGCGTTCCGCGGGCATGGGGACCTCCTTGGGAAAAACATCCGTTCCGGCCCGTTGCAACGGGCCGGAACGGATGGAGTTGCTGGTTTAGTTTACTGCGGCGCTAGCACGGGCATGCCCAGCAGCGGCCAGACCAAAAGCACGGCCAGGGCCACCAGGGCCATGAGCAGGATGGACGCCGGGATGCCGTAGGCAAAGAACTCTCCGCTGGTGAACTGCCGGGAGTTGTAGGCGATGGCGTTGGGCGCCGCGCCCACCAGAAGCAGGAAGGGCATGCCCGCGGTGACCAGGGCCGCGAAGACGATGACCTCCGGGGCCACGCCCAGATAGGGCGCCACTACCAGGGCCACGGGCACGGAAATGGCGATGGCGGCCACGTTCATGATGAAGTTGGTCATGATCATCACGAAAAAGGCAATGGCAATGACAAAGATAAACCAGTGCGCCTCCTGGAAAAAGCCCAGCCAGTTAATGGCCAGCCATTCCGCGGCCCCGGTCTGCCAGAGGCAGAAGCCCATGCTCATGGCTCCGGCGAACAGGAGGATGATGTTCCAGGGCACGTCTTCCAGGTCCCGGATGTCCAGGATCTTGAAGATGAAGAAGAGCACCGTGGAGACCAGCAATACGGCGGCCTTGTTGAATTCGGCCAAAGCCGGGATAAAGGACTGCAGGGAAAGGAAGAAGATGACCCCGAAAATGATGGCCGAGGCCAGGATTTCATTGCGCGAAAACGGACCCATCTCCGCGCTGAGCTGCTTGGCCTTGTCCCGCAGACCCGGCATCACGGCCTTTTCCGGCTTCAGGAAAATCATGATTAAGAGCCAGAGCAGGAAAACCATGAGCCAGCCGATGGGCGCCATGTAGTAGGACAGCTCGAAAAAGGAGATCTCATTGCCGGTGATTTCCTGGTAAAAGCCCAGGGCCACGATGCCCCGGGCCGCGCCCAGCAGGGTGATGATGCTGCCCGCGCCGGCCACAAAGGCCATGCCGATGAACAGACCCTTGCCGAATTTGGTGGGCTTGTCCCCGCCTTCGTACAGGGCGTAGATGGACAGCAGCAGGGGGTACATGGTGGCGGCCACCGCGGTGTGGGCCATGACATGGGTGAGCAGAGCCGTGACCACGAAGCAGCCCAGGTAGATCATGGAGGTGCGCTCGCCCACGATCATCAGCATCTTATAGGCCAACCGCTTGGTGATGCCCACCTTGGTGAACACCGCGCCGATCATCAGAGAGCCGAAGATGAACAGCACCGAGGGGTCCATGAAGTCCTTGAAGGCCGCGCTGGCCGGGCGGATGAAGAACAGGGCCTGGACCACGCCGATGGTCAGGCCGGTGACGCCGATGGGCAGAACCTCGAACACCCACCAGGTGCCGGCGAGCAGGAACAGGGCCAAGGCGGCCTTGCCTTCGGTGGGCAGGGCGAAAATCTTGCCCATGGGATCCACGGCATCGGGCCAGGGCGGGGAATAGTAGACAACGGCAAACAAGAACAGGCCGAGAAAAAGAAAGAACAATCGTTTGAAATCAAATTTCGCCGGGGTTGCTTGTGCAGCGCTCACGCCTCGTCCTCCTTAACAGTTTGTAATCAATTGTTTTTTTAGCTGGGTGTTCGCCAGACATGGTCCGTCTTTGGCCGCGGTCTGCTAGTG
>Ga0129302_1002503_pt1 | contig 13076 bp, 7 predicted proteins | sample BlaSprsedimmetaG_FD_94476 | JGI IMG/M metagenome (GOLD analysis project Ga0129302, IMG submission 94476) | Hot spring sediment bacterial and archeal communities from California, USA to study Microbial Dark Matter (Phase II) - Blank Spring... | ecosystem: Environmental > Aquatic > Thermal springs... | reverse complement strand
GTACAGAACTTGCATTAATTCTTCTGAAAGTAGTGTAATTTCAGGAGAGAGAAAATGATTCCATTTGAGTCTGAGCAATTGCTTGTCCTGTTTGTCATCGGCTTGATCGGGCTGGGGGTGATATCAATTCTTGGCGGAATTTTTGTACTGGTAAGAAAGTCATTCAGCAAAGAGGTTCATGTTATTGCCGATCAGGTCACCAAGTTGGCAAAGGCAGGCGTAAATAATGAAATGTCAGGATTGGTGGGAAATGCCTCATCCTTGATTGACTCGCTTAATCAATTAACCAAGACCGCTACGGGTATTGGCATCTTTTTGGTTCTGGTCGGCTGCCTGTTATTTGTCGGGGCAGGTTATTTGATCTTTCAATTTTGATGCATCATGCTAACTGAGTTGCCTGGAAAAACACCAGCGGACGTAATATCCAATGATTACATGCGCAACCAATCGTTTCGCGATGACATTGTGACGTTGGGTGGTGCGGTGGAGGTTAAGGCAACCGATGTCCAATTATGGATTGATCTGACGGATTGTTACCAGAATATTCAGCGGTGGGATCTTGCTCAGCACACACTGGAAAAGGGATTAAGGCACAATCCGGCGAGTAAGGAGTTGTCTTTTGCTCTTATTCGATTGTTGATAAAGCAGGAAAACTGGGGTGAAGCGTTGGTGATGTTGAGGTCTTGCGAGAGAGATCTAATCACTGATATGCCTCTTTTTGCCGAATATTGTGGTTTGCTCTGGGATTATGATCAGATTGCCGATTTGGAGAAGGTCCTCTCTCGCTGGTCAGAAGAGATCAACGAAGAGCCTTTTTTTGTTTATTACCAAATAAAAATTCTCTTGCTGCAACAAAGATCGCAAGAAGCAGCCACTATACTGGTAGATTTCTTTGAGAACAAGCCAACAACAAAAAAATTTACAGACTTAATCGAAGAAGTTTGTCAGGCACTTTTTCCTTACAAATTCCCCCTCACAAATAAAATTGGGCCAGCGCTACTCTACCGTCTTATTGCGATTCTTGAAGCTATGATACAAATAGAAGAAGTAAATCCTGGCTTTGTATTGTTTTTGATCAAACTTGCACTGGTGGAAAAGCAGTACGAAAAAGCCATGCAAACGATCGATTATGCACGGCAACTTGGTGTGTATTGTGAGTTGGAGGCATTCCAGTCATCAGTTGATTACTACACTGATATCTGTACGATAATGACTTCCGAGAATGGTGTCAAGAAAGATAAGCTCATCTCGCTGCGTGAAAACCACGCCAGCGATGTTGATTATGAGATAGCAAGGTTTCTTAATTATTGGAAAATGGGGATAGAAGAGAAATGGCTGCCGACTGTTGAGGCCTTGGTATCAATTTCGGCGCAAGACGATTCTCCAATTCTTTGGTGTTTGCAATTTTTCCGCGACCATGGCCAACTTGAACAGGCGTTGATGGTGGCTGAACTGTGGAAAAAGATGTGTCCTCATGCGACCCAGGCGGCCATACGGGTTGCTGAACTCTTAGCTGACTTAGGGCGCATCGATGACTCGGTGGAAGGAATTCGGGAAATCTTGCGACAAGAGGAATACATCTCGGGCGATAAGCGCAATTCGTTGATGAGAATTGCCCTAAAAACCGGAGATTTTACCCTGTTAGAACAGATCGCAATTTCTGGAGATGAAATAGGCAACCTATCACTCACAGAATGTGTGAATTATTACCGGATGTTGATGGATCATGGTAAATACGGTGAATGTATAGAATTGATGGGGACTCGCCAGGCAAGGAATGAGGCAGAAGAAATTCTGTTGGGAAACTTGTTGTGTGACGCCTATCATTATGCCAACGAAAATGATGCGGCCTTTAGGGTGCTGAATAAGGCAGAGGCATTTCTCGGGATATATGCTGAACAGTCAACAACAGTTGAAAATAGTCCAGAGATAAAAGAGGCACTGTCACAAGAATTGCTTTTTCATACAACACCAGCCTCTGTCTATTTACGTTTGGCTGTACTACATCGTGATATTGGTGATTATCAAAATCACGCAGCCTGCATTGAGAAAGCCTATAACCTTGCTTACGATCATCCGATTTGCCAGTACGCATGGTTGGTAATAAACCACAAAAGTTCACAAAATGAATTACCGATAGAGGAAAGGTATTCTCAAATTGGCTCGATCGAGAATTCGACAGGACAATATGGAAATGCGTGCGACTTTTTTGGAGAACTGCTAACAGCGGAACGAATCCACGACAAAGTGCTTGAGGGCGGTTTGGCGTCAACAGCCTGTACCGATCTAAAGTCGGCCAAATTAACCTATGGATTGCTCTCGCCTTCTGACAAGTTCCTCACCCTTTGCCCACCCAAAGTGGGAGAATTTTCGGCCCGAATTATGCAAGAGATTGATTTGGGTGATATATGGCGGGCTGAGTATGGAGAAAATTCAATCTTCTTTTCGTTGTTAAAAGATGATCGATGGTTTCACAGAGAAAAGGAATTATCGCACTTTTTACCATATCGGCTAAGATTGGCCGAACAGTATCTGGAGCACCATCCGGCGTCCGGCGATGCAGAAGCAGCCTATCGCGATGCTGTGATTCGAGCCTATTTCTGGCAAACTTTTCTTGGTGAACTGGGTATTCAAGCAGACCAATCGACACGGATTGATGAAGGCCTTGTTAGGGCTTCTTTTGATCAAGAAGAACCAGATTCGCTAGACCCCCAAATTCAATTGTTGTGGGCGTGGTTTAAAGCCATTCAATCGAATCAAGTAATTTTGGTAGACAAAACCGTACTTGATGGGTTTACTGATGAATTATTAGCCTATTATCTTGTTGCGATTAGAAAAACAAATACAAAGATTCATGTACGGCAATTGACCGCGAGAGCTGATTCCAATAATTTCTTTCTGCTGCTTCAACTGGCCTTTTCAATGCTTGAATTTGGCGAAAAAGAAAAAGCGTTGGAGGTTCTCAATACTTTTCCATTGGAGATGGCAGAAGATCCCATCCTGCACTGTGTAATTGCCAGGGCCTATGCGGTAAATCATACGCTCGGGAAAGCTATCCGCCATTTGGATGTAGCCTTAGCACAGTACTGGCATGTGATGGAATGGCACGAGTGGATGGCAGGGTGGGCCTATGATTATGAAGACAATGGCAAAGCAGCGCTTCATCTTGAGATATTGCACAACCAAAGTCAAGGCAACACCAGCATTGCCATCCTGTTGACACATAGCTACTTGAGGGACAAACGGCTTAATAAAGCGAAAAAGCTGCTGGATCAGTTAATTAAGCGGGATAGCGGTGATGACGATGGGGACAAAGGAGATGTTGAGGCTCTGAAAGTTCTCTATTTCGCTTCTAAACAAGAACTCGATTTGTGCATTCGCTATCTGACAGGCAACCCATGTAACTCGCCGTTATTGCGGGATGCGTATCTTGCTGCAGCCAATCTGGCGGTGGATCAAGAAAAAAGCGACCTTGCCATGTGCTTTGTGCGGATTGCTTATGGGTATCAGCCATCTCATCACGCGACATTGATCACACTGGCAAAGGTACTGATTTCTTCACATCATTTTAATGATGCGAGAAAAATTCTTGACCAGGTGAATATGTCAATCAATCCATCGGTGTGTTTTGAAAAATTAAAGTTGCTGGAAACCATTCATGATGAAAACCATTATTCCGAACAACTATTATTGGCTTATGAACTCTTTCCTCAGCATCCTGGAATAATGTATCGATTGGCGCAATATCTGGCAAAAACCGAAAGAGGGCAGAAAGCGTCAGAATTGCTTGGCACGTTGTTTGCACACAGTAAACCTACTGTTGAACAACTGGTGTTCGCTGGAGAACTGCACCTGAAACGGGGAAATCTTGATAAAGCGATATCTTACATGAGCGATGTGATCCAAATAGATTCTGATAATACCAAAGCATACTTAACCCTGGCGTCTGCCTATGTTCACCAACGGCAGTACAGTGCTGCCATGGAAGTTTACGAACGTGCTATCACACAGAAGCCTGCTGACCACCAGGCTTATTATCAAGCAGGTATCCTAATGCGTGATTTGAAACGTTTTCAAGAAGCAGAGTCATTCTTGCAAAAAGCTGTCAAACTCGCACCAAACAATTGGGAAATTCGCAATCAGTTAGGGGCTGTGATGGCCTTGAATTTTATTGATCATCACCATTAACCCGAAAGAGGAGACGATTCGATGCGCTACATGGAAATCCAACGGGAGAAATTCCTGACACTCATGGCTATTGCTTTTGAGATGCGGGAATATCGCTTTGCCTCAGAGGCTTTGGACATCTGGCTTGAAAAATACCCGGGCGACCTGCAGGCGAATATGATGAAAGCGGTGAATTTGCACACAATCGGAGAATTTCAGGAAGCCAAAGAGAAACTGCGGTCTCTGATTTCGGTCGATCCTGCTTTCTTTGAAGCCTATCTGGCAATCGCAGACATTTATGCTGAAGATGACAATATCTGGGCATATCTTTTTGCGAACAGTGGCCTGCAATATGCAAACCACAAAATCTTGACATGGGGTAAGGCCGTACACTCCTTTCTATCCAAAGTGAGGAATGAACAGTGGAAGGCGTGTGAAGAAAACCTGCATCGCTTGTTGAAGCACTCAGGGCGCAACGCACTGGTTGATCTTGTTCACTTGTTGTATGTTTACAAAACACAGGATCCTGAAACCACCCTCACGCTGGCATCCATTTATCTGAAACGCTGGCCGCAATGCAACCAAATCCAATTAATGCAAAGTGATTGCAAAATGCGAACCGGAGAACTTGTGGAAGCTTTTGAGGGGCTGTCGCACTGTGCTCAGGTTGACATGGCTGGACAGACAGCCATGTGGGTATGGGGTGATGGAAATCCTTACCAATCGATGTGGCCAACTATTTCAACGATAAACCTGACAGTTCAAATGCCTGCTGCCATATCTGAACGATTTGGCTGGAATCTGTTAAGCGAGGGGGATGAACCCACGTCGGTAGGTAGAAAGCAGGCAGTACAGAAAAAGGTAGACCTGGAACCGGATGATGAACAAAAGCAGGAAATAGAAGAAGTTAGATCTGTTTTTGAGAAATTAGCCAAGGTTTTAAATGCAAAATCTAATCGGCAGGTCGACGAGCGTTTTCCTTACTATGTAGTGATAAGTTCATTCAGTAGATTGTCGAAAAAATACGGCAGCAACAGTGCGAAAGTTTTGGCGGCGCAAATGCAACGGATATGTGATACCGTTGCCCTGCAACACAACGTTGGTGCTCTGCTTTTTATGCCGGATGATGTCAACAGTATGGATGACCTTGGGATGGACACCCTCAAACGCCTTGATCCGTGGTCATTAAAACTGGCTTTGCACGATTTGGATGAGAAATTGGCACAGAAAGGCGGCATGATTGGCTGGTTGTTGATCGTGGGGGGGGATGACATCATACCTTTTCATGTGTTGCCGAACCCAACCGATGATGTGGATGAAAACATCCTTTCAGACAATCCATATGGTTGCAGCAATGCTAATTACTTTGTGCCTGAATGGCCGGTTGGCAGATTGCCGGATGAAAAAGGCAATGATTGCGGCTTGTTGCTGGCCCAGTTACGCCGCATAATCAAAGACCATCAAGAGTCACAAAAAAAGGAGAAGTTGGCTTCAAATGCATTCACCGCTCCTTTCACTATGTTGATGGATTTTTTCCGCTTAATTTTCAGGACTGACCGTTATCAGACCAAAGAGGTTAGTGTCGGCTATACTGCAGCAATTTGGAGACGCGCCTCAATGGCGGCTTATCGTCCTATTGGTGCTGCAAATATGATGGCGGTATCTCCTCCGCTGTCAGTGTCAAGCATTGACATGACCGCGTTAATGGGAGCGAAACTTGCCTATTATAATTTGCACGGTTTGGTCGACAGTGGTGAATGGTTTGGGCAGAAAGACTACATCACATCCGATAATGGCAGCGACTTTCCCATCGCACTGACCCCCTCTGCATTTTCGATGGCTCCTCAGTATCAGCAATTCATCTTCTCAGAGGCGTGTTATGGGGCATATGCGATAGACAAAACGAGCGAGGATGCTCTCTGTCTGAAATTTATGTCATTTGATGCAAAAGCGTTCGTTGGTTCGACAGGGATCGCGTACGGCTCCATTCAACCACCTTTGATTGGAGCAGATTTATTGGCAAAGAATTTCTGGGACAATTTGGTGGCTGGAATGACGGCAGGTGAATGTCTGCTGATGGCGAAAAAACAACTGGCCGTTGAGACGCAAAATCGTCAGAATTATTTGGATGGAGAGGACCAAAAAACACTGTTAACTTTCGTTTTATTCGGGGATCCGCTGGCGAGGTATGATGGCAGCCTGAGCGCTGATGGTAAGCCATTTTTGGGCCGGTCAAAGGAAACCTTCGACACGATGGTGTTAACCGAGGTTGAAGCGAAATCCGGTGGTTATGAAGCCCAAATTGATGAAAGTTCTCTGCAAGAGATCAGAGATGCGCTCGCTGCTTATTTACCGGGTTTGAAGGAAGCCAGTTGTTCAATTCGGGAGCAATATGTTCTTGGTGAAGAGAGTCTGGCTGCGAAGCTCAGTTTCAACCCACCTGAGCGGTTATCGCGCTCTACGAATGGCAATGTTGTTCTGAGTTTCGAACAAAAATATCCTGCTTATAAAGAGAACCACAAAATTTTCACGAAAGTGACTGTTGATGATCTGGGGAAAATGTTAAAAATTTCTGTATCCAGATAAATTAAGGTTTCTGGGTTCCTTCGCTGGCGCTACCGGTTGCGCTGCTGGGTGCAATCTTTTATAATGTTTGTCTGAATCAGAACCAACAGGAGAAGTTTGCATGAACGAGCACATGACAGGCGCAGAGATACGCGAGAGTTTTATCCAATTTTTTAAGGAAAAAAAGGGGCATACCTTTGTGCCATCATCCTCTCTGGTGCCGGGCGGTGATCAGACTTTGTTATTTACCAATGCTGGTATGGTGCAGTTTAAAGGTATTTTTTTGGGAGAAGAGACACCGGTATACACGCGCGCTGTTAATTCACAAAAATGCTTGCGCGTAGCTGGCAAACACAATGATCTTGATGATGTAGGGCGTGATAACACACATCATACATTTTTTGAAATGCTGGGCAACTGGTCGTTCGGAGATTATTACAAACCTGAAGCAATTGCCTGGGCATGGGAACTCTTGACTGAAGTGTGGGGGTTAGATAAAGCACGATTGTGGACAACGACATTTGTGGACGAACTGGGCGAAATCGCGGCAGATGAAGAGGCTGATCGAGAATGGCGCAAACAACCGGGCATCAATCCTGCTCACATCCTGCCATTTGGCCGCAAAGATAATTTTTGGGCCATGGCGGATACGGGCCCTTGTGGACCTGATAGTGAGATTCATTATGATCTTGGCGCAGAGTTTTGCGATAAACAAAATGACCCAAATCACACCTGCCAGGTGAATGGAGATTGTCCGCGATTTGTAGAAATTTGGAACCTGGTTTTTATTCAATACAATCGTACAGCCGCAGACACCCTTTTACCTTTACCCAAAAAGCATGTAGACACTGGTATGGGGTTTGAGCGTATTGTCAGCATACTACAGGGAGTCTACTCGAACTATAAAACTGATCTGTTTGCGGGAATATTTGCTACTATCAGGGATCTTGCCAAGCATACTGACAGAGACATGCAGCAATTCCTAACTCCTTATCGTGTCATTGCGGATCATGCACGGGCTGCAGCGTTCTTAATCGCAGACGGTGTTGTCCCCGGTAATACCGGCAGGAATTATATCTGCCGCATGATTATTAGGCGTGCCTATCGATTCGGTGCGCAGATTGGCCTTACACAGCCTTTCCTCGCAAAAGTAGCGGCGACAGTCATCAACGAATATGGTGATTTTTACAAAGAATTGTCGGCCAATCAAACCGCGATTCTCGACACAATTACACGAGAAGAAGAGCGTTTTCAAAAAACGCTGGATGCAGGATTGGATCAATTGGATGACCTGATTAACCAGTTATTCAAACAACAGAAGACAACAGTGTCAGGCGAACAGGCATTTGATTTGTATGCTACGCATGGTATTCCTTTTGAAATAACGAGAGATATTTTACGCGAAAGGGGACTCGATGTGTCTGAAGAAGGTTTCCACGCGGCTATGGAAACTCACCGGCTGGCATCTGGTGGCGGCAAAGCTATGGGAGTTGTGGGTGGAAATGAAGCTGAGTTGTTCGGCTCGTTGTTTAGTTCATTGGTGGTAAACGGAAACCTTGGCGAGAGTGGCGTGGCTTATGATCCCTATCTTGCGAAGCCACAATCAGGTGAAATTCTGGCGATTGTGAGCGATGGTCAATCCGTCGATGTCGCGTATTCGGGCGACGAGGTTGATGTGGTTCTACCGACGACCAATTTCTATTTGGAAAGTGGCGGGCAGGTCAGTGATACCGGTAGAATTGTGGACAAGGATGGCCGGTGGGAAATCGATATTGTGGAAGCCAGAAAACCCGCTGCCGGAATCATCACGCACCATGGGGTAGTCAAAACCGGGAAAGTAGCGATCGGCGATCAATACGTTCTGTTGGTTGATGAAAGTCGACGGCTTGATATCATGCGAAACCACACTGCCACCCATCTGCTGCATGCCGTTCTTCGCAAGGTGTTGGGTGATCATGCCCGCCAGGCGGGTTCGTTGGTTTCACCAGATCGTTTGCGGTTTGACTTCACCCATCCTGAAGCACTGACGCCGCAACAAATGCAGGCGATTGAGGCACGCGTGAATGAAATTATCCTTGGCAATTTGCCACTGTCTATTCAAGAGAAAGACCGTGAAACTGCATTCGCAGAGGGTGTTACGGCCTTGTTTGGTGAAAAATATGGCCAGACTGTCCGTACAGTGCGCATAGAAGGCGGCGATACAATCTCGTATGAATTATGTGGCGGCACCCATGTTGAAGAAACAGGATTGATTGGCAATTTCATTCTACTCAATGAATCCAGTGTTGCGGCGGGTATTCGCCGCATTGAAGCAGTCACCGGCAGACACTCGTATGAACTGTCCAGAAAGCGATTCTCTTTGCTAAAAGACACCGCCAGGATGCTGGATTGTGTTCCCAACGAAGTACCTGCCAGGGTGGAGGGTGTTATCAATGACTTGCGCCGGACTGAAAAAGAATTAACTCAACTAAGGCAGCAGGTTGCTATGCAAGCTTTTGAATCATCATTGTTGAACATCCAAACGGTCGACGGAATACAATATCTGGCAACTGAAATTGCCAATGTATCAGTGGATGATCTGAGGATTTTGGCAGATCGTTTCAGAGATAAAGTGGTTTCCGGGATTGCGGCACTGGCGACAATAATCGATGATAAACCTCTTTTCATCGTGGTTGTCACGGACAATCTTGTTAAACAAGGCTATCATGCGGGAAACCTGGTCAAAGAAATGGCAAATGTGGTCGGTGGCGGCGGAGGCGGGCGGCCCAACCTGGCGCAGGCTGGCGGACGAGATACTTCCAAACTACAAGATGCACTTGCTGCACTACCTGTCTTGATCGGCCAGCAAGGGAAATGAAATAAAAATGCCGCCCAACCGGGCGGCATCATCCTGTAGTTTTTCCATTATTGGTTGTACTGGGGCAAGCAGCACACATTAAGCATTTTGGCTGCTTTGACTTCATCCAGCCGACCAATGGCAGTGGATTGCGGGGCAGCATGAAGCAACGCAGGGTCTTCTCGTGCTTCCTTGGCGATCGATTTCATAGCGGCAATGAACGCATCCAGGGTGTCTTTGGATTCAGTTTCAGTGGGCTCGATCATCAAGGCTTCATGCACGATAAGCGGGAAGTAATTGGTAGGTGGGTGGAAACCGTAATCGATCAAACGTTTGGCGATATCCAGAGCATGTATGTCGGGTATATCTTTCCAGACACCTTCCAGTACGAATTCATGCTTGCATAGTCCATCGTAGGGTACCACATAGGTGTCACGCAGGTTGGCCAACAGATAATTGGCATTCAGCACCGCGTATTCGCTGACTCTGCGCAATCCTGCGGCACCCAGCATGGAGATATAGGTGAAGGCTTTAACAAGTACACCAAATTGGCCCTGAAATGCTTTGACCTGTCCGATGGTTTTTTCTGGGGTGAGATAACCATATAAAGGGGCGGTGTCCTCACTTTCCTCTTCCAAAACGGTCACAATTGGTCCAGGCAAATAGGGTGCTAATCGGTCGGTAGTAACGACAGGGCCGGCGCCAGGTCCACCACCGCCATGCGGGGTTGAGAAAGTTTTGTGCAGGTTGAGATGCATTACATCAATTCCGAAGTCTGCGGGTTTGGCAACACCAAGCAAAGCATTCATGTTGGCACCATCTCCATACACCAGACCGCCTGCTTCATGAACCAATCTGGTTACTTCCACGATGTCCTTCTCAAAAAGACCTAAAGTGTTCGGGTTGGTGATCATGATACCTGCGATGTCATCACGCTGGCATAACTCTGCTAACACATCCATGTCGATGGTGCCATTGCTGTTGCTTGGCACGGGCAGGGTGTCGAAGCCGTTCATGGTTGCCGAAGCAGGATTGGTGCCATGGGCAGAATCGGGAATCAGCAATTTGTTGCGGTGTGACTGTCCATGTTCCTCAAGATAGCGTTTTATCATTTTTACGCCGACGAATTCACCCTGGGCGCCTGCTGCCGGGGTCAACGAAACACCTGAAAACCCGGTAATTTCCTTCAAGTATTCTTGCAGGTGGTACATCAGGTAGAGATTGCCCTGCACGGTGGTGATAGGCTGTAAAGGGTGGGTGTGTAGAAAACCTGGAAATCGCGCCACCTGCTCATTGATCTTGGGGTTGTATTTCATCGTACAGGAACCCAAGGGGTAGAAGCCGGCATCGACAGAATAATTCTTTTGGGCCAAACCACTGAAATGGCGTACGGCATCAATTTCTGATAGCTCTGGCAGTGGGAGTTCTTGACGCAAAAAATTCTCAGGGAATTGTGTTTCCGGTACATCTGGTTGTGGAAAACGAACACCCTGGCGGCCTTCTACGGAAATTTCATAAATAGTAGGTTCATGCATGGCTGAACTCCCTTAACACTTCAACGAGGGTATCGATTTGTTCGCGGTCATTGAGTTCCGTCACAGCAAACAGAACAGGATTCTCGTACTCTGGATACATTTCGCTGAGATCCAATCCTCCCAGTATTCCGTGATCCAGTAGGTGATTGTTAATCTCATTGACCGGCACCGGGCAGGAAATGACGAATTCGTGATAGTAGGCTTCGGTATTAATGAGCGTGTAGCCATCAATTGCCTGAATTTCTTTGGCGGCATAGTGAGAATTCTGGTAGCAAGTGTTTGCCACCTGCTGCAATCCATGTTTGCCCAAAGCGCTGAGGTAAACGGTGGCTGCCAAAGCCAGCAAAGCCTGGTTGGTGCATATGTTTGAGGTGGCTTTCTCACGGCGGATATGCTGTTCTCTGGCGGTGAGTGTGAGCACATAGCCTCTGTTGCCATTGGCATCGGTGGTTTCACCGCTGATTCTGCCGGCAATTTTTCGGATCATTTTCTTGCTGGTGGCAAAAAAGCCCAAGCCCGGTCCGCCAAACCACAGCGGAATTCCCAGCGGCTGGCCTTCGCCCACCACGATGTCGGCACCCCATTCACCGGGAGGGATTAGCAAACCAAGCGCGATTGGATTGACAATCACGCATATTAATGCTCCATGTTCGTGGGCAGTATTTACAATGGCTGAATAATCTTTGATATTTCCTAAGAAGTCAGGATATTGCAGAACAATCAAAGCGGTGTCTTTATCAATCAACGAGGGGATGTCGGCATCCTCAGCGGTATGATGAATGATGTTCACCTGCGGAAGATCTGAAGCATAGGTATCGATCACTTCAGCATATTGAGGGTTGATGAAATGCGACAGGATTACATTTGAACGTTTCTTGTTGAACTGATAAAAGGCGGTCAGAACCGCTTCTGCGGCGGCGGTAGCGCCATCGTAATGTGAGGCGTTGCTGGCTTCCATACCTGTCAAGGCACAGATCAAGGATTGGTATTCATAGATAACTTGTAATGTTCCCTGCGAAATTTCCGGTTGGTAGGGCGTATAGGCGGAATAAAACGAACCGATCCGTAGCATGCTGTCAACGATGGCAGGTGAGTAGTGATTGTAGTAACCAGCACCCAAAAAACACATCAGTTCCTGTGTTGTTTCGTTGGCTTGACTGATCTCCTCCAGGTATTTGGATACTTCCATCTCTGTCATTGCTTCGGGCAAATCGAGATTGGCATTTCTCAATGGTGCTGGAATATCGGAGAACAATTCATCAATATGCTCAAAACCTATCGTTTTGAGCATGGATATAGTTTCTTCGTAAGTGTGGGGAATAAACATGCGGTATTATTTATCCTTCGGACTGATCCTGGTATTCTTCGGCGGTTAAGAGTCCTTCTACCTCGGTTGGATCGGACATTTCGATTTTGAACATCCAACCATTGCCATAGGGGTCAGTATTGATAATTTCAGGCTCATCTTCCAGGTCGCCATTGATTTCGATAATCTCGCCGGAAACGGGACTCAATACATCGCCTGCAGATTTCACCGACTCAACCGTGGCAAGATTGCCTTCTGCTTCAACGGTATCGCCAATTTCGACCAGGGATTCAAAATACACCAGATCAGACAGCTGATCCTGGGCAAAGTCAGAGAGTCCTACGGTGGCAATGTTGCCTTTTACGCGAACCCACTCATCAGTTTCGGTATATCGCAGTTCTTTTGGGAATTCCATGGTTAATTTCTCCTTTATTTAATCAGGCAATGTAAGGTTTGGTAAATATTCGTCACCCTGATTCGGTTCACTCTTCAGTATCAGGTGTACTCAATGGTGTTGGGTCCAACTCTTTTCTTCAGTTATCATGATTGTACTAAGCACCTCGGATATTTACAAGCCAAAACGAATTGATAGAAATATACAATGGTTATCATGCCAGAAGACTATATAATTTATATATGCAAACCATTATTCATATCGACCTTGATG
>Ga0129302_1002495_pt1 | contig 13095 bp, 14 predicted proteins | sample BlaSprsedimmetaG_FD_94476 | JGI IMG/M metagenome (GOLD analysis project Ga0129302, IMG submission 94476) | Hot spring sediment bacterial and archeal communities from California, USA to study Microbial Dark Matter (Phase II) - Blank Spring... | ecosystem: Environmental > Aquatic > Thermal springs... | reverse complement strand
GGGGTGCAATTCGCCGAGACGGTGACAGAGATAACGGAAAAAGTGCGCCAATTGGGGCCTAATCATTTGGGCTCCGATAGCTGTTGATTGTAATCCAAGGAGGATATGATGATTGTTGGTGAACAGAAGCCATTGGCGGAGATCATGGACTTGTTGGGCCAGGCCCAGAAGGTCCTGGTCGCCGGTTGTGGTACGTGTGTGACCGTCTGCTTTGCCGGCGGCGAAAAGGAAGTGGGAATCTTGGCTTCGGCGATGCGGATGAAGAGCAAGTTGGACGGACACTCACTAGAGGTGGACGAGATCACGGTCCAGCGTCAGTGTGAATGGGAGTACATCGATCCCTTGAAGGAACGTTTGGGGGAATACGACGTCGTTCTCAGCCTGGCGTGTGGGATCGGTGTGCAAGCGATGAATGAGCGTTTCCCAGAGACCATCGCGGTGCCTGGGCTGAATACGACGTTTCTGGGCTTACCGGAAGAGCAGGGCATCTGGGAGGAGCGTTGCCAGGCTTGCGGCGATTGCGTGTTAGGGCTGACGGCGGGAATCTGCCCCATCGCCCGGTGTTCCAAGCAGTTACTTAACGGGCCGTGTGGCGGATCGCAGGATAACGTGTGCGAGGTCGATCCGGATATTCCCTGTGCGTGGCAATTGATCTGGGATCGCGCGATGGCCTTAGGCCGCTTGGATGAATTGTTGGAGATCCAGCCGCCCAAGAATTGGGAGCGCAGTCGCGACGGCGGCCCGCGCAAGATCGTGCGCGAGGACCTGCTGTTGGCGGAAGAAGAAGCGGAGTGAGGTGAATGATGACAGAAGAGAGAACAAACGGTTATAAATCGGGCAGCACGTTGGAGAAAGTACTGGCAACCGGGCACTTCGCCGTAACCGGAGAGCTGGGGCCGCCCCAGGGCGCCGATCCGGAGGAGGTTATTCACAAGGCCAAGTTGCTGACAGGGATCGTGGATGGCGTCAACATCACTGATAACCAGACGGCGGTCGCTCGTATGTCGAGCATCGCCTCCGGCGTGTTGGCGATGCGAGAAGGTCTGGAACCGGTGGTGCAGATGACGTGCCGCGACCGGAATCGCATCGCGATACAGGCCGATCTGCTGGGGGCGTACGCCCTGGGCATGCGCAACCTGCTGTGCCTGACCGGCGATCACCAGAGTTTCGGCAATCACCCCACCTCGAAGAACGTGCATGACCTGGATTCGGTGCAGTTGATCCGCATGGTCAAGGATATGCGGGACGATGGGGTCTTCCAGTGCGGTGACGCGATCAAGGCTGGGAAGCCGTGTTTCTTCATCGGCGCGGCGGCGAATCCCTTCGGCGATCCCTTCGATTTTCGCCCCTATCGCTTGGCCAAAAAGATCGCAGCCGGGGTCGATTTTATCCAGACCCAGTTGATCTACGACATTCCCCGTTTCCGGGAGTATATGAAGCGCGTGGTCGACATGGGGTTGCACGAGAAGGTCTATATCATGGCCGGCGTCGGTCCCCTGAAGTCTGTGGGCATGACGCGCTACATGCGGGACAAGGTGCCGGGGATGATCGTGCGCGACGAGTACGTCGACCGGATGAGCGCCGCCGCCGATGGCATACCCGAGGATGATAAGAAAGCCCGCCGGGATGCACGGCGTCAGGAAGGGATCAAAATCTGCATCGAGCAGATCCAGGAGTTGCGCGAGATCGAGGGGGTCGCTGGCGTGCACATCATGGCGGTCGAGTGGGAGGCGGCAGTCAAGCCCATCGTCGAGGGTGCCGGCTTGCTGCCTCGTCCAGAAGTGGAGTAAAACTTATGGCGATAACGTTCAAATCAGATATGGCCAAGTTTGTCCAGGCGGAGTGCGGCGAGAACGTTTATCTCTGTTACCAGTGCGAGAAATGCTCGTCCGGCTGCCCGACCGTCCCGGCGATGCGATACCGGCCCGCCCAGATGATGCGCATAGCCCAGTTTGGGCTGGAGGATATGTTGTCGGGCGACGCGAGTATTTGGCGGTGCCTGGGATGCGATACGTGCACGGCCCATTGCCCTCACGACCTGAGCGTGCGCCGGCTGGTGGAGGTCATGCGCCAGCACGTGATGCAGGAGCGGTACCTGGCGGCCGAACCGGAGGCCAGAGACGAGGCGTTCGAGGATGAGGCGTTGCGCAAGGGTGTCCGCGCCCTGGGTATGCTGGGCGAGCGGATTACCACCCATTACAACGTCTCTGGCGAGGATAACGCGGCCCGGCTGGCCTGGACTGACAATTTGGCCCCGGAGAATAAGCCGGAAGGCCTGGTCAATGATAGCGACGCCGACGTGGCCTACTTCGTGGGCTGCGTCTCGGCGATGTTCCCCATGAGTTACGGGATACCCCAGAGTTTCGCCACCCTCCTGAGCCGGAGCGGGGTCAATTTCACGACCATGGGCGGCGACGAGCAGTGTTGTGGATTTCCCCTGATGATGGCGGGGCAGTTGAAACAGGCAGAGACGTTGATGCGTCACAACGTGGAGCAGATGCGTGAGATGGGCGTGCCCCGGGTCGTCACCACCTGTCCTTCCTGCTACCATATGTGGCATCACACCTATCCCGACGTGCTGGGTGAGTCCCTGGGTTTCGAGGTCGTGCACGCTGTTGAGCTCCTACGCGACTTGATCGCCGAGGAAAAGTTGGAGTTGCAGGAACCACGGCGAACCGGCGTGGTTACCTACCACGACCCCTGCGACCTGGGGCGCAAGGGCGGCATCTACGACGCGCCGCGCGAGATCCTGCGCCGCGTGCCGGGGTTCACCTTCGTCGAGATGCAGCAATCGCGGGAACACGCCCTGTGCTGCGGCGGAGGCGGCGACCTGGAGACGTTCGATCCTGACCTGGTGGAGGAGGTAGCTGCCAAGCGAATCGCCCAGGCGGCGGAAATCGACGCGACGGTGCTCGTTTCGGCCTGTCCCCAGTGCGTGCGCACCCTCTCCAAGGCGGCGCGCGCCAACCGGGTCCGCGTCCGGGTGATGGACATCACGCAGTTCCTCGGGATGGCGCTGGCTTGATCTTATGCGCGTAAGTGCCAGAATCAGAAGAAGTATGGTACAATACGTCTGATGAAGAAGAAAACTGATCCTGGGATAGAGGACGAATGACGTCCAGAATATGACCTGGCCGAACTGCTCGGGGGAGGCGGGAGAGGTAAATAGGTCGAATGGTTTCAAGAAGGCGTGACCATACAACTTGGAGAGATTTTAGATGGTAAAGAATGCAGGGGGCAATAAGTTGAACAAGATCGCCATTAGCGGGAAGGGTGGGGTGGGGAAGACGACGCTCTCGGCGTTGTTGGCCCACATCTACGCCGAAAAAGCCCGCCCGAAGGAACAGGAGGTCATCGCCATCGACGCCGACCCGGCCGGCGGGTTGGCCCAGGCGTTGGGGTTTCCGCCGGACTTGCAGGCACAGGTGACGCCGATCTCGGAGATGGAGGACCTGATCTTCGAGCGCACCGGGGCCAGGCCAGGGGAGTACGGCGGCTTCTTCAAGCTGAACCCCCGCGTGGACGACATCCCGGAGCGTTTCAGCGTATCCCACCGGGGAATCCGTTTCCTGCGCCTGGGCACCATCGACATCGGCGGGAGCGGTTGTATCTGCCCGGAGAGCGCGCTGTTGAAGGCCCTGGTGACCCACTTACTGCTTTACCGGGACGAGATGATGATCCTGGACATGGAGGCCGGCGTGGAGCATCTGGGCCGCGCGACGGCCCAAGCGGTGGATGTGTTACTCGTGATCATCGAGCCTGGCCGGCGCAGCCTGACGACGGCGGCCCGCGTCAAGAAGTTGGCCAACGATCTCGGGATCCAGCACGTGTATGCGGTGGGCAACAAGGTGCGGGGCGAAAGCGACTGGGTGTTTATGAAGGAGGAGAGCTCCGTCCCCACGCTGGGGTATCTTTCGGCCAATCAGGAGTTGATGGATGCTGACATCCGGGGGACGGGCGTTTTCGACACGGCCCCTACGGCGGTCGAGGAGGCTCGGTCGATCGCTCGGGCGTTGGGTGATTGGGTAGTTGGGTGATTGGGTGCGTAAGGTTGCTGTTGTTTTGGGTCTCTTGTTCATATTCATACACGTCTTCGTGGGGGGGGCGTTGGCCAACGATGAACTACCGCCATCGGTGATGGTGGAGGGCGTCGTGGCGTACCCCCAGGAGCGTAACCTCAGTTGCGAATCTCGTTCGGCGACCGACATGGCTGCATTTTGGGGGGCGACCTTCTCAGAGGGCGACTTCTTTCATCGGCTGCCAAGGTCGGATAACCCACACCGTGGATTCCTGGGCGACGTCGATATGCCAGCGGGCAGCATGCCGCCGGTGGGATATGGGGTCTATGCCAGGCCTCTGGCCGCGACTTTGCGCAGCCTGGGATTTGATGCCCAGGCCCATCACGCCTGGCGTTTGGATGTGTTGAAGGCCGAGTTGGCCTCGGGGCGGCCTGTCGTGATCTGGGCGACCTATGGCATGCAGTTGCCGGGTCGTGAGACGTGGGTTTCCTCCGATGGCGAGACGTCGGTGATCGTGCGGTGGCAGCATACCTTCATCGCCGCGGGTTATGACGAGGGCGGTATCTACCTGATAGACGCCTACGACGCCGAGACGAAGTACTTCACCTACGACGCCTTTATGCCGGCCTGGGATCAACTGGGCCGGATGGCGGTGACGGTGCGCGGCTCACTGGTTCCCGGGCGCTTTACACCCACCTCGAGCGGGGATGGAGCAGCCGTTCAACTGCTCGTCGACGGGCGATGGGTGGTGGGACCAAACTAAGGAGGATGTGCGATGAATGAAGCTGATAAGCAGATTATCAAAGAGGCGGTTTACGAGGTATTGGAGCCCTTCGTCGCCCGCATGGCGCAGGATTACGAAGAGACCCGGCGCTGGATGGAGCGGATCGAGGGGCGTCTGGCTGCGCTGGAACAGCGATTGGAAGCGCTGGAACAACGAGCAGCTGCATTGGAACAGCGAATGGAAGCGTTGGAACAGCGAGTAGCTGCATTGGAACAGCGAATGGAAGCGTTGGAACGGCAGGTCGCTAGCTTGGAACGTCGTGTAGGGCGTTTAGAGGTTGCTGTGCATGAGTTGAAGCATAGCTCAACTTTGTTAGAGCAGCGCTTGGCCGAGAAAGGATTCGTTGAATCCGAGGCCGTTGCCCGCGAGCGTTGGGCCACCTTCGCCGAATTACGCCAGGTCGAGTCGCGGGTTACGCAGCTGGAGGTGACAGTATTCCATGACGAGGGCCCGGAATGGGATATTGGAGAATCGAAGGAGTAAGGTGTTGTTAAAGGATGATAGTCATAGGGGGCATAGATGAAAAACGTTGATCAAGCTGATCAAGCACATCCGTTGCTTGAATCGTTCGTCGAACTGGTCCGCCGGGCCTCGACCGATCTACCGGCCGACGTGGAGATGGCGCTGAAAGTAGCCAGGGACCAGGAAGCAGCGGGGTCTGCAGCCGAGGGGGCCCTGGACACGATTTTGCAGAACGTCGCCCTGGCCCGGGCCAATTCGACGCCGGTGTGCCAGGATACCGGCGTGCCGATTTTTTACATTTACCATCCGCCCGGCGTGAGCACGCAGTCGCTACGGAGCCAGATCGAGGAAGCGGTAGCCGAGGCCACCCGGCGCGCTTACCTGCGGCCCAACGCCGTCGATTCCCTGACCGGGAAAAATAGCGGCAATAACCTGGGGGTTGGGTTCCCCACGTTCCACTTTGAGGCGTGGAACGAGGATTTCGTGCACGTGGATTTGCTCCTCAAGGGGGGCGGCAGCGAGAACGTCGGCGTGCAGTATAAGCTCCCGTATTCGCCCCTGGAGGCCGGGCGGGATTTGGAAGGCGTGCGGCGGGTCGTCCTGGACGCGGTCTACCAGGCCCAGGGCAAGGGATGCGCGCCGGCGGTGTTGGGCATCGCCATCGGCGCCGACCGGGGCACCGGTTTCGTCCACGCCAAGGAGCAATTGTTCCGACCATTGAGTGACGTCAACCCAAATCCCCAGTTGGCGAAATTGGAGGACACGTTGTTGCGGGAGTGCAACGAATTGGGCATTGGACCGATGGGCTTTGGGGGGGAGACGAGCGTTCTGGGCGTGAAGGTCGGCGCCTACCATCGTCTGCCCGCCTGTTACTTCGTCAGCGTGGCCTACATGTGCTGGGCCTGCCGGCGGGCGCGCATGATCTTGCAGACGGATGCGAATCGTCAAGCATGCCTGGTTGGAGAAGTGGAGTACAAGTGATGGCTAACTACAATTTGACTGTACCGATTTCTGATGAGGATATTCGCGCGCTGCGTGTAGGGGACACGGTCAATCTCTCCGGCGTGATCGTGACGGGACGCGACGCCGCGCATAAGTACATGATCGAACATTTCGTCCGCACCGACGACGTGCCTGCCAGTGAGCAAGCGTTATACGAAACGCTGCGGGAGATCTTGCAGGGCAGCGTGATCTACCACTGCGGGCCGGTGGTTCGACAGCGTGAAGACGACGGCCGGTGGGAATTTGTCGCCGCCGGACCAACGACGTCGATCCGCGAGGAGCCTTACGAGGCCGAGGTCATTGAGCACTTCGGTTTGCGGGGCGTGATTGGGAAAGGCGGCATGGGGGCTGATACCCTGCAGGCCTGTGGCGAGTATGGCGCGGTCTATTTCCACGCCGTGGGTGGGGCGGCCTCACTCATCGCCGACGCTGTCAAGGAGGTCGTCGCGGTCCACAAAAAAGACGAATTCGGCGTGCCGGAGGCATTCTGGGTCATCCGCGTCGAGGATTTCCCGGTGGTGGTGACGATGGACGCTCATGGCCGAAGTATCCACAGCGAGGTCGAGCGGAAGTCCAAGGACGCCTTGGCGCGCTTGACTTATTCCGTTGATTGATGATGAGCAATCATACATCGTCTAGAAAGACCCGCTTTGAAGATAGGCTAATTCCCGCATCATATGAAAGGTCGGCTATGAAACTTTGGCGTATACCCCTTGACGTCGACAAATTTTCTATTCCGCATGGGGAGATGCACATCATTCCATCCCGGTGCAAGGGGTGTGGCCTCTGTGTGCGTTACTGCCCAAAGGACGTGTTGGTGATGTCTGAGGAAACGAATGAAAAAGGCTATCACCTTCCCGACGTTATTCGACCGGAACAGTGCGTGACCTGCCGATTGTGTGAATTGTTGTGTCCAGAGTTTTGTATGTACGTCAAGGAGCTAGAAGAAGAGGGAGGTGGAGCAGCGTGAGTGGATCTGCGATGTTGGAGGGTAAGTTTTTCTTGGATGGGGATACAGCCATTGCCGAAGGCGCGATCTGCGCCGGGTGTCGTTTTTTTGGCGCATATCCCATTACACCGGCGAGCGAGATTGCCGAGCGGATGGCTGCGCGCTTGCCGTTGGTGGGAGGGGTTTTTATCCAGATGGAGGATGAACTGGCGTCGATGAACTCGATCGTGGGTGCGGCCTGGGGAGGTGCGCGATCGATGACCGCTACCTCGGGGCCCGGCGTCAGCCTGATGTTGGAGAACATTGGTCTGGCGGTGATGACGGAGACCCCCTGCGTCGTGGTGAATGTCCAGCGGGGCGGGCCCTCCACCGGTCTACCGACCGCGACCAGCCAGTCCGATATGATGCAGGCGCGGTGGGGCTCACACGGCGATTACGAGATCATCGCGCTGGCGCCGGCTTCACCCCAGGAGGCTTTCGATTTGACGATCCGTGCCTTCAATTTGGCCGAAAAATACCGCACACCCGTTTTTATCATGGCTGACGAAGAGGTTGGGCACATGTTCGAACGGGTCGTGATCCCGCCGCAGGAGGAGATCCCCATCTATCCCTGGCGTAAACCGAAAGAGCCACCTCGCAGAGGGCACGAGTTCCTGCATTATGCCCCTGAAGCGGATGGCGTGCCCCCGTTTCCCGTAGCTGGCTCTGGTTACCGGATCCATATGACCGGCTTGACGCACGATGAGCGCGGCTACCCAGTGGTGACGGCGGCTCAGCAAGAGAAGTTGATCCCCCGATTGATCGGCAAAATTCTCGATAACGCGGATGACATCATCGATATCGAGGAAGATGGCGTTGAGGATGCAGATGTGCTGCTTGTCGCCTATGGTATTTCGGCCCGTCCCACTCGCTTGGCCGTCGAGACGGCCCGGAAAGAGGGCTTGCGCGTCGGAATGCTCAAACTCGTGACCGTCTGGCCTTTCGCCGAGAAGCGCATACGCCAATTATCCAGAGAGGTCAAGGCGTTTGTGGTGCCGGAGATCAATATGGGGCAGATCGTGCTGGAGGTGGAGCGATGTGTGGCGGGGCGAGCGCGGGTGTTATCGGTGCCCCATCCCGGCGGAGACATCCACAAGCCGGACGTGATCTTAGATGCGATTCGCGAGGTGGCGAAGTGACTGTAGATAGCGAACGACCGATAGAGATTTACGGGGAAGATTATCCGATGCTAGAGGCTGACGAGAATGCGGATATGGAGCAACAAATCCGCAAATATATGATGGAAACCGAGCGGGTGACGGACGCTCAAGTGGATGGGCCGACGTTGGAGGAGATCGAACAGCACCCGATGGATCATTTGTTGCGCACCGAGCGCTTGCCGCACATCTGGTGTCCGGGTTGTGGGTTGGGGACCGCCTTGAGTTGTTTCACCAGCGCGTTGATGCGCTCCGGACTCGATCTGGATAAAGTGTCGATCGTCTCCGGCATTGGATGTACGGGGCGGGTGGCCGGTTATATGCGTTTGGATGGCTTTCACACGACCCACGGGCGGGCGCTTCCCTTCGCGACAGGGCTTAAGTTGGCGAATGAGGGCTTGAAAGTCGTCGTTTTCTCCGGCGATGGCGATCTCATCGCCATTGGGGGTAATCACTTCATCCACGCGGCCCGACGCAATATGGACATCACCGTGATCTGCGTCAATAACTTTATCTACGGGATGACGGGCGGGCAGGTGGGGCCGACGACGCCGACCAAGGCGCGGGCCAGCACGGCCCCCTGGGGCAATCTGGAGCATCCATTCAACATCCCTAACCTGGCGGCCGCTTCCGGCGCTACTTACGTGGCCCGCTGGACGGTGCTCCACGCCCGACGCCTGGAGCAGTCGATCTACAAGGCGCTCCGGCGGCCTGGCTTTAGCGTGGTCGAGGCGATCTCTCCCTGCCCGACCGCCTATGGACGCGCCAATCGCCGTGTATATGGCAGCGACTTGATGGCCTATTATCACGAGAACGCGGTCATCCGTCACGGGGTCAAGCCCTGGGAGGTGGATATTGGCTTTGGCGGAGAGATCGTTTGCGGCGAGTTCGTGGAGGTGGATCACCCCACCTTCCAGGATCGGGTGCGCGAGTTGTACAGCGAGACGGTTCAGACGCAATACCGGCCTTCGGTGGAGTTGGCTTCCCCAGAGCAGGCCAGCGTGGAAAACGCCCTCACGTACAAGACCCCGCTCGAGGTGCGTGACGCGCGTGATGATGTCGAACAGGTTGAAATACGCCTGGGGGGCTTCGGCGGTCAGGGAATCATTCTGTCGGGAAAAATTGTCGGGCGTGCTGTGGCAATTTATAGCGACCGGCAGGTCACGTTGACCCGTTCCTATGGCCCGGAGGCCAGGGGCGGAGCCTGCAGTAGCGCTGTGGTTATCTCCGATGGAATGATTCTGTATCCCCACGTGACTCGGCCCAGTTTAATGGTGATGATGTCTCAGGCGGCCTATACCAAGTATCACGATGAACTGGTGGACGGAGGTCTGTTATTGATCGATGCTGACCTGGTCGACCTGGACGAGAACGCTGCTCAACGCGCTGTATCGATTCCGGCTACACGCATCGCCGAAGACGAACTGGGCCGGCGGGTCGTGGCCAATATCGTGATGTTGGGCGCCTTGACCGCTTTGACGGAGGAGCTTTCTAGCGAGGCGATGGAGCAAGCCGTCATGGATAGCGTGCCGAAGGGTACAGAAGCGTTGAATATGAAAGCCTTTCGCAGGGGGTTCGATTACGCAGTCAGTTTGGAGGATGGGGAAGCATCGGCATAAAACCGATTCACGTCTAATTGGAAGACGTGAAACGCCCGATCTGCATAGGTAGATCGGGCGTTTTATGTTCTTGATTTTGTCACAGCTCAACATACGTGTGCGGGGCGGACGTTAGTATTCGACTTGCATCCCCTTGGCGCGTTCCAGTAGTTTCTCCGTCAGGGCGATGATGAGAAAAAAGACGACGTCGATGGCGATGATGATGGTGCACACCGTCGTCAACCACCGCAGGGCGGCGGTGAGGGGAATCTGCAGGCTGTCTATAATCGTGGGGCCGAGTCCGGCTATCCAGATGAGCAGCCCCAGGGCGAAGAGGAAAATCAAGACCGGTCGCCAGGGCTGGCGATCGGATCGGCTGGGGAGCATCGTATTCCCCACGGCAAAGATCAGATAAGCCCAAATCCAGGCGTCACGGGCTTTCAGGGCGTTCAAGATGCTGGTTATCGCGTTGGCCAAATTTCCGGTGGCGAAGGCGGTCTCAAGTTGTTGTACGCCGAAGACCTGGTATCCAATCAAGAGAATGACGGCGCTTCCCGTGAGAAGGGGGGCCAGCCCGATCAGGCTGGCCCGCACGGCGTCCGTTTTCTCAATGGGAACGAAACCGAGTTGGACACGCTGTCCAGCCCGCTTGGGGCGAATGGAAATACCACCGACCCGCACCCCTAGCAGGAGAGCCGTCAGCGCGTGGCTCATCTCGTGGAGGAGGATACCGGGTAACAGGGGCAGGGCATAGAGGACGACGGCGATCTCCGAATCGCCCGTGAGCAAAAGCATCACGCCTTGCAGGTGACGGTGGATCCAACGCTCGAGCAGCAAGAGCGCGGCTAACGTTATGGCCAACCAAAATAGCGTCCACCAATTCATCACGTATGGCCCCTTTGAACCATGGCCGGTGACGGTATGAGGTAGAGAAAAGAACACGGATTTTGTGATGCTCCCCCAAGTTTTGTATGCGCCCGGCGCTTACCTGTTTTCCAGGGTCGCCTTCACGATCGCGGCGAAGTCCGACGCTTTCAGGCTGGCGCCGCCCACCAACGCCCCGTCGATCTCCGGTTGCGACATAAATTCGGCCGCATTGTCCGGTTTGACGCTGCCCCCGTACTGGACGCGCACGGTCTGGGCGAGGTCGTCGTCGTACAAATTGGCCAACGTCCCCCGCACGGTCTGACCGATGATCCGATTGGCGTCCTCGCCGGTGGCCGGCACGCCGGTGCCGATGGCCCAGATAGGCTCGTAGGCGATGGTGATCTGCCGCGCCTGCTCGGCCGTGATCCCTTTGAGGGCGGCGCGCACCTGCCCCCCGACGAAGGCCTCCGTCTCGCCGGCCTTGTTCTGTTCCAGGTTCTCACCCACGCATAGGATAGGCTTCAAGCCGTAGTCGAAGGCGGCGTGCAGCTTCTGGTTGACCATATCGTCGGTCTCGCCGAAAAGTGTGCGCCGCTCCGAGTGCCCGATGATGACGTAATCGCACAGCCCCTGCAGCATCAGGGGGCTGACCTCGCCGGTGAAGGCCCCTTGCGTCTCCCAATGCATATTCTGGGCGCCCAGGCCAATGGCGGAATCCGTCAGGGCCCCGCGCACGGCGGCCAGGGCCGGGAAGGCCGGGCAGACGGCCACGTCACATCCGCTGAAATCGCCCAGTGCCTCTCTGAATGCCTTGACCAGCGCCGTCGACTCCTCGACCGTTTTGTGCATTTTCCAGTTGCCGGCGATAAATGGTTTGCGCATCATCACTCCTTAATCCGCATCGTCGATGACGGCGATGCCGGGTAGCGTTTTCCCTTCCAGGAACTCGAGGCTGGCGCCGCCGCCTGTGGAGACGTGGGACATCTGGTTTGCCAGGTTGGCCTGTCGGACCGCGGCGGCCGAGTCGCCGCCGCCGATGACGGTCAGGGCGTCCTTGTTGGCCAGGCGTTCCGCTATGGCAAAGGTGCCTTTAGCAAAGTTGGGCATTTCGAACACGCCCAGGGGGCCGTTCCAGACGACGGTTTTTGCGGCACCAAGCGCCGACTCGAAGGTGTCGATGGTCTTGGGTCCAACGTCAAGGATGCGCCAACCGGCGTTGACCTCGTTGGGGGCGACGACTTTGGCATTGGCGTCGTTGTCGAAGGCATCGGCGATGACGACGTCCACCGGCAGGACGAGGCGCCCACCAAAATCCTCGAGCAGTGACCTGGCGGTGGGGACGGCGTCCTCTTCTACCAGGCTGTCGCCGGTCTCGAACCCCATCGCCTTGAAGAAGGTGTTGGCCATACCGCCGCCGATGAGCAAGCGATCACATTGTTCCAGCAGACTTTCGATGACGCCGATCTTATCGGATATCTTCGCGCCGCCCAGGATGGCGACGTAAGGGCGTTCTGGATTCTGCACGACCTGGCCCAGGAACTTGAGCTCCTTTTCCATCAGGAGACCGGCCACGGTGGGAAGATACTCGGCCACGCCGACGTTCGATGCGTGGGCCCGGTGAGCGGCGCCGAAAGCATCGTTGACGTACAACTCGGCCAACGAGGCCATCTTTTGGGCGAATTCGGGGTCATTGGCTTTTTCCTCTGGATGGAAGCGGGTGTTTTCCAATAAAATCACGTCGCCCGGTTTCATCGCCTGGACGGCTGTTTCTACTTCCGGTCCGACGCAGTCGTCCATCTTCTTCACCGGACGCTTGATGTATTCCGAGAGACGTTCTGCCACCGGATCCATCTTGAGTTCGGATACGACCTTGCCCTTGGGGCGTCCGAGATGTGAGCATAGAATCAGGGCGGCGCCTTGCTCAAGAAGATAGTTGATGCTAGGCAGCGCCGCTTGAATGCGGTTGTCGTCGGTGACGTTTCCATCTTTGAGAGGAACGTTGAAATCCACGCGCATCAGTACGCGTTTTCCTTGAACGTCTACGTCACGCACAGTCTTTTTATTCATAGGTTCTCCTTATTGCGCTGTTGACCAGGGGCGTATCTACAAGTTGGGGGAGTGCAGATAGCCCGGTGCTTTTTTGCCACGAATTGCACGAATTTTACGAATTTATCTTCTTTTCTTCGTGTTAATTCGTGAAATTCGTGGCTGATTTGTG
>Ga0129302_1002493_pt1 | contig 13096 bp, 11 predicted proteins | sample BlaSprsedimmetaG_FD_94476 | JGI IMG/M metagenome (GOLD analysis project Ga0129302, IMG submission 94476) | Hot spring sediment bacterial and archeal communities from California, USA to study Microbial Dark Matter (Phase II) - Blank Spring... | ecosystem: Environmental > Aquatic > Thermal springs... | reverse complement strand
TTGACCACTTGCTAAGCCAACCAGGCGAACTACCAGAGAGCCAAAAAAGGTCATCTTAGCACAGAGCCACCGAGAACACGGATAAAAATTGAGGTACGCATTAAAATTTTTACACAAATCGTGCCAAACCGTGAACTTTTGTAACTACTCAGCCTATCGTCCGTTTGCAGCGGATGGGCGGGGGCCCCCACTCTCCATCACAGCAAGGGACTGGCCTGAGCAGCAGTTACTATCAACGATCCTTGAATGCTCTAACCTGCTGGAGGAGAAAAAACCCGATGACCACCGGCAGCCAGATGGAGATCCCGCGAAAGGTCAGGGCGATAGCGACGGCCTGGGCGTCGGGCGCCCCCAACGAGGCGTAGACCAGGGCGATCACACCTTCCGCCACACCGGCTCCCTGGGGCGTGATGGAGACAATCCGAAACGTCACCGCCATAGCGTAACCGGCAAACAAGGCACGCAAACCGACAGGCTGATAGAAAGCGAGGATCAAAGCATACAGACAGGCCATATTGACACCGTGGGCCAACAAGCCTATCGACGCCGTATAAGCCAGGTGTTTGGGATGGTTGAATAAGGCGTCGGCCGCTCCCGCGAACTCTTGCGCATTGTTCTCGGCCCAATGCTCACTTAGGAGCGCCGGGCGATTGAGCTTATCGACGGCCCAGTTGACTATGCGTCTTACAGCGGTCAAGAACTGACGCAAGCGCGCCTGCCCCCATCGCCCCAACAACAGCAAGCCGGCCAAGGCGACGGCCGTCAGCAGGACCAACAAGGCGCCTATAATCTCGTAAAACGCCAGTTCACGCCAAGAACTCAAGCTGATAAGCCCCACCAGCAACGGCAAGATAAAGGTGCCTATCTCTGTCGCCAAGGCCAATATGACGGCCGCCGCCGCCCGCGACCCAGACTCCCCTCGCTGGACAGCGTCATCGATGAATAAGGCTGCCCCACCGACGTTGGCCACAGGCGCACTCACGTTCACGAAAAGAGCGGCGAACACCACCGGCAGAATATCCCAGAACCGGCTCTGAACTGCCGCCACCGAAAAAGCAGCCTGATAAAGCCCCGTGTACACGAGATAGTAAAGCGCCTGTAAAAAGAGCGCCGCCGCCACCCACGTCCACCGTCCATGGGATAAAGTTCGAACCAGGTTCTCGATCTCGCTAAACCGGCTGAATACGACGACGACAAACGCGAGGATCAACAACCAAAACAAACACCGACGTTTCACAGATAACTATCCCAGCCCATCCTTCAAAGCGCTTACTACGGTTCCCGAAACGGATTGGTCGCACCGAGCAACCACGGGCTAATCAACTCGGTCACGTCATCCGCTTCAACCTCCAGAGCATTGACCACGCTGATGACGCCCGCCTGCCGGTAGGCGACTTCCTCGGCCGCCGCCTTGATCTCGGCGCTATCCACCCGCCCCTTGAGCGTGACGACGCCCTGTTCACTAATCACGTCGATGGAAGCCAAATCGGTCCGGGGGTCTTCCGCCAAGGCAGTGACCACCCGGGCTACCAGGACGGTATCGGTACCCAGCATATTCTTGACGTCGATAACACCATCGACCTCGCGAGCCGCCGCCTCGACGTACCGTTTAACCGCTATATCGCGCACCCGACCGGTCAACGTGACCACGCCATCGTCAACTTCCACCTGAACATCACTCAAATCGAAGGGAGAGGCCTCTTCCAGACGATCCTGCAATTCAAGCAAGGTATCGACGTCGTCCCGCTGCCGGTAAAGCGGTAAATTCTCCAACGTCTCCTCCGCTTCGTCGACGTAGACGCCATCCGCACTGATCTCCTTGACCATATCCATGGGAATTACGGGGTAGTAAGAGATAATGCCTCGTCGCACCACCAGATGGGTGATTTTGCCGTTCGCCGGATTCACGAGCACGTGGTCCACTTTGCCAAAAGTCCCCTCTCGACTGAGCACCGGCGTACCGGTTCCCAGGGTCTCTTGCCCTTCACCGATACCCTCTTCAAGCTTTCGCTCGACTCGTGGCACGACCGGTTCCCGGCAAACCAGGCGATAGCGACCGTGCCAACAGACGCGATTTCGAGCTTTGTACTGTTCCTCATCTTCCCATCCAGACACCGGCTGGGTGAATTTCACCTCTTCATACTCGGGATAGCGCTCAAACTCGTCTTTGGCGATCGAGAGATCGATCCAGCCCTCATCAGTCCGCCCTACGACCGATACGGGAATGACGCGATCCGTCTTCTGCAAAAAACCCCGTTCCACGATCAGATCGGTCACCCGCTGGGTGTGTGAATCCATCACCACCTTATGCAACTTGCCACACGTCTCGCCCTCACACCGCACGTATCATCTCAATAAACCGAGCCACAGCGGGCACGGTCAGGAGACCGGCCCGAGCGAGTTTGCCCCGGTTTATTGAGATGATACCGCTTTGCGATGGATAAAGCGATTCTTTGGTGAAAAAACCTGGTTTTTTGTCTCCTGGTGAACGCTTACTACTTTTGGACACGGTGAACCGACGCTTAAATTTAGGTAAAATAGCTAGCGCATCAAGCAAAGCGACTTCGGCGTAAAAAGTTGGCTAAATTGATATCCAGGTGCTGGCTCCCTAACCTGGACGAAGCCGCTGCGCTTCCGAGCCAGAGCCAACGATGAAAACTGTATCTACGGTAGGGGTCCCGGCGGCCACTCGCTGAGCGGGCGCCAGTACAGTTCGACCACTGCTTCCCCCGACGCCTGGTAATACTCGACGACGATCTCGTGATACCCCAGCATCGCTTGGTCAACGGTATGGAGTGAGTCAGCCGTGCCCGTGCGCCATTCGTCCAACACCAAATCACCATCGACGTACAGCCGAATGCCATTGTCGGCCCGAGCATAGAAGCGATACATATCGGGATCGAACGACACCATACGCCGCCAACGGGCAGAAAACTCGTCGGCGGGCAACGCCGGTGCGGGCGATCCCACGCCCCAGTCGAAACTGATGACCCGGTCGTTGCGCGTCAAAACAGGTGCGCCGGTCAACGAACGATTCGCCCAATAGTCGCCTCGCCAATCGGGAAACGTTTCGGCGACGACCTCTTCCCACCACACGTGGATTCGGGCATCGCCCAGGTGCTCGTAGTATTCGACACGCAGGTCGTGCTCACCCTGGAACAACCGAAGATCCGCGGTCAGATGACGCGCCGGGCCATCCCGCCACGCATCAATGATGAGTTGATCGTCCACCCACAGGCGCACACCATCGTCGACGATCACGTGGAAGCGATAGGTCCCGGTCTCGAAATCAACCGAGCGCGTCCAGCGAGCGGAGAAATTATCGTCGGGCAAGCCGGGCGGCGAACCTGTGCGCCAGTTGAAGTTAATTCGCTCGTCGTTGCGCGTCAAAAGCGGTCGTCCCGCCAGGTCTCGATTGTCCCAATATTCCCCCTTCCAATCGGGGTATTCGTGCACTTTTTCCCACCAGAATTGAACGAAGGCCTCGCCCCCGCCCTCGTAATATTCGACGCGCAAGGTGTGCTCGCCGGTCCCCAGCGTACGTTCAGCGGTGATGTCACGATGGATACCGTCTCTCCACACGTCAATCAGCAGCCGATCATCCACGTATACGCGGATGCCATCGTCGGCGTTGGCGTGAAAGCGATACGTTCCCCCCTCCAAGAATAAGTTACGGGTCCAGCGGGCCGAGAAGGAATCGGCCGGTATACCGGCCGATGGCGCTCCGCTTCCCCAGTCAAAATCTATCGCCGGATCGTTGCGGACGATGACGGGCAAGCCGCCCAACTCCCTATTGGCAAAATACTGAGCGTGCCAGTCGGGAAAGCGCTCCATCCGCTCCCACCAGAAGTGGATACGGGCGACACCGATCCCCTCATAATACTCGATGCGCAGGTCGTGCACACCCGCGCTCAATTCCCGTTCGGCGTAGTACATCTCGCCCGAGGCCGTGTGCCATTGATTGATCATCAACTCCCCATCCAACCAGATCCGAACCCCGTCGTCGGCATACACGTTGAAACGATACAGACCTGGCTGGAAATTTAAGCTCCGGGTCCATCGGACTGAGAAATGATCGTTGGGAATTCGGGGGGCTGGCGAGCCCGCGCCCCAGTTAAAATTGATCGCCTCGTCATCCCGCACCAGCACTGGCGATCCCACAAGATTTACGTTGTCGTAATACTCGCCTCGCCAGCCAGAGATCGTTGGAGTCGGGCTGGGCAATGGGGTCGGTGTGGGCGTCTCCGTCGGCGTAGGCGTAGGCGTGGGCGTAGGCGTGGGTGTTTCTGTTGGCAATGGGGTGGGCGTCGGCGTAGACGTGGGTAGCGGTGTCGGTGTGAATGTGGACGTCGGTGTAGGTTCAGCCAACACTGTCATGTCCACCGAGACCTCTTGACCGGTCGCCGAGGAATGGACGACGACCTGCACACGCTCCAGCCTGGGCCAAGGTTCAACGAGCGGATACGAAATCGGAACAGCGAACGTTCCATCCTCCGCCATCGTCGAGGTCAACGACCGCTGGACGGTCTGTCCGTCCCACACCCCCTCCAGATACACAGAAACGACGTCCTGCCGTGGCCAATCGGCTCCCGCGACCAGAACTGATTCGCCTGGGCGCACGTCCCTTGGTGTCAGGTGAACGCTAGGCTCAAATTGCGGTCTTGGTATAGGCCTCAACGCCAGCAAGAGATCGCTCGCGATGACAAAGATCCCGCCCAAAAGCAGACCGCCCAGGATGATGGCAATGAATACCGCCAAGACGATCAACATCGGCCTTCGTCGTCCCATCTCTAGCCCATCTCTGATAATTTGCCCCATGCCTCCTCCAAGCCCTTCAATTTTGAGGATTTCGTGTGGCCAAGCGCAGACCCCAAAACCTCCAGAAATCACAACATCAATATCATCGTAACACAAACAGGAGTTCTTAACCGACGTACTGGGTTGGAACTCCTGCTGGCGTTCGTTGCATCACGTTGGAATTGGGTTGGATGGCTATTGGTTGTCGATAGAAACTATATCCTGGCGGCGCAACAGTTGCGCGTTGATGGCCACGATGACGGTGCTCAACGACATCAACAGCGCGCCCACGGCCGGCGATAACAGGATCCCGATTGGGGCCAGGACGCCGGCGGCCAGCGGCAGGGCGATCACGTTGTAACCGGTCGCCCAGATCAGGTTCTCGACCATCTTGCGATAGCTGGCCCGGCTCAGGTTGACCACCCGCACCACGTCCAAGGGATTGCTCTTGACCAGGATGATGCCGGCCGATTCAATCGCCACGTCGGTCCCGCTCCCGATGGCGATGCCGATGTCGGCCCGCATCAGCGCCGGGGCGTCGTTGACGCCGTCGCCCACCATCGCCACCCGCTTGCCCTGCGCCTGGAGCTCGATCACCTTCTGATCCTTGTGCTCGGGTAACACCTCGGCGAAGTACCGGTCGATGGCCAATTCGTCGGTCACCGCCCGGGCGACGGCCTCGCTATCGCCGGTGAGCATGGCCACCTCGACGCCCATCTCGTGCAGGCGACGCACGACCTCCTCGCTCTCTGGACGGATGACGTCGGCCAGGGCAAAGGCCGCGATGACTTGCACGTCTTCCTCTTCACCTGTCTCCTCCAGGAGATAGATCACCGTCTGGCCCTTCTCGCTGCTTTCTTCCGTGAACCGGCGGAGGGTATCCGGCAGCGACGTGGATTTCATCTCGAGCAACCGGGGACCGCCCACGTAGACGGTTCGACTATCGACCGTGGCCCGCACGCCACGCCCCTTGAGCGCCTCGAAATCGGAGAGCGATCTAAGCGCCAGCCCCCGCTCCTCGGCCGTCTGGCGGATTCCGCGGGCGATACTGTGTTCCGAATCCTGCTCTGCGCTGGCTGCCAGCGCCAGCGCTTCCTCCTCGTCCCAGCCCGCGACTGTCTTCATATCGACGACGCCGAATTCTCCCTTGGTCAGGGTGCCGGTCTTGTCGAAGATGACGACGTCGATCTCGCGCGCCCGTTCCAGGGCCAGCCGGTCGCGTACCAGGATGCCGTTGCTGGCGGCCATCGAGGTGGTGATAGCGACGACCAGCGGAATCGCCAACCCCAGTGCGTGGGGACAGGCGATGACCAGGACCGAAGCCACCCGCTTGACGACGTCCACGCCGAACCCGGCCGCCACCGTCCAGGCGATGGCAGTGACGATGGCGACGCCGACGGCGGCGTAGAACAGCCACCCGGCGGCCCGGTCGGCCAGTACCTGGGTGTTCGATTTGCTCTTCTGGGCCTCCTCGACCAGGCGCATGATGCCCGCCAGGGCGGTCTCCTCACCCGTCGCCGTCACCCGCACGCGCAGGCTGCCGTCGCCGTTGATGATCCCGCCGATGACCTCGTCGCCGGGCGCCTTGGAGACCGGTTTCGACTCACCGGTGATCATCGACTCGTTGACCTCCGACTCGCCCTCCTTCACCTCACCGTCGGCAGGGATGCTGGCACCGGGACGGACCAACACGATATCGTCCTTTTCCAACGCGCTCACCGGCACCTCCTCGGTCTCGCCGTCAGGGCGAATGCGCTCGGCGGTATCGGGCATCAACTGGGCCAGTTCATCCAACGCCCGCGACGCCTGGCTCACGCTGCGCATCTCGATCCAATGGCCCAGGAGCATGACGTCGATCAAGGTCACCAGTTCCCAGAAGAAAGCACCGCCCACCTCAACGACGAGGGTGGCTAGGCTGTAGATGAAGGAGACCAGGATCGCCAGCGAGATCAGCGTCATCATCCCCGGCTGGCGCCGGCGCAGTTCGGGAACGGCCATTTTCAGAAACGGGAGCCCGCCGTAGAAGAAAACCGCCACCGAAAACAACGGCGTGACCCACTGACTGCCCGGGAAGGCCGGTGCCTGGAACCCCAGCCAATCCTGGAGCGTAGGGCTGTAGATCAAGACCGGGATCGATAACGCCAGGCTGATCCAGAACTTGCGCCGAAACATTTTCGCGTGTTCGGCGTGTCCGCCTCCCGACTCGTGTCCATTACCTTTGTGCTGCCGTGAATGTTTCCGCTCGTTTTTCGCGTTCACGCTTACCTCCCTTACCAACCTCTATTCATTACTCATCACCAGCGGCAACCAGACCCGGGGCACGACGAAGGGGGGTTCTGCATCGACGATGACCGACGCCTCGGCCCGGTCCAAGAAAGGCTCCACGTGGCCAACGTGATCGACCGCCCGGGCCTCGAACCCGTACCACCCATCCTCTGGCGCGACGAACTGGGCGCTGGTAGCGATGGTCTGCTGCTGCCAGGGGATCCAATCGCCGCTGCCCCGGCGATACTGGACGTCGTAATATTGGATGCCGGAACCGGCGTCATATCCAGTCCACGAGACGGTGAAACTGACGACGTCGATGATGGTGGGCAGTGGGTCGAACTACTTCTCAGGCGATCCCTTCCCGACTGTTGGGATGGATCAATCCCTCCCGTACGGCGAAGGCGGCGGCCTCGTGACGCCCGGCGGCGTGTAGCCTGGACAGGATGTTGCGCACGTGGGTCTTGACGGTGTTGACGCTGATGGATAACTCGTCGGCGATCTCCTTGTCCATCGCCCCGGTCGCCACCAGCCTGAGCACCTCCTTCTGGTGCGGGGTCAGGGTCGGTATCTCCTCCTGATCGTGATCTGGCGCCCGCTTGGCCAGCCGCCCGAACTCGTCCAGGATCCGCGCCGCCATCGTCCGGTTGAGGGCAGCCTCCCCGTGCACCACGCCGCGCAGCCTCTGTATCAGGGTCTCGGCGTTCACGCTTTTCAGGAGATAGCCTTCGGCGCCGGCCTTGATGGCTTCGAACAGTTTCTCGTCCTCGTCGTGCACGGTGAGCATGACGATCTTCACCTCGGGCAGGGCGCGCTTGATCCGCTGCGTGGCCTCCAGGCCGTCGCAGCCGGGCATCGTGACGTCCATCAGGATTAGATCCGGACCCAGTTCCTTCGCCTTGACCAACGCCTCTAGCCCGTCCTCGGCCTCACCTATCACCTCAATGTCAGGCTGATTAGCGAGCAGACCGATCAGACCATCTCGAAACAGGGTATGGTCGTCCACCACGAGAACTCTCAGCGATTTCACTGTCGCCTCCTTTCTCTATCCCTCTGTTATCGACCAGTGCAGCGTTACCGTCGTCCCGCGCCCCGGCGCCGATTTTACCTCCAGCTCCCCGTCGATCCGCTTGGCGCGGGCTGCCATCACCTTCAGCCCGAAATGTCCTTCTCGTTCGATCAGCGTTTCTGTGTCGAAGCCGGGTCCTTCGTCCTGGACGCATAGCATCGCCTCTCTGTCGCGCTGTTCTAGGGTAACCGTGACAGGGCTGTATGGAGCGTGCTTGTGAACGTTGGTCAGCGCTTCTTGCATCACGCGCGTTACTTGCTCGGAGATCTCCGGCGGCTCCCGAAGCGGTCGCCTCGTTTCCACGTTGAGCTCGACCGTCATCCCGCGCTCTTCGACGAAGCGTTTCGTCACCTGCCGCAGCCGTTCCTCAAGCGTGCGATAGGCATGGACGCTGGACTGCATATCCTTCATCAGCCGCCGCACCTCTTTGCCCGTCCGCTCCACGGTGCGTCGCATGAGCGCCAATTGCTCAGTGACATGGGCAATCTCCTCATCTTCGATCAATCCCTCGACGGCCCCCAGTCGAAGGTTCAAGAAGCTGAGGGTCTGTGCCAGGCCGTCGTGTATCTCGGCCACGATACGCTCCCGCTCTGCCAGGGCAGCTTCCTGCTCTAGCTGCTGGTACAGGCGTGCATTCTCCAGGGCGATGGCGCCGGAGTTGGCTAGCAAGCTCAACAGGCGTCCCCCCTCTTCGTCGAAGCAACCCTCCTCCCGATGTCCCACACAGAGCACACCGAGAACCCGATCGCCGGCGCGCAAGGGAACCGCCAGGTGGCTGCGCCTGAATCGAGATCGCAGAAAGTGGCAGTCACAACCCTCGTGTTGGCTGATCGTCTCCCTGGCCCGGATAATCTCAAGCTCGGCTTCCTCAGTGTCTTCGAACGCGGTCCTGACAAAGGCCTCCGCTGGCCCGCTGGTGCTCGTCGCCGTCAATCCTCCTCTCGTAGGATCGAGCAGGCAGAGCGCGGCCACCTCTCCTCCCGCCAACTGACGGGCCTTGTCCACGATCGACTCTAAAATCTGCTGAATGTTCAACTGGGAGGTGATCTCGGCGCTGATCTCGAAGAGGGCGACCATCTCCCGTGTGCGGTGCACCACCCTGGTCTCCAGCTCGTCGGCCCAGCGCTTCAGCTCCAACTGCGAAGCAGCCAGTTCCTGACGCATATCATCGAAGGATCGCGCCAGCAGGCCAAGCTCGGCCCCGGCGGCGGGATCGAGGTGGATGGGGGTCGCCAGATCCCCCGCGGCTATGTTACGGCTCGCCGCTTCCAGGGTGATGACGGGATTTATGACCGTCCGCTGTATCAGGAGATAGCCCCACGCCAGCAGGGCCAGAGCGCTGACGAAGAAAACCGCCTGAATGGCATACAGGCGGGTCAACTTCCTCTCCGCCGCGGCCTCGTAAAGCTGCACCACCTGATCCATCTCTTGCAGCATGACGGGTGTGAGAGATTCGATCTCGGCGACGGCCTGGAGGAAGGCGGCATCTCCTGGTTCGGCTATCTGTACCGCGTTCACTTTCTGCCGAAACTGACCCCACAACGTGACCACCTCCGCCAGTTGCGAGCGAATGTCGGGATCGGTCGTGGGCGGCAGCGTGATAGTCTCGCCCCCGTAGGGCGCTGAGCCTCCATCCCGCAGCGCCGTCAGCGTGCGTTCGAACAGATGAGCCGCCTCACTCAGTTCCGCTCGATAATCCGCCGCGGCGTCTCCAGCGATACCCAGCGTCGCCTTGGTCATCGCCTGGGTCAGCATACGCTGTCGCCCGGCCAGGTTGATCACCCGCGCGTCAGCCCTCTGCGCCCGAACGGACAGCAAGGTGGCGGTGACCGACCCGACGCCCAGCAGCAGGAAACCAAGGAAGACAGCGAACAATTTGACACGAATGCTTTTGAACACGGGGCCTCCTACTTGCTTTTCTTACCCAGAACGATGTGGTGCGTCTCTTTGTAAGATTGCACCTGCTCGCCGATTCGCTCTTTTTCTTCGCACAATCTCGGGCAGCAAATCGGCGACGCTCTTGTGCCCGGCGTGCGCATAGATTTTCCTTAAAGATTTTCGAGGCGGCCTTCCACCATCTCTATCAACGTGGGGTCTGTCAGCATAGGGAAGTTGGCCCGCACCAAAAGACACAAGGCCTGTTGAGAGGCTTCGAGCAAGTGGAGGCCAACCTGTATGCCCTTTTTCGACATCGAGCTACCTGACAAGGCCGAGTTCGCGATGTCGCTTTGCGACCGTGTCTGCCAGCCGATCCAGGGCCTGAAAGTCATCCGCGCGCGGATACCCCTGGCAGAGCACGGGCTCCAGTAGATCGACCTTCAGGTTAGGAATCATTCCTTCAATCTCCAGACCGGGCATGTCGTTGCTTAAACATGCGTTCCACATTGTAATATCCGTTAGGCGTCTCTTGCCCACGCTTGGCGCAGGCCGCCCCGTCGCCGATGAGGAACAACCTGACGTTTACGTCCGAGCGCTTCGCCAGGCGCAACGCGTTAAGGCCCGCTCGTTGCCGTAAGGCCCTTCATTGAGGACGAAGAGGATTTCGGTTAATATTTCGCCTATTTTGGTTTACCCCTTTCTACTATATGTGCTTTTCATTAGTATAGCAGAATGGTGACTGTTTGTCTATGACAAAAGTCGCATTCAGCGCGGCAGCTGTTGTTCTCGTATCTTCTCAAATTTGGGGAGCTGTGGCTAATCTCCTTACCGCGCTCGCTACGGCTCGGCCGAGAGACCAGCCATACCCCACTCATTTTGATAAGATATCCGCCCTCAATATCCCACGGGGTGAAGCTCCCTACACCCCGCACCTTGGCCCGATGATGCAATCGAGCAGCGGGAATCAGGAAAATCACCAGCAGGATCGGCAACAGCGCCAGATCAAGCCAGGGATTCAGGAATCCCCGGCCCAACACCGCGTGATTCATCAGATCCTGCACATAGGTTAGCGGCGAGAAGTAGGCCAGCACCCGTGCCCAGCCAGCCATCTCCTCCAGGGGCACGAAGATGCCGCTGATGAACATCAGCGACCAGCGAAGCAGCGTGCTGGGCATCATAATGTTGCCCACCGAACGGGTGGGGATCGAGGCGAAGGCCAGGCCGAAGGCGGAGAAGGCCAGGCTGTCCAGCGGCACGCCGATTAGCAGCAGCACAGCGTCGGCCACCGTCACGCCCAGCGCCAGCAGCCCGATCAACAGCGGCGCCAGCGAGACCACGCTGGCAAAGAAGGCGCCCACCAGCGTCTTGCCCAGCAGCAGCGTGTCCAGCGACATCGGCGCGACCAGCAAGCGGTCGTAGTCGCCGATGCGCCGATCCAGGGGAATAATCATCGGCCCGGCCGACGAGGCGGTGAAGAAGGTAGTCAGAGCCAGCAAGCGTGCCAATCCAACCTCCACGCCGATGTCTCGCTTGATCGAGAAGGAGAAGAAGAGGAAGAGGAAGACCGGCAACAGCAAGCCGAACATCGTCGTCCCCTCCTCTTTCCTGTACCCTGCCTCATGTAACTCGTGCCGCACCGTGTCGATGCTCACGACCTCGCGCCCGGAGGCCTCGGCCTGTTCCAGCGCCGCCCGTAACCCGGGGGTGCTGTCGTCGCCGTGCAATCGAACGTGCTCGGTCGCCAGCGAGTTGCGGTAGCGTATCTCCACCATCGCATCTCTGTCCGCGGCCCGTCCTTTGAGACCCGCCACCGTGTCGCAGGCCACGATCTGCCCGTCCACGAGCAGGGCCACCCGGTCGGCCGGGCGCCTGGCCTTCTCCAGGTAGTGGGTGGTGAGAAAGATGGTCACGCCTTCCCCGCCCAACCGCTCGGTGAGCGGGCCCGCAACCCGTGGACGGCGACCACGTCCAGCCCCGAGGCGGGCACGTCCAGAAGAGGATCTGGAGGCAATGGACGAGCGCGGCAGTCACGGTGAGGGCCCGCTTCATCCCTTTGGATAGTTTACCGGAGGGCGGCTCGCCTTCTCCTCGTAGATCGCGCGTCAGATCCAGGCCCAGCACGCGGGCTTGGTCAGGCCGATCAGCATGCGGATGGTGGTGCTGATTGAAATTTGACTTATTCAGCACAACGTGGTACAATATCCTACGTTAAGATGAAGTAGGTTTTGGCTGTACTACAGAAGACTGCCTGGGCTTGCGGAACCGGGTCGTCTTTTTTTGTTCCGCCCTACTGCTTCACCAAATTCAAAACTTTTAAGGAGTAAGTGTCAAATGACTGAAAAACAAACCGGAACCGTCAAATGGTTCAACGACGCAAAGGGATATGGTTTCATTTCCCGTGAGGACGGGGACGATGTATTCGTCCATCATACGTCCATCGAGGATGAGGGATTCCGTTCCCTAAGAGAGGACCAGCGAGTTGAGTTCTCTGTCGAGCAAGGACCCAAGGGGCTGCAGGCCGTCCACGTGAAGGGACTGTAGCCAAACCTGAAGCGGTCCCTCGCTGCGTCTGAACAAGAAGCAGTAGGGTTCCAAATCAGAAGTTGTTCATAGCCGCACGGCTTCTCCGCAGGCCGTGCGGTTTTTCTATGTGTTGTCCCACGCCTTGATCTGGTATCTACTGGACTCACCACGACTGTCGGAGACTGCCTCGCCAGAGTTCGACACTTGCTATAGAAACAGGGTTTACGACATATCCCTGAAGGTCAAGGAAATCCCTCGCCAGCAAGTGCCAGATCTACCAGATCGGATCATCGCGGCAACGGCTTTATATCTGGACGTGCCGCTTATCACTCGTGATAGGATGATGGCTCTCTGCTAGTTCGCATGGTTGGCTTGGGGAGCGGTCAATTTTTCACCTTCAACGAAATCGTGCCCGGCCACGCCCACCTGGACCGCATCGCTGGGGCGGTCAAGGCCGGGGTGCGGATGGCTGGGGGCACGCCGCTGGCGTTCAACACCATCGGCGTGTGCGACGGCATCGCTATGGGGCACCCGGGGATGCACTGCTCGCTGCCCACCCGCGAA
>Ga0129302_1002489_pt1 | contig 13103 bp, 12 predicted proteins | sample BlaSprsedimmetaG_FD_94476 | JGI IMG/M metagenome (GOLD analysis project Ga0129302, IMG submission 94476) | Hot spring sediment bacterial and archeal communities from California, USA to study Microbial Dark Matter (Phase II) - Blank Spring... | ecosystem: Environmental > Aquatic > Thermal springs... | reverse complement strand
TGACATTGTAAAAGAGCGATTTGCCGCCTGTCGGCGGTTGATATTTCCTTTTGTTACTTGCCCTCACGCCAGCTAGCACTTTTATGATGATTTGGCTGTGTAACTATTTGCGAGGACGTCAATGTTTGAAATCGAAGATTCTCCAAAAGGACCACAGGCCGTCAATGTGAGGCGGCTGTAACGTATAATCGAACTACTCAACCCATGAGATGATGAAGCAGGGCATGAAATGATGCTCTGCTTTCTTTATTGATGGAACATCAGGCATTACATGATAAATGCGTTATCGGATGGTTCTCTCTGCGATGGCTCTTCACTGTTTTTTCCCGCCACCGATTCATTGGAATGTTCCGTTTGACTGTTCAATTTTTCCCGTGGAAATGCCGATTCAAAGTAATGCACGACTCATTTGAGTGATCTTGTCGGTGATGATGACAATGTTCAGGGGGAGAGGAAATGGCAGGGAAACCGGCATATAAGGAGCTGGAACAAAGAATAAGAGCGTTGGAGTGTGAGGTTGTCTGCCGAAAACGGAAAGAACAGGAACTCGAGACTGAGCTCAAGCGTTTTCAATCGACGGAAGAAATGCCGCCTCAGAAAGATTCCACCAATGACGATGATGATATTTTCAGAGCTCTGGCGGAAAATTCATATGATGTGATTATGAGATTCGATCGGGGACACAGACATCTCTATGTCAATCCGATTGCGTCGAAAGCAACAGGTATCGCCCGGGAAGACTTCATCGGGAAAACACATGTGGAACTGGGATTCCCCGAACATCTTGTCATGACATGGGAGAAAGCGATTCAAACGGTCTTCGACACGGGAAAACCCAACCGGATCGAGTTCGCGTTGCCGTCGAATATCTGTATAGACTGGCTTCTCGTTCCTGAATGTGATGAGGACGGAAACGTGAAGACGGTGATGACATCGGCTCGTGATATTACCGACTTCAAGCGAGCGACGGCGGCTCTGCTCGAGAGTGAGGAACGATACCGGAGTCTTGTCGGTAATTTGCCTGACATCATTTATCGTCTGAATGCGAAGGGTGAAATCGTTTCCATAAATGAAGATATTTCAAAACGTTTCGGTTACGTCGACTCACCGGATGTGCTGGGTAGGCCATATACTGCGTTCATGGATTTTATTCATCCCGACGATGTCGACAATGTCATGCTGTCGTTCCAGGATACATTTGCGGCGCGGGATTATTCCACGAAAGTGTGTGTACTGAGGCTGCTTAAAAAAGACGGGGCATTCATCTGGTTTGAGTTGCATTCCCGAGCAGTATTCGATAAGGAACGAAACTTAATTGAGGTAATAGGTGTCATGCGGGACATAACGGACCGCAAGCAGATCGAAGAAGAAACGGTTCTTTTTGAGAAGATGAGGAGTGTTCTGGAGGTAGCCGGGACGATATGTCATGAAATGAATCAACCAATGCAGATCATTTCAGGTTATACGGATCTCCTGTTGATGCAAAATGAGGGACAGGACGGGCAATCGGCAAAACTGAAGATCATTAAGGATCAGATTGAACGGATGCGGATTATAACAAAAAAATTGCTGTCCCTTGAGGAGTATCAAACCAGGGATTATGCGGGAATCGGAACAATACTCGACATTGATGGCGCTTCAGATTTTTTCTCGAAGAATGAATGAAACCTGCCGTATGAAGAGGGTATGCTGTGAATGAGAAGAAGATGCTCGTTGTCGATGATGAAACATTCCTTCTGGATATGCTGGAAGAATTGTTTACCGATGCTGGATATTGTGTCTTTACCGCCCAAAATGCCGAAGATGCATTGACCATCCTTAAAAAGGACAGCATTATGGTTATGTTTCTTGATCTGAAGCTGCCGGGGATGAGCGGAATCGAGCTCTGTCGGCAGATTCGTAAAGAAAATCAGATCGGTATCATCCATGCACTCACGGGATATGCCAACTTTTATGGCCTTCTGGAATGCCGTGCCGCTGGATTTGACGATTTCTTTCTTAAACCGGTTGATGTGAGTGTGTTGTTAAAAGCGGCTCATGAGTCGTTTGAACGGCTTTTGCGGTGGGATGTGTATAAGTACGACCTCACGTAGAATGAAATATCCCGACACTTTTTTGTCGATTTATCTCCTTGGAATCGGTAAAATGCTTCGATGAAACCGTTACATCGGTAAGCCGCATATCGTGAGATTGTCGGCTTCTTGTTAGTCTGATTTACTTACCATTCGCATAGAAGGAGACGAGGATAGCGCCATGTACATGATAACAACGGAAGAAAAGTATGAGGACGGTGAAGTCATTTTCGAGGAAGGAAGTCACGGTGACTGGGTGTATGTCGTTGAATCAGGGGCCGTGGAGCTGACGCGGGAAGTCGGCGGCAAAAAGGTAGTCCTTGAAGTGGTAACGCCGGGAGATATGTTCGGTGAGCTTGGATTCATAACACAGCTTCCCCGGACGGCCACCGCCAGGGCGGTAGGGGAAACGACGGTGGGTCTTATTGAGCGATCGTATCTCGATCATGAATTTAACAAACTGTCCAGTGGTTTTCAAAAGATCCTGAGAAAACTGGCGGTACGGCTGGCCCGGACCACCCGGATTGCCTGTCAGGCGATATCACCGCGAAGCGAGTTCCGTACCTCCAAAGTCTTCAGCCTCCACTTTAAAGGGAAGCAGGATGTGATACAGGCATTTTCCGGCAACATCAGCCCCAGGGGAATATTCATCAATACCGACAACCCGTTGAATCAGGGAGAACAGTTTGTTCTCCATCTCTTTCTGCCCGATGATCTCGAACCGTTGAAAATCAGCTGTGAAGCTCGCTGGAACAGAACGACAACGAATGATCCCGTTTCAAATCCTGTTGGAATGGGTGCGAAATTTATCAAGATGAGTCAGAACGACTACAAACGGCTCAAAGATGAGCTTGACCCTGTTCGAGATATTGATTGGAGCAAGGAATAGATCGTGGTATGGGTACGTCGCAGTGACGAAGAATGGGGGTAACGCCGCAGACAGGCGTTTTTCAACAGTCTCTTCACACCCGGTGTTCCATAGACGGCAGTATGATGAGTCCATGGTGTCTCGTACTAATATCCTCGACATCGCTGCGCTGTCTGCATGCGCTGTCCGCGTACACTGTCAGTGTCGGTATATTTTGGAAAGTGTCATCATATATGCCGATGTGATTAGAAGCACATTGCAAGGCTCAATCCGATTTCGGTTGATTTGTTCTTCGGTTCGACCCATGCTCTGCCTGCGGAATCCCGTTCGATATCCGATCGTTTAATGGACCAGTAACGGAAGAATGGTTCGATGAAGAAACTCACGTAGCGGACCTGTTTTTCGATTTTCAGTGATGCCCGGAATCCGTCTCCGTATTCCTGATCATTTTCAATATCGTCATACCCGGGGCCCACGTCACTGAGATGGGACTTCTGCTTGCCTTTCCAGAAGATGTCGTACTCCACCGTCACACCGTACGACCACCCGTTTCCGAGGCTGGTGTAAGTCGTAACACCGATGGGGCTGTAGTAGTAATTCGATTCCCGTTCATAGCCGCGTGCTCCCGTAGAACTTACCATGCCGGAAGAATCGTCGTTGAGATATCGATAGCCGAAGCCGAAATAAGTTGTGACATAGGAAAGTCCCGACGGAAGGGGGAAGTCGTATCCGACGATCATACGCAGTTCCACCATGTAGTCCTCTATATTGTTTAACGTTCCGGAATTTTTATAATCAACCTTGCCGTAACTGTACCGGCCGTCCAGACGCGCCATGACCTTGTTGTGGTAGGTATAGGCCGCCCCAATACCGTACATGAAGCCGTCCTCTTTCATGATCTCAGGCTCCTCGTATTTGATGTAGGATAGTTCCGGCCGGATTTCCCAGGTGTGCCGCGGCAGCACCACCTTCGGCACTCTTTTTATTTCAGGCGCCGGTAACTGAGAATTTTTTATATAGTCATCACAAAAGTAATCAATACTGTCGAAAGGGTGCGCTACCGTTATACCGCTCTGCGTCTCAATTCTTATGACATCCGCATTCATTTCAAGAATGGTTCCCCGGATGGTCGTTCCGTCTTTAAAACGGACGCATCGTTCAGGTTTATCCTGAGCGAAGAGAGGAGATGACAGGAACACCGTGAAGATAACGGCCAGAATGATCCCGCGATTATGTTGGATGGTCTTCATCGTCGCTTCCTTTCGTAGAATGTGTTGTTTTAATACGGTGATGAATCTTATGCGCAGAAAAATCTTTTTCAGTCCCGGCCATTGTGCCGTGTCGACGATATGAAAAGAAACGCGCACATTGGTGAATCTTTGAGACGTGTTTATACACCATGTTTCTTTTGAAAGAAACCTGTTTTTTTACTATTTCACCGATTACGACGGCAGTTTTTGTCAGGAGAATCAACGGGGAGGAACAACTGGCGGCCCCCTGTTATCTCACATGTGTCGTTCCGCCGTCGAGCTGAGCGAATCCGACGGTCAGAAACGATATCCTATGGTGAGCCCGACGAATTTCCCCGTTGCATCGCAGAATGTGATGTTTGATTCGGTTGAACCGTAACCGCCGATAGTTCTGATAAAAAAGTCTTGGAGGCCGAAGGGATTCGAGAAGGTTATCATAAGCGCCGCCAGATAACGATGATCTTCACGTCTTTTGTCGAAGATCGGATGATTTTCATCGTAGGTTGCGAATGAATACCTGATCATGGGAATAAACGTCATATCTCCTTTGGCATACATCCATTTGAGCGCCATGCCGTATCTGTAAAAGGAGTTGCTTTTGCCTTTGAAATCGCCTCGATCAAGATTCAGAGACGGCGTCATGGAGAGGTTCGATGTGAGGCTGAACCGATACTCGCCCGTCACCGTATACACGCGGCCGTCTCTTCTGAGATTACGGTACATCCCTCCGATTTCGTCGTCGTCCACATCAACGACAGCCGCCTTGAGACTGACATTCAGTGAGCTGCCGAGAACATCGTTCAGAGCAATCCTGATGCCGTATCCGATAACATCGGTTTCTTCGCGAGCCGATCCCGTTGCGTACGGGTTCTTCCATGCTTCACTGAAAAGAGGGGAAGTAAAAACGGCGATATCAAGACGGTTCCCCCTGTCGCTAAGGGGGATGTGTGTGCCCAGGTATATATTCAAATCATCCATTTGTTCCGGATCCGTTCTCAGATAGAGGCGGTTGTTCTTTCCATATCCCGTACTGAGATGGATGAGGGCAAACGGTCGTGTCATTGATTCCGATGGCGCTCTTGTATTGAGGTTATTAATCCGCGCCTTACTGTTTGTACTGAAATTATTTGCCTGCCTGACATAGATGCCTCCGACCTCGAAACTGCCGTGCTGTCTTTCCGCACCGTGGGTAATGCAGGGGAGCAGCATGAACCACAGGAGTGAAAGGAAGAGAATCCGTTCTGCCCGCGAATGGCGGACAGCGGTGATGCCTGACAGTGCGAGCGTCAGTAGTAAGCAAGAACTTTCGTTCATGATATGTAGTATGTTCGAATTACCGGCTTTCTTTTCTCTTTTTCAGATCGAGTGCCGCTTTCAGCCCTTTCTGCCTGATGACTTTGATCTTGAGGCGTGTTTCAGTAAGCTTGAAGAATCGCTTGCCGTATTTTTTCAGCAGGGCTTTGTCGATTTCAAAACCGAGTCCCGGTTTCCGCGGAGGATGGAGCATGCCGTTTGAATCAGGGAGTATCGGTTCGATGATCCCGTCGCGAAATTCGGGAGTCCACGACGGTTCTTCCAGCGGATATTCCAGGGGCAGTTTATTGTTTCTGTCGGCAAGAACCATGTTCCAGTTGACGTAAAAACCGATGCCGTTCGTCCATGTATGGGGAGAAAATTCCCTTTTATTGGCATGGCACGCCTTGATGACCTTTTCGACCTGGGCAATGCCGCCGGCGAAGGTTGCATCGGGCTGGTAGATGTGAAAACAGTCCTTTTCAAGCATGATCTTGATTTCATCCCATCCGTAGTTCAACTCCGCACCGGATATTCTGACGGGTGATATTTTCTTCAGCGCCGCATTTCCGTCATAGTCCCTTGAATCGAGGGGCTCTTCGAGCCATGAGATTCCGTTGTCGGCGCATGCTTTTGCAAATTCTGTCGCCCGTTCCAGGTCCCATGGTGGAATTTTATCGACGATGGTGACGAGCCACCCCTGGTTGGCATCGACGCCGAGAGCCATGCCGTCGCCGATTCCCTTTCTTACCGCTTCAAGAAGCTCGATGTCGTCTTTCAGCATCCTGTTTTTCACTCGCAGCTTGGCAGTGGTGAAACCCCGTTCTTTCATGGCGAGAAGTTCTTCCACCCTCCGGCCGGGGGGATGCATTTCACCGGTTGAACAATAGACAGGGATTGTCCTGGCTTCGCCTCCCAGCAGTTCATAGACCGGTTTGCCCCGGCTTTTCCCGATGATGTCCCAGCATGCCGGTTCGATCCAGAAATTGCGCCATCCGAGGAAACCTGCCTGCTTCAGGAGCGCCTGGATGCCGTCAATATCCGTGGGATCGGCCCCCATGAGATATCCACCGATAAGCTCTCCCAAGCCTTGTCGTTCAGTTCCCATGGATGTCCCCGCCGAATACCCTTCGATCCCATCGTCAGTGACGAGTTTGATGAGGGTGAAACTGTTGTGGCTCTGCGGATAACCGGGAATCCACGTGGGCCAGAACGTATGCCTGAGCGGTATCGATACATGGTAGAGCTCGATAGCTGCTATTTTCATGGTATTCTTCCTCCATGGTGTCGTGCGGGGATACTTCAAGATGTTGTTGAGAAGCGCCCATGCTTATTTAAAGCTTACACTCGGGACGGCCTGCGCTGCTTCCGGAACCTCAAAGAAAGCGGCTTTCTCGAAACCGAACAGTCCGGCAAACAGATTGTTCGGGAAGCTCCGTATCGTTACATTGTATTGTCGCACCGTTTCGTTGTACCGTCGCCGTTCCACGGCAATGCGATTTTCCGTTCCCGCGAGTTCATCCTGAAGTTTCATAAAGTTTTCATTCGATTTGATATCAGGGTATCGTTCGACTACAAGAAGCAACCGGCTTAATGCTCCCGATAGTTCGTTGTTTGCCGCGATTTTGTCGGGAATATTCGCGGCCCCCCCGACTTTGGCCCGTGCTTCGGTGACGCCGAGAAAAACGTCCCTTTCCTGCTGGGCAAACCCTTTCACTGTTTCCACGAGATTAGGAATAAGATCGTATCGCCGCTGGAGCTGGTTTTCAACCTGTGCCCACGACGCTTTCACCGACTCATCAAGGGTTACAAAATTATTATACGTCCCTTTGACAAATCCGTAGATGGAAAAAAGGATTAAAAGAACTGCGGCAACGGCAATTAATAAGTTTCTCAGGCCCTTTGTCATGTTTTCCGTCCTCCTTGCTTAAGCTTTCAGCGGCTTCCGGTCATCCTTCCGCGTGACGCCCTGTTTCTGCCCGGACTGATTACCGGCTGCTGTGCGCCTTATACTTCCATTGTGTCGACAAATTTCCACAGTCTTCCGACTTCCGCCAGATAATCAGTGAAAAAATCCTTAATATTTGAAGGGTACACCTTTTTCCCTTCTTTAATATCGAGGCAGGTCATGAACACGTCCGACCTGATAGGTATGTTCTCTGAACACTTTTCAATAATTTCCTGTTTCGTGGTGGGGATCTCGGTTCCTTTCATGTACAAAAGACCATGAAAGATGGCAGTAAACGCCGTTATGGATGCAGCGATCAATTCCTGGATTCTTTTTTGTTTTCCCTGGGTACCCATGAATCCTTCCCTGAGCAGGAGCAGTTTTCCCTTGATTTCCCGTTCGCACTGCAGCCTGACATGATTCATGTCGAAAGATATCTCCCTGAGCACATCATCACCGTAGACGACACGGTAGCTGTTTTTCATGGTGAGAAATTCCAGCGGGAAGGCATCAAGTGAGGTATCAATATACGATCGCGTCATAATCAGCGGGATCGCTACATTTTTCTTCCTCCATCGGGCAACCGTGTCGAGAGCCCTGTCCAGTTGATCAACAGCGTTTTCAGAGAGCACTATGAGGAAGTTCAAGTCTGATTTTCCCGGTTTGTAGTCCTGACCGGCTCCGCTCCCGTACAGGATGATTGAAATGAGATCATTTTGATAGAGTTTTTTGTAATCTTCCGTAAGCGCCGAAAAGATTTCCTCCGGTCTCTGTATGGTAGCCATGGTGTTCCCTTACCTTTCAATCGAATTCACTACAGTGATACGTGATTCAGCATCATGCATGACGGCTGTCCGCCGGTTCATTAAAATCCCCGGCCGGCGCCGCCTCCGCCGCTCATGCCGCCGCCGAAACCACCGAAACCGCCGCCGAAACCGCCGAAGCCGCCACCTCCACCACCGCCGCCGCCACGGCCGCCCATCATGAGCATGATGAGAAGGTACGGAAGCATTGCTCTTCCGGTCCGTGTGCCGAGCAGCATCGTAATAATTACAAAGAAGAGGATGAGAGAGAAGATGTTCATTTCCGGACTTCCCCGGGGGCTTCCCGCTTTGGGTATCGTCGGTTGTCCTGATAAGGTGACGCCGGCATCCCTGGCGATTACCGACGATACCGCCGCCACGGCATTGAGAAGTCCTTTTCCGTAATCCCCTTTTCTGAGGTGGGGAAGAACGTGGGTATCGAGGATCTGCCCGACCAGACCGTCGGGCAGGATTCCTTCGACGCCGTAGCCCGTTTCTATCCTTATTCGTCGCTCTTTCAGCGCCAGCAGTATCAGGAGCCCCTTGTCTTCCCCCTTCTTGCCGATTCCCCACGCTTCATAAAGCCTGTTTGCATAATCAGCCGGATCATTATCGCCGATCGTTGTGACCGTTGCGACGACAACGGCTGTCCTCGTCTTCTGGAGCACTTCCCGGGCAAGAAGATCCATGGGTTTACTGTAATTCGGAGGAATGATTGCTGCAAAATCATTGACCGCACCCTGCGGCTTCGGAAAGACGTCCGCATCTTTTCCCTGCGACGGCAGGGAAAGCGCTGTACAAAGAAGTATGATCAACAGAAATGAAACGGTGAGTCTATGCATGCGCACGTAGCGAGTCCCCTTTCCCCGACACCGATGTGTGTATCATACGGGGTTGAAAAATACCAATTCTTTGTTTTTGTTGTTGATTAAAGCTTGACATCGTGGGGAAACTGATATATTCAGTTCGTTCTTAAAATCATGTCGAAAGGGGAGGATATACCTTTGGCGAATCATACGTCTGCTGAGAAGCGAATGAGACAGAATATAATGCGAAAAACGAGAAATGTCTCGGCAAAATCTCATGTGAAAACGACAATAAAGGCCGTTCTCGCCGCTGTTGATGCGAAGGATGGGGTCGAATCAACGGAAGCGCTCAAAAAGGCTATAAAAGCAATAGGGAAAGCATCTTCCAAGGGAATGTTGCACAAGAATAATGCTGCCCGCAAGATATCCCGCTTGACCAAAAAGGTTAACGCTCTGGGATAGCAGTCAACCCGTTACATCGGAATTAAAATCCTGACATTATACTACGATGTGCCCGTTCAGCCATGTCTTTGACAAGCTTGATCAGGGCATTTTTTCTGTTGGCTTCAGTCCTGCCCGGGTCGCCGGCAACAATGAAAGCCTCTCTTTCCGTCAAGGCGTTGTTGTTCCAGATGATCTGGCCGGTTCTCAGTTCCTTGAAGGTGATTTCCATGGTGACGGTGACGCGATTTTCCTTGGCAACATCTACGTCGGTGTATGAAAGATGCGAGACGTCCGACCGCAGGATTTTCCCCGAAACAACGGCATCGGCCTCCTCCTTGCTTCCCGCCATATCGAACCTGCCTCCCTGTCTGATTTCATTGATGAAGGCACTCTGAACGTAATTTTCAAGATCGGCCTCGCTGGTGTAATTATCGAACTTCTCGACGAAAACCCTTTGAATTGTCTGATCGATGTGTTCTCCTCCCGGTGAAAAGCGATATCCGCAACCACAAACTATGATGGTAAGAAGGATAGTCCAGACAAGGTGTTTCTGTGGAAAGGTCATGATACGGCAATCCTATTATGTTCCGTCTGAAAGTGTCATCTGATCACTTGTTATTACTCAAATTCATTTTCACCGGGTCGATTCCGCTTTTTGATCAGTCTACAGCTTGCTTCAGGCAATTCCAAAACTCACCCGTTGGGCTCAGACAGTTGGAATTGCCGGCCTTTCGCTTCGCCGTGATTTATTCGCAAAAAGCTCCATGATGAACTACTCAAATCAATTTTCGTTTGGGCAACAGCCCGATCACGCGCGATGCCGGTAAAAGAGAATCTGATGCCCGCTTTTGCGATCATGTCATTCGTCTTCCGAGAAGCTTCTTTATTGCGAAACCTTCGCTGTAAGCTGACTGCTGATAGCTGATAGCTTGCTCATCCCTTCACAACGATATTGACCAGCTTTCCGGGAACGTAAATTTCCTTGACAACGGTTTTCCCGCCTATGAATTGCAGGACTCGTTCATCCTTTCGGGCACGTTCTTTTATGATCTCTCCGTCTTCGTCGGCACTGACCCGAATTCTGCTCCGAAGTTTTCCGTTTACTTGAATAACAATGGTCATTTCCTCTTCTTTTGCAGCGGTTTCATCGAATTCGGGCCATGGCGTCTCGGACAGTTTTACCGTTTTGCCAATTGTTTCCCACAGTTCTTCAGTGATGTGGGGAACGATGGGGTGTAATAGAATGACAATCGCCTCAATTGCCTCCCGAACAACCGAAAGGGCGCGAGTTTCATTTTTCGGGGGCCGTGCAGTCTGGTACAAAGTATTGACCAGTTCCATGACGGCGCTTATGGCGGTGTTGAAGTGGAATCTGGGATCGATGTCGTGTGTCACCCGTTTGATTGTCTGATGCGTTTTCTTTCTCAGATTCTTCAGTTCGTCATTCAGTTCTCCCCGGCCGTCAAATGATTCGAGGCTCCTGACGTCATCGAGATACTCTTGAATGATACGCCATACCCTGTTGAGAAAACGGAATGAGCCGTCGACCCCCTGGTCGCTCCACTCAAGGTCTTTCTCCGGCGGGGCCGCGAACAGGCAGAAGAGCCTCGCTGTATCCGCGCCGTACTCTTTGATGAGGTAGTCGGGATCGACAACGTTCTTGAGGGATTTCGACATTTTCTCCGTTTTGCCGATCTGCACATCCTTCCCGCACTGGGTGCATTTGCCGTCTTTGACCTGCTCGGGATAGAGAAATCCGTGCTGCCCGCATCTCACCGTTTCCTTGCAGACCATTCCCTGCGTCAGGAGGTTGGTGAAGGGTTCGTCTACGCCGATGATTCCGAAATCCCTCAGCATCTTTGTATAGAATCGCGAATACAGCAAGTGAAGAATGGCGTGTTCAATTCCCCCGATGTACTGATCCACGGGCATCCAGTAATCAAGAGCTTTCTTATCGAGGCCCGGCTTTTCATCGAAGAGAGGACAGCAGAACCGGTCAAAATACCACGATGATTCCACGAAGGTATCCATGGTATCGGTTTCCCGCCTGGCCGGTCCTTCACAGTTCGGACAGGATGTTTCTACGAATGATTTTATTTTCGCAAGAGGTGAGCCTCCCTCACCGGTCAGTTCCACATCCCGTGGCAGGATGACGGGAAGGTCCTTTTCGGGAACGGGGACGGCTCCGCACTTTTCGCAGTAGGTGATGGGAATCGGCGCTCCCCAGTATCGTTGCCTGGATATGCCCCAGTCTCTCAGCCGATATTCGACGGTTTTTCTCCCGCGGCCCAATGACTCAAGATATTCGGCAATCGATTCAAGTGCCTTCATGTTTTCCATGCCGTTGAATCGACCCGAATTGATCAGGATTCCTTCGTCCACATAAGCTTCCGTCATCGTTTCGGCATCGAGAGGTTTGTCGGGGTTGTCAATAACAACGATCAACTCCAGTCCGTATTTCCTGGCGAATTCAAAGTCTCGCTGATCATGGGTCGGAACCGCCATGACGCATCCTGTGCCGTAATCGGCAAGAACAAAATTGGCGGCATAGATGGGCATCTTTTTTTCCGTGACAGGGTTGAGACAGTACGCATCGAGGAATATGCCCTCTTTTTCGTAATAGTCGGAGGTCCGCATCATTTTATCCTGCTTCTTGACACGTTCGATATAATCTCTCACATCATTCTCGATGGGTTTGCCCTTCGCCAGTTCCATGACGAGGGGATGTTCGGCGGCTATAAGCATGAACGTTGCGCCGAAGATGGTATCCTGCCGCGTGGTGAAGACTTTTATCACATCATCGGAGTCGGCCATGGGGAAGACGATTTCGCATCCGTAACTTTTGCCGATCCAGTTTCTCTGCATCGTGAGGACCCGTTCGGGCCAGCCGGGAAGCCTGTCACAGTATTCGAGCAGCTCTTCAACATACCGGGTGATGCGGAAGAACCATTGTTCCATATACTCCTCTTCGACTTCCGTCCCGCATCGCCAGCATAATCCTGCTTCAACCTGTTCGTTCGCGAGGACGGTCCGGCACTTGGAACACCAGTTCAGCGAAGCTCCTTTCTTGTACGCCAGTCCCTTTTCGTACATCCAGAGAAAGAAGAGTTGCTCCCATTTGTAATACAGCGGTTCGCACGTTGAAAGTTCCCGGTCCCAGTCATAGCTGAAGCCCATCTTCTTCAACTGTTTTTTCATAGCTTCAATGTTTTCATTCGTCCATCGTGCCGGTGGAACCCCATGGTCGATCGCGGCATTTTCCGCGGGCATGCCGAAAGAATCCCATCCGATGGGATGAAGAACATTATACCCCTTCATTTTCTTGTAGCGGGCGACGACATCACCGATGGTATAGTTCCTGACATGACCCATATGAATCTTGCCCGAGGGGTAGGGAAACATCTCGAGCAAGTAGTATTTTTCTCTGTTCGGATCCTCCGTTACCTTGAATGATTTATTCTTTTCCCAGTATTTCTGCCACTTTTCCTCAATTTGCAAAGGAAGGTATTTTTGTTCCATGATCGGCTCCATTTCATGAAATTGCTCGTTCTCTACTACCATACTTTGGGTGACAATCAAAGTACGATTCTGTTTTGTTTAGGTATTTTTTGATTTATCC